>LGVF01096307.1_pt1 | contig 15538 bp, 7 predicted proteins | sample 469901 | NCBI WGS metagenome assembly LGVF01 (sample SAMN03893561, study PRJNA290197) | marine sediment metagenome | material: sediment; isolation source: combined push core samples #3730, #5133, and #5579 collected at Hydrate Ridge | place: Pacific Ocean: Hydrate Ridge
CCACCGCCATAGGCCATTGATGCAGATGCGCTCACGGGTGGGCGTAGTCTCGCGAAAGGCCTTGTCAACGTCCCATACTGTCCGCACTCCATCAGGCAGGGACGCGGCCGACTGCCCCAGGCAAAGTCCGGGCAATGTGACCGCAGTGATGAAACCCACGATAATCGCCAGAAAGTGTTTGCGCGGGTTCATAACATGCTTCTCCTCAAATCCCCGTAGAATATGTGAACCGAGATTTCACATTTTACAAATCGAAACAGGTATGACATCAAGAAAAAACTCACATTGTGCTCCTTTATGAATCATTGTCAATAATGCATGGATTCCATCAAGTACAATTCTTCTGGCTCCTTTTTTAAGAGGCGTTAAAATATGTAATGATCATGCTCTATTTGATGATTTTATGCGATGCTTCTTTTGTTAGCTCTCCATTACGAAAAAAGCTTGCGATATGATTATAAATATTAAGTATCTTCCTTTTTACAAAAAATGCCATGGGCAGCCATCGATAGGCGCCTAGCAATTTCAAAATGAATTGTATATGCCAGTCGTCTGGCGATACGTCAATTCTTCCAGTTATAACTTCGTTTGGCTCTGAGAATGCTAATTTCGGTAAGGTGGTAAAAACACGCTTGTAACCTTTTTGTAAAGCAGTGTTCACTAAAGCTGGGGTATATGCACCGTGAGGAAAAGCAAAAAGTTCTATCGGCTTATTAATTATAGATTCAAGTGAATGTTTAGATTCGGATATTTCTTTTTTTGCATCATCTTTACTTAAATCCGATATCCGTAAGTGATTAACACCGTGAGAACCTATGGTAATTAGGTCATCATTAAGAGCTTTTAACTGATCGGAATCAACTACAACTTCAGAGTAATGTTGGTGATTTTCATCATGAATCCAGCCTGGATTACGACCTAAATAGCCAGTTGGAACAAAAAAAGTCAGTGGTATTTTTAACGTTTGTAATTCAGGGACGGCATTTTCAAGAATGCTTGTAAATCCATCATCAAAAGTGACAGCAGCATAATGAGTTCCTTCCTCTAATGGTTTGGTATTGTTTGCCGAAATTGGCTTTGCAAAGTGTCTTAAAATTTTCATTTGTTTTCTAAATCTATTACGATTTTTAGAAGCCACCTTATGGTAAAGCAAAATAACACAAGAACCAGCTATTTGCTTCCCTAATACTCGATTGATCCACCTCCAGAGCCAACAAAAAAAATAAAACCAGAGACTTATAACTAATATGATTTGACGCTTCAGCATATCGAATATTTTCAGCTAAATACCAACTTTTCATAAATTCCCAAGTAATCGTATTTCACAACTTCCCATTTATATTTCTCAAACTGTTTTGATGCACAATAGGCCATTGAACGTCCTTTTGATGGGTTTGAGTAAATCTCAAGTACGCAGCGAGCCAAATCCTTCTCGTTTCCCGGCTCAAAAAACATTATAGAACTGTCATCAAAATATGCCTTNNNNAACATTAGATCAACGAGCTTAGGAACGATCCCTATAGCAGCTTCAGAAATCATGTCTGGAATTTCGGAATGGGAAACCCTTCCTGGAAAAACAACATACTCTTCAACGCGCAAATCCTTTGCGAGTCTTTTCAGTTCATCCAGGTATTCACCAGGCCCTACAATACGGACTTCCAGTTCAGGAATCCGTTCCATTAAAATCGGAATAGCTTGAATAATGGTCTGGTTACCGTAACTGTGTAAAATAACCCCATGGGTCATTATAACAAATCGCTCATTATTATTTGTACTGTCCCGAACCTCTATTGGATAAAATATTCCTTCTTTTGGCGTGTTCAGGACGACCGTTATCTTTGAGCCGGGGACACCATGCCTCTGAAGAGTTTCTTTTGCAGCACTCTGTGTGACGATCACATGATCAGAAAACGAAGCGCTAATGCGTTCAATAAAACGCCATGCTCTGGTTACCGGATGCTTTTCATCAATCCCATGCTTAAAAGCAAAATATTCAGGGACATTATCAAAGATATACAAGATAACCCTCGCACCAAAAATTTTGGGTATCAGCGCAGTAAATACTAAGAAATCAGGCATATTATCAATTTCAATAGCGGAATATCTCTTCTGTAAGTGAAGAAAACTTGCCGTAATGCTGAAAAGAATGAAGGCCATAGCATACTCTATCACATATCTAATAATCCCTCCTCGCTGATGTCTAACAGGAATCCGATATACATTAACACCGTTTATCGTGTCTCGATTTTTTTGCCCTTTTTCTCCCAAACATACAACGTCAACGCTATAGCCATTTTCAACAAGCGATTCAAGGTCTCTGCGCATGTGAGGATGCGCGTCATAATGATGATGCGCGACACAGCATATTTTTTTCATTTTAATCTTCTCTTTATATGCCCGAATTTATATAGAAATGGGTTTTGAATAGACAACATACGAAAGGAAATTCAACTTTTATTAAATTGTTAGCTCTATATCAAACTAAAACCTGAACCTTTTTCTTTCAGCATTTTGCTTTTATTTTCAAGCCACGCTTACTTTAAATGAAGCGCTGATTTTAATCGAGTTATTTGCTCTTTCCTTATTGAGCTGATAAATTCAAGAGGGACTTCTTTTTTGTATCTCCCGGCTGCTGCCCAAAAATATCCGGCCAATCTAAACAAAGTACCAATAATATATGGCTCCTCTAAAATTCGTGTAAGAGCCTTTAGTATAAAAAATGTGGGGTTATACCCCATTGAATAATCCCTTAATCCTCCTGTAAATCTGTATCTCAAAATACCACATCCAACCCCAAAACTCTTGCCACGGTGATGAATTACATCCAAATCACTGAAGGATTCAACATTCCACTTATGCATTCGAGCCATCGTCTCAGCAACCCCATCCTCTCCACCTAAAGTTAGGGGAATAAAACCTCCGATATCCTCATAACATTCCCGGCGAAACAATTGAATTGCACCTGGAACGCTTCTGCCTTTACTTCCAAAGGGAGCCTTATAAACTCCTTTTTTTAATTCGAGAACTCTACCTCCCCCGACACCTAATTTCTTGTCTTCATGAAACTTTTTCAAAAGAGATTCAAAATAATGAGAATCAAAAGATACATCACCATCAAGGTTACCAATAAAATCATATTCAATATGTCTTAAAGTTTCTACGCCGGCTCTAAATGCCATTACTTTAGAACCAAAATTTCGCGTATTATGAGCATCCGCACGCAAAAGTCGAATACTTTCATGTTTTTTACAATAATCTAATACTATCTCATCAGTACGATCAGTCGAGCCATCACTTACTATTACCCATCTCTTTGGCAATATGGTCTGAGAAAGAACGGAATTTAAAGTTTTTTGTATATACTTTTCTTCATTTCTAGCAGGCGTAATTAAAACATAAGATTTCTCATCATTCAAGGTCATACTTCCTCACAATTTTGAAAGATATAAATACCGCTTTAAATACACCTAATTATGTAGCACCCTATCAGCCTTAATCATTTTCCCAGCAATTACCCAGGCGATCCACATCACTACTGAAGAAATGCTTCCTGCCCCTACAATCGAAGTCTCAACAAAATTTGCAAGCAGAGCCATTGACATAATTGTGATTACAAATGCTTTATAGTCACTTGAAGGCGCGCGAAAGCAATTCCATAAAGGTAAAAATAAACTAATACAAAAAATGATTAACCCTATAGATCCAATTCCAATAAAAACGGAAAGATATCCATTGTGTAAAGAAACTCGTGGACTACCACTCCACAATTCCAATCTTTCATCATAGAACCGGGTATCATCAAAAATCTTTCCGCCAACCGAATAGCCATAGCCTAAAATTGGCCTTTCTCTTGCAAGAATAACACCTGCCGTCCAAATTTCAGGTCTGCCTGTTAAATGACTTAAATTTGAACTTTTTTCTCTAGTCAAAGCAGAAGGAGAATATTCATAACCTATCAAAATAAAGACTAAACAAAATGCAGTTGCAGAGAAAATAATCAATTGCCTTTTTCTCTTGAGTAATACGAGCCAAATGACAATTCCAAATACAGACGCAAAGAGGGTAGTCCTAGAACCTGATAAAAAGTGTAGTGAAAAACAGGTAATAATTAAACAAATAATTACATATTTTTGTCTGGACTTGCACTGCCAGTATTTCCATAATAAAACTGGATACGATCCCATGCAGAATGCTCCCATTGAATTAGGGTGGGCCAACAATCCTTGAAATCGATTTTCAGAAGCGAAATACCATGCTTTTTCGGGAAACATAAAAATGGACAGAGCGTTTACAATTAAACACAATGAGATGGCTAAAAAACACACATTAAGTGTAATATCCAAATTCTCTTCCCGATCGAGCCAGTAGTTCAAACCTAATAAAAAAAAGTAAAAAGCAATAAAACTTAGTGATCTGATAGCAGTGTACTTTTGATCTAGAGAATAAATTGTTGATACTAACGCTACCAATAGAAACAGAGCTAGAAAATAAAATTGATTGGGAAGCCTTTCTTCACTTAATTTTCGTAATTTTATAAACTGTAAAAATCCAATACCACCAATTAACCCAACTATGATAACCCTTATAAAACTTCCAATTCCAACTGCTTCCTCACCAATTCCTGCAGCATTATTCGGAAGTAGGATCGCAGAAATCCACGGTGAAAGAACGATCACAAAGATAGCAAATTCATATCGCTTCATGCAATAATATACTATTATTAAAGCAATTATTAATAGAATTCCTGCGAACAACGATAGGGATATAAAGTCGAACATGTCAAAAAGTTATTTTAATTCGCTTTTCAATTCTAATCAGTTCCGGATAAATAAATGAATGAACATGAGAACCAATTACTCACTTATTAACAGAAATTTTGGCCATTTGAAGCCAATTTCGAATCGAGGCCTTTTCAACATCGTCAAGGAAGTCCACGACTTTCACAAAAGGCCAAAGAAAACAAGTTGCAATTAATGCTCCGCTATAAAATACTAGGTGACTGTTGGAATATAATAAAGAGATGATAATCAAAAAATAGACGAACAATCCTACAGCAAAGCTTGTTCGAAACCAATTTATAGGAAAAAAGAAAGCTTTACTACCTTGTATCATAAGTATTAGACCTGCGCATAGACATGACACAAAAGATGCAATAATCGCTCCATAGCAACCCATTGAAGGTACAAGAATGTAATTCAAAAATAAGCTCATAATTGCACAAACTCCAACGGTAATTCCAATAATATGTGTTTTCTTTACAATAGCTAAGACAATTTCTCCAAAAATAAATAAGCCATCACAAGCAAGCAACGGAAGGAGTAAAAGAATAAAAACAAAGGCTGCTGAGTATTCCGGAGGAGCAATAACAGGAAGTAGAAGCCGAGATATTAATAGGACAGAAAAGGAAATAAAAGCAAAAGCAATAAAAAAATATGTAAATAGCCTTGACATAGTTTCTTTGATTGATGGCGAATCAAGATTGTTAAAGATCAAAGGTTGCAAGGCGAGGCGAAACGGTAATGTCAATATAATTCCCATTATCATGGCAAATTTGTAACCCAGAGAGTAAACAGCTACAACCTCTGGGCCTTTGTAATAACTTAGAAAATATATACTTCCCGAAGTAATAACAAGTTGACCTAACCCTGAAAAAACAAATGGATATCCGAAGCGAAATAGTGTTGGAATTATGTCGATAACGATTGAAAAACCTATTTGCCTCAAAAAGACATCGATGGAGACAAAGATAAAAATAATAGAATAGCTAAAAATGATAGAGAACAAAACCCCTTTTATGCCAAGCTGAAATACCAACAACAAAATTAAATTCGAAAATATTAATATTAAAGCAGCTATAATGCTAATGACTGTGAATTTTAGAGCTTTATTTTTCGCTCTGTAATAGGACATCACCTGAAGAGTAGCGGTTTGCACTAGTGCTGCTGCGCTTGTAAGTAAGAGGTAATCGTAAACATGTTGGATATGAAGCAAAATACGAAAGGGGGTTTGAAGAAAAAAAACTACGAAGAGTGCTAGTACAATTCCTGCACTTAAGTTTATTAACATAGAAGTACCAATCAATCCGCTCATAAGATTTTTATCTTCATACTCCTTAGCAAAGCGCAAAAGTGTATTCTGCATGCCCAGAGTTACTAACATAATCATAAGTTGCATCGTTATAAGCAGAGTTGAAAGTATACCAAAATCTTTAACCGGCAAAGCGTGTGTATAAAGAGGAATAAGCAAGAATGCGGCGGCGCGCAAACTAGCATTTCCTATTCCGTAAAGAATCGCATCTTGAGCAAATAATTTTATATTCATAACGTTTTATACCAAATTAATATTATTTGTAAACGAGGCTGCTTCTTTGGGCAGGGCATGCCAATATTGATTTTTATGTTTAGTCTTAATGTACTGAAGAAATTGCTTATAGTAGTAAGCAGGATACTCTTCAAGCGCCAGATTGCCTCCATCGAAGTTCATATAATCCGGATGTGTATTGATAAGTGCCATACCTCCTTTGGATGCAATCCAATCCAGCTTTTGTTTCCAGATATTTATATTTCTCTGTTTAAGGAGAATAAACAGGATGAAATCTTGAGGCAATGTATATGGAAGTTCTACATAACCCTTTTGAGACGAATTCCCGTTAACCCAAAAAGGGAATATTGTTTCAACACCATCAGGTTGCGGCTGAAACGGATCTGTGTCAAATGTCGAAGAATCATACTCAATATTTAGATCGCCTATCCAATCTAAGTTGTGATGCATGGCCGGGGCACGAAAACCGATCGAATTCCATCTTTTTAAATACTGATTTATTTTTATAGACCTTTCGTTAAATATTTTTCTTGCTTTAAATAGCTTGCCGTCATGATTCAAGCCATGGACACCCACTTCAAATCCACTTTTTATGAGGTGAGCCCGAAGTGGGGAAGAGACTTCATATCGCTCGGGTACAAAATTAAATGAAGATCGGAATCCTAATCGCTTCTCTATTTCCATTAGTTGATAGCATCTTTCTTGACCACGCGCCGTATCCACATCATGTGTTAAGATCAAAGCAAATTGTTTCTGATCTGGCCATCCGGTCCACCAATCCACCGGTTTACCTGCCTTTTCAAGTATTGGCCAGACTTTCGAGTACGCTCTGCGTTTTCGAAGAGCAATTTTGCTCCGTAACCAAATTTGAAATCGCCTTGGAATAATGGGTTTTAGCTGATAATAAATCGCATTTATTACATTCGATTTTTTCATTAGGCTATTTTGCTTCACTTTTTTGAAGCATTGTCTATACACACTTTTAATTCTTGTGACAAAAGTTCAACAAAAGGTTCTACAAGCATTCCTGCCGGATAGAAAGGTAATCTGTAGGTTCTAACCCCTCCAGCGGCCAGTTCATCCCAGTTAGCTTTTGGATTAGCAAAACGGGAATACTCTTTAGTTGGCCGGAAATGACTAATTCTTCCAGGGTAAACTTTCGCTACATAGTTAACTGCAGCATGTTCATTGACATTCCATAACTTATATAACAATAGATTTTGGCCGTTAGATGACTGTAATCTTTTTCCAAGCTTTGCTGCTATCATTCCGGCCCATACTTTCTTCCTGTCTTTAACAGCGTCTGTTTTCTCCCCAATAAATGTCAATTTCTCATTATTATTGAGCAGGAAAAAGTTACGAATATGAAACTCGATTCTTTGTATTTGAGAATAAACTTTATCAAACAATGAGTTAGCTCGAGCATTTGACCAATTATATGTTTCCCATAAAGCCAATAAAGCAACCTCCTGGCCTTGCGCGCAGATTTGTTGAGCTATCTCTAAGGCTATGGTACCACCCAAGCAATACCCGCCCAGGAAATAAGGACCCTGGGGTTGAACAGCTTGTATTTCTTTGATGTAAAGAGACGCCATGTCCTCAATCCGAGTGAGAAAAGGCTGTTCTCCGTCCAGGCCTTGTGATTGCAAACCATAAACTGGCTGATCAGGTCCCAGATGATGTGCCAAGTCGCGATAATTTAATACATTACCACCAGCTGCATGTATGCAGAAAAAAGGCGGTTTAGAACCTCTAGACTGAATCGGCACCAGCAACGACCATGACCATTCTTCTTTATTGATAATACTGGCAAATTGTTCAATGGTGGGTGCATTGATAAGGGTAGCCAGAGGAATTCTTTTGTTAAATACCTTCTCTATCTCAGTAAACAGGCGTGCCGCGTTTATAGAGCTACCCCCCAGTTCAAAATAATTGTCGTAGATGCCTATCTGTTTGACACCGAGCACTTTCTGCCAAATCCCAGTAATAGTTTTCTCTACTTCATTCCTTGGATGCACATAGCCACTTTCTAAGTCAAGATCTCTTGGAGCCACATAGTCATTTTGTAACTCCTTAATACTTGAGCGTTTGGAGTTATCCACACCCTTATTAATCAACCCTGCTCTGGACGCAAAGAAACCTCGTGGTTGTTCCATCGGTTCAATCCAGCACCGTTGGCGCTCAAATGGATAGGAGGGTAAGGGCACTCGATGACGCTTCTCGTCTTTATAAAACCCAGACCAATCCATCTGAACACCAGCAAGCCAAAGTCGGCCAAGGGTGTTCAGAATAAAAGTGATATCTGATTTTTCGTCCTTGGGATGACGAATCGAAGAGAGCACAATTTGTTCTTTTGATTTAATTGGATCCTGCCTTGCCAACGTGCTGAGTGTTTGTCCCGGTCCAACCTCCAAAAGCACTCTATTGGGTTCTTTCAATAACCCTTGTACACAATCTGCAAAGCGGACTGTTTGGCGCAGATTTTTGACCCAATAAACTGGGTTCATAATTTCATCTGGAGTAATCCATGTACCAGTGACAGTTGAAATGATCGGTATTTGTGGAGGATGCATCATAGCTTGCTTTGCGTGTTCAGCAAATGTATCTATTATTGGATCCATCATCTTCGAATGAAATGCATGAGAAGTATGCAGATGGCGACAATCCACATTCCTTTTAGAAAGCTCTTCTTCCAAATCCCCAACAGCCTCCTTTTCTCCGGAAACAGTGCAAATTGAAGGGCTATTAACTGCACTCAGGGAAAGGTTCTCATTTAGGAATGGTTCAATCTCTTTCTCTGAAAGAGGAACCGCTAGCATAGAACCACCAGGGAGCTCCTGCATCAATAGACCTCTGGTAGCTACCAGCGACAATGCGTCTTCAAGAGAAAATACCCCAGCCAGACAAGCTGCTACATACTCACCAATACTATGGCCTACTAAGGCTGATGGTTGTACTCCCCATGACATCCATAATCTTGCAAGGGCATATTCAATTGTAAATAGCACAGGCTGGGTAATTGATGTCTGTTTTAAGTGCTGCGCCAATTCTCCGATATTCCCCTCTTTCGGATATAGAATATCTCGCAGATTTAAGGAAAGGTGAGACTGAAGTATTTCCGAGCAGCGATCGATGTGTTCTCGAAATTCTGATTCAGTTCTATAAAGCTCCAAGCCCATATTAACATACTGCGAACCTTGCCCGGAAAACATGAACGCGACAGGCGGATTCCTTCTTTCCTGGTAAACTGTCAATACCCGGTTAGGATCCACCGCTTCCAGCTTCGAGACAGCATCATTAACATTCTGGCAGACAATCATCCTACGATGGCTGAAGGCCTTTCGTCCGACCTGGAGAGTGTAAGCAACATCTGCAAGGCTCAAGCGCGGATGTTTCTTTAAGTGTTCAACAATATTCGTTGTAATTACATCCAGAGCAGAACTGGTTTTAGCAGACATAACCAGTAATTGATGAGGTCGGGAGGTACTAGAAGGTTCTATTACAGGAGTTTCCTGTACAATTACATGGGCGTTGGTCCCTCCAACACCAAAGGAACTGACTCCAGCCCGAAGGTGATTACCGTCTACCTTCCATTCCGATAGCTTGGTATTTATGAAGAATGGGCTTTTCTCAAAGTCAATGTTGGGATTCGGACTTTCGAAATGGAGGCTTGGTGGAATTTCCTTATGTTTTAACGCCAGAACTGTCTTGATTAAACTGGCCACGCCGGCTGCTGCATCCAGGTGCCCGATGTTTGATTTCACCGAGCCAAGGGCGCAAAAGCCCTTCTTTTGGGTTCCAGGGCGAAATGCTTGAGTTAGCGCCGTCATTTCTGTAGGATCTCCAAGTGAAGTACCAGTTCCATGAGTTTCAACATAAGTAATCGTTTCAGATTCTACATCAGCGTTAGCCAGTGCCTCAGCTATAACTTCAGCCTGGCCAGTTACACTGGGTGCCGAGTAACTCACTTTTAAAGAACCGTCGTTATTTATGGCTGATCCGATGATTACTGCCTCAATATTATCCCCATCTGACAAAGCATCTTCTAATCTTTTTAAAACTACAGCACCCAGACCATTACCGAAAACAGTTCCATTCGCATTAGCATCAAAAGGCCGACAAAATCCGTCAGGTGATAGAATTAAACCCTCTTGGTACCAGTAACCAGTATTTTGTGGTACGAAAATCGATACGCCTCCAGCGATGGCCATATCACATTCAAAATTAAGCAAACTTTGGCAGGCTACGTGGATAGCGACCAAGGAAGTGGAGCAGAAGGTCTGAATTGTATAGCAAGGCCCTTTCAAATTTAACTTGTAGGCAATACATGTAGTTAAAGAACCCAAGTTGTTGTAAAGAGAAACTTGAAAATCCCCCGCTAAAGCCATTGCTTCCGGGTTTGCATAGAGGTTATTTACCAGGTAACTATTCATACTTGCACCGGCATAAACACCGATTGCTCCTTTATAACTTTCGGCATCATAGCCGGCGACTTCGACTGCATTCCAGACGCATTCGAGGAAGAGCCGATGCTGCGGATCCATGCATTCAGCCTCCCTAGGACTGAACCCAAAGAATGTAGGGTCAAACAATTCAACGTCATCTAACACAGCTCTTGCGTTGACATAATTAGAGTTATGAAGTGCCTCAGGGTCAACACCTGAAGCTAATAGTTGCTCATCAGTAAAGTTAGTAATCGAATCAACACCGTTCCTTAAGTTATTCCAGAACGCATCAATGCTTTTGGCTCCTGGAAAACGACATGCCATTCCAATGATTGCTATTTCTGACCCATCGAATTGCTCAAGCGTTTTAGAATTCATGATATTACAACCCTCTTTAGGCTATTATCTTCTTAGCCTTCTTTGCTTCCGTTTCCTGCCTCGGCTGCTGCTTTCCACAAAAGAAGGTCCTCCTTTCTGCTCTTCCAGTATCATTTTGCTTAGTAAATGGACAGTTGGTCTTTCAAATAGACTCCCCATAGGAAACTCAACTGGAAATGCGCTTCTCAAAGGGGCTATTACCTTGGCCACTAAAAGCGAATGCCCGCCTAAATCAAAGAAATTGTCGTGAATTCCCACTTTCTCGATGCCAAGTACTTGTTGCCAGATTTCTGCAATGGTTTGCTCCGTTTGATTTCCGGGTACAACATAGACACTTGATAAGTTTGGTCTGGCATATGCCGGTTCAGGTGAATCAGTCTCCATAGTTTTTTCCACAGGACCTGACGCTACCGCCTTTTTGCTCAGATCCATCCGAGGTAAAAAGTCTTGCGTTGAGACCACCACCTGCGGGAAAGAAGTGTCCAGAATTCGGCTAAATGCCTCTTTTCCCTCTTCGGGCAATATTCCAAACTTGAGGCTTTGTTCTCTTTCTTCTTTGAGATCTTCTGGTACTGCCGTATTTACCGACATTCCGACTTCTTGCCAGGCGCACCAATTGATCGATATGGCATTGGTTCGTGAGTGATGCTTATGTGCGTATGCATCCAAAAACGCATTCGCTGCACAATAATCCACTTGCCCGACGCCCCCCAGTACTGAATTAATGGATGAACAAAGGACAAAGAAATCTAATTTGATCTCATTAAGCAGTTTACCAAGCACTAAAGTTCCATTCACTTTCGGTGCCAGAATCCCTTCAGCCGTTTCAAGTGTCTTTAGTTGCATGATACCGCCGCCGGCCACACCGGCGGCATGAACCACACCATGTATTTGTCCAAATCGGTCATATGCCTGTGCGATCGCTGCCTTCATCTGAATCATATCGCTCACATCGACGCTGAGCACCAGCACCTCGGCGCCCAGCTCTTCGATTGACTGCACTTTTCGTATTTTCCGGCTAATGCTATCCTGATCGTCGTGAGTTTTCAACCACGCATTCCATTCATCTCTTGGCGGCAAAATAGTTCGTGCAGTCAGAACTAACTTCGCCCGCACAGTTTGAGATAGATACTTTGCCAAGGCCAGACCAATGCCACCAAGACCACCCGTGATAAGATAGACACCATTTTCTCTTACTCGGGTTTTCAGTCCAGCGGTTTTTTCCAAGCGAACGGCTTCAAAAGTCTGCACCCATCTATGCTTGCCACGATAAGCAACAATTGGCTCCGAAGTTTTAGTTGAGAGTTCTTCCATAAGTAGATCTAACTTTTGTTCTTGCTCAGCCTCTGCTTTTGGAAGCACTATATCAATGCTCGTGCACTGTATGTTAGGATACTCTTGTGAGGTGACTCGACAAGGACCAAGTAAGATTGCTTTCTCGGGAAACAGCACTTCCTCACCGGTCACCTCTTGGAGATTGTTTGAGATGACTTTGATCTGTACCGGCTCAGGAGCAAGCTGGTCGTCAATAGCCTGCGTTAAAAATAGCAAACTGTTAAAACCCAAGTTTTGAGAGATTTCAAGAACATCACTGCCTGTGTAGTTCCCCTTTGCGCTTGTAAGACACCATAAGTGCACGATTGTATTTGGCGATCGTTCTGCTGCACGAAGTTCCTTTAACAAACCGTGGTAATCCTCCTTATTTTGCGGATTTATTGTATACGTTTCTTCACTCACTTGACTGGACTGTGTTCCCGCCTTCACGGTCGTTACACGCTGCCCGTCCTGTTGCAGTTGCCTGACCAACTTGTCACCAAACCCACATTCATCGAGGAATACCAACCAGCATAGTTTATGGTCCGCTAAAGCTTTTTTGCCATGCGGCTTTGAGATTTGGGATCGTTTCCATGAGGGAACATGAAACCACTCATCAATATCAGCTATTTTATATGACGATTCTTGAGCCTCTATGGTGACCTGAACTGGTTTCTGTGGCTCCACCCAGTACCGTTGTCGTTCGAATGGATAGGTTGGCAATGGGACTCGATGACGCTTTTCATCTTTATAAAACCCAGACCAATCGACCTCGATGCCAGCAAGCCAGAGTTGCCCAAGAGTTTTCAGAATAAAGGTGGTATCTGACTTCTGCTCTTGAGGATGACGAAGCGAGGAAAGCACAATTTGTTCTTTTGATTCGTTTGAATGTTGTCTTACTAACGTGGTAAGTGTTTGTCCCGGTCCAACCTCCAGAAAAACCCTGTTTGGCTCTTTCAATAGCTCCAGTACACAATCAGAAAAACGGACTGTTTGGCGCAGATTCTTGGCCCAATAGACCGGGGCCATTATTTCATTTGAGGTGATCCATGTACCAGTGACGGTTGAAACGATTGGAATTCGTGGGGTATCAAAATTAACTTGCTTCGCTCGCTCAACAAATGCATCTATTATTGGATCTATCATCTTCGAATGAAAGGCATGAGAAGTATGCAAATGACGACAATCCACATTCTTCTTAAAAAGCTGTTTTTCCAAATCCTCAATAGCCTCTCTATGACCGGATACAGTACAAAATGAAGGTCCGTTAACGGCGCTCAAGGAGAGCTCTTCATTTAGGAATTGCTCAATGTCCTTTTCCGAAAGAGGAACCGCTATCATAGAACCACCAGGCAGTTCCTGCATCAATCGACCTCTGGTAGCTACCAGCGACAATGCGTCTTCAAGAGAAAATACACCCGCCAAACAAGCTGCTACATACTCACCAATACTGTGGCCTACTAAGGCTGCTGGTTGTACTCCCCAAGACATCCATAGTTTTGCAAGGGAATATTCAATTGTGAATAGCGCAGGTTGTGTAATTAAAGTATTTTTCAAATTGTGCGTTGCTTCTTCGGCGTTTTCCTTTGCCGGATATATGATGTCACGCAAATCCAGGCCTAAGTGAGGCTTAAGAATCTCTGAACAGCGATCAATGTGTTCTCGAAATTCTGATTCAGTTTCATAAAGCTCCAAGCCCATATCAACATACTGCGAACCTTGACCGGAAAACATAAACACGGTATTCTGATTTATAGGCTCCTGGAAAAATGTCAATACGCGTTCTGGATCCAGAGTTTCCAAATTGGCCACAGCATCATTAAGATCCTGGCAAACAATCATCCGGCGATAATCAAACATCTTCCGACTGCTATTGAGCGTGTAAGCAACATCAGCAAGGTTCAAATGTGGACGCTCCTTTAAATGCTCAACAAGATTTACAGTCGCGTTTTCTAAAGCGCCATCGGACTTCGCTGAAATCAGCAACAATTTCTGGTGCCTACTTGGTCCAGAGGGTTCGGTTTCAGGAGCTTCTTCCAGAATTATATGGGCGTTTGTCCCGCCAACGCCAAATGAGCTCACACCAGCGCGGCGAGGAGTGCCATTGGCATGCCAATCAGACAGCTTGTCACTTACGTAAAATGGACTATTTTCAAAGTCGATCTGAGGATTGAGTTCACTAAAGTTGGGACTCGGTGGGATCTGCTTATGTTTGAGGGTGAGGACGGTCTTAATAACTCCCGCCACGCCTGCCCCTGCGAACAAATGTCCAATATTAGCTTTCACAGATCCAATGCGGCAGTATCCATTCCTATTGGTCCATTTCCTAAAGGCCGTGGTCAGGGCAGCGGCTTCGATAGGATCGCCAAGAGGGGTTCCGGTTCCATGAGCTTCAATGTATCCAATGGTATCGGGGCTGACCTCGGCCATAGTGAGGGCCTCCTCGATGACCGAAGTTTGGCCTTGGACGCTCGGGGCTGGATAGCCAACCTTTGAGGAACCATCGTTATTGATTGCCGACGCTTTGATCACAGCCTGAATGGAGTCGCCGTCACGGATAGCGTCCGACAGTCGCTTAATGACAATCATGGCCACACCATTCCCGAAAACTGTTCCCCGGGCTTCAGCATCGAATACCTTGCAATGACCGTCTGGTGACAAAATTCCCCCCTCTTCATACCAGTACCCAGCATGTAGAGGGGCATCAATCCTTGCTCCACCAACAAGCGCCATATCACACTCGCCACTGAGTACGCTTTGACAGGATAGGTGAAGGGCAACACCAGATGACGAACAATTAGTTTGCACATTGATACTGGGCCCCTTCAGGTTCAACTTGAATGAAACCCGTGTGGTTGCATTATCCTTCTCATTCGATAGCCTCGTAAGCTGGGGACCTACTTTCTTAAGTAGATCGGGGCGTGTCATGAGGATATTCTGAAAGTAGGTGTTAGGTGAAACGCCTCCGAAAACACCGATAGGTCCATTGAATGTCTCGGGGTTGTAGCCAGCGCTCTCAATAGCCTCCCACGCACATTCCAGAAAAAGGCGGTGCTGAGGATCCATAATCTCAGCTTCCA
>LGVF01518786.1_pt1 | contig 15528 bp, 13 predicted proteins | sample 469901 | NCBI WGS metagenome assembly LGVF01 (sample SAMN03893561, study PRJNA290197) | marine sediment metagenome | material: sediment; isolation source: combined push core samples #3730, #5133, and #5579 collected at Hydrate Ridge | place: Pacific Ocean: Hydrate Ridge
CCTACTGATGTTTGTTGCCGACACCGCACCCATCACCAATGAAGCACTCGGTCGCCTGCGTGGACACCTTGGCCAAAAACTCGGCTTGGCAGCCAAAGACAATTATCAATTTGTCTGGATCACCGACTTCCCACTCTTGGAATGGGACGGCGAAACGCGCCGCCACATGGCTGTGCACCACCCATTCACCGCACCTCGCGATGAAGACATGGAACTGCTCGATACCGACCCAGCTAAAGCTTGTGCTAAAGCCTACGACCTTGTCCTTAACGGTTCTGAAATTGGCGGCGGCAGCATCCGTATCCACGACCAACAAATTCAGAGCAAAATGTTTGAGCTCCTCGGCATTGGCGCAGAGGAAGCACGCGAAAAATTCGGTTTCCTTCTTGACGCCCTCGAATTTGGTGCACCACCTCACGGCGGCCTAGCATTTGGCCTTGATCGTTTAGTGATGATCCTAACTGGCTCAGATTCAATTCGCGATGTCATCGCCTTCCCTAAAACTCAAAAAGCCACATGTCTACTCTCAGGTGCCCCAAGCGCAGTTGAAGAGAAGCAACTACAAGAACTCTCTATCCGCTTGCGCATGAAAAAAAAGGATGTTGCTCCACAATAATGTGGAGCGAACCAAACCAACCCTTTTCAAGTACATAGGTAAATATGGCGTTCCTTTCTTTTCGTAGTATCACAATTTTTTTTGCAGCATTCTGTGCAACTGGCCTACTGGCCAGTTGCACAGCAACGCAAAAAAACAAAAGCACCATCTACAATACAGTAACGCTCCCGGTAACCGTAGCAACACCTCAAGCAACAACAGACAGATCTGCCGACAACCATTCCAATGTTACGGTCCATAAAGCTCTAACAACTCAACAACGTATTGACCATCTCCAAAAAGACCAACTACAGGCCTTCACTGAAAAGCGCACATACTCTCTACCACCGACAGACTCTCGACCAACCACAATTACCACTAATGCTCCAAAAGTTGTGGCTAAACGTAAGCCATCAACTCACAAACAAGCACTCACTGAATACACCGTCCAGACAGGCGAGAACCTATATTCCATCGCAGCTCGAACCAATATTTACAACGAAGGACTACTCTGGCCGCTTATTTACAAGGCAAATCGTGACCAGATAAAAGATCCCCAACAAATATTCCCAGATCAAACATTGACGATTACGCGAAATCACAGCGAAGACGAAAAAGAGAAAGCCCGTGAAACAGCACGAAATTCGGGGATATTTATCCAACAACACGACAGCAAGCAAAGCACCCCATTATCCGCAAGATAGAGGATAAAACCCCCATCAGATTTTCCCTTGACAGCATTTACCCTTTTGCATACTGTATACATCGTTTAGAAGTGATCTAAGTCTGACCTTTATAATTTTATATTGAGCGTCAATTTCATCTAAATCTAAGTAACTTTTTGAGTTTACTGTTTAGATGATTGAATATCCCGTGCTGGAGTGACACGTGTTGCTCCCGCTTTTTATTTCAATTGATTGTTTGAAGGAGAGAGACATGGCAAGAGCAAAAATTTCATTGATCGGTGGCGGTCAAATCGGTGGTGTTCTAGCACAACTTTGCGCACTTCGTGAGTTAGGTGATGTTGTACTATTTGACATCGTTGAAGGACTTCCACAAGGTAAAATGCTCGACATCGCTGAAGTTGCACGTGTTGATGGTTTTGATGTAGATCTCAAAGGCACTAACAGCTACGCTGATATCGCAGGTTCTGATATTGTTATCGTTACTGCAGGCCTACCTCGTAAGCCAGGCATGAGCCGTGATGATCTTCTTGGTGTAAACGCTAAGATCATGAAGCAAGTTTCTGAAGGCATTAAAGAATTTGCTCCAGACGCATTTGTTATCATCATCTCCAATCCTTTGGATGCGATGGTTACACTCTGTCAAAAAGTTACCGGCTTCCCAGCTGAGCGCGTAATGGGTCAAGCGGGTGTTCTTGATTCAAACCGTTTTTGCTCTTTCATCGCTTGGGAATTAGGCGTATCTGTACGCGACGTAAACGCAATGGTACTTGGTGGTCACGGCGACACAATGGTTCCTATCGTTCGTTATGCAAACGTTAACGGTATCCCAGTTATGGAGCAACTCGTTCGCAAGTACGGCAGCGAAGCAAAAGCTCAAGAAGTTATGACTGCAATGGTAGAGCGCACTAAGATGGCTGGCGGCGAAGTTGTTAAATTGTTGGGCAACGGCTCAGCATTCTACAGCCCAGCATCTTCTGCTATCGGCATGGCTGAGGCAATCTTGCGCGACCAAAAGCGTGTGCTTCCTGTCTGTGCTCTTCTTACTGGTGAGTTCGGCGTTGACAACTACTATGTTGGCGTTCCTTGTATTCTCGGCGCTGCTGGTATCGAAGGTATTCTTGAATTCGATCTAGACGCTGAAGAGCAAGCAATGTTTGACAACTCTGTTGCAGCAGTTAAGGGCCTCATCGATGAGCTTCCTAGCATCCTCCCTGACCTTGCAGACGTTCTTAAAGGTTAATTAAATAGCGCACAATAGGCTAAATGATCACAACAAGGGCAATGGAAACATTGCCCTTGTTGTGTGTAACGCGCAAAGGATTAACAAAGACTTACTCTTTAAGCCTCCCTAACGCTGTTTTAGTCGCGCTAAATAGAATCGTATACAATTTTGACTTCCAATCTATATCTACTTGCATAGTACGTAGAGTTAATGATATATGATTCGCGATTGGTAAGTGACGATGTTTGATTGCTGCAAATTGCAGCATAATTTCTTAAAACATCTCTTTTTTTTACAGGAGACAGTATGGCAGAGAACGCAAAACTCATGAGTGCTGAGCAAATTGTCGTAAAATTCACCGGTGATTCTGGTGACGGCATGCAGCTCATCGGTAACCAGCTTACCGCCCTTGCAGCATTGGACGGTAACGATGTTAACTCCCTTCCCGATTATCCTTCTGAAATCCGTGCCCCAACCGGTACGATTGCCGGTGTTTCCGGTTTTCAGATGTGCCTCGGCGATCACAAAATCTATACCGCTGGTGATGCACCAGACGTATTGGTTTCGTTCAACCCAGCAGCTCTCAAGCACAGTGCTCAATTCGTTAAAGCGGGTGGTATCATCATCACCAACTCTGACTCTTACACTGAAAAAGCTCTTACTAAGGTCGGTTACGAGAGCAACCCTCTCGAAGACGGCAGCTTGAACGGTTATGACGTCAAGGCTATCCCAATGTTCACCCTCGTGCGTGAAGCACTGGCTGACATGGATATGCCTAACTCAGCAAAAGACCGCTGTAAAAACTTCTTCACCATGGGTGTACTGTGCTGGTTGTTCAACAAAACTCCTCAGCTCGTTCTTGAGTTCATCGAAGAGAAGTTTGGCGCTAACGCTAAGAAACCTAAACTGCAAATTGCTGAAGCGAACACCAAAGCATTTAAAGCAGGTTTAAACTACGGCGAAACGGCCATTATGTTCCAAGAGCGTTATGACCTTGGTGCAGCTCAAATTGAAAAAGGTCTTTACCGTAACATTACAGGTAATGACGCAGCAGCAATCGCGATTGCTGCCGCGGGTGCTAAATCAGGTTTGCAACCATTTATCGGTTCTTACCCAATTACTCCAGCAACAGACCTTCTTCACCTTGCATCTGAATTTAAAGATGCTGGTCTAGTCACCATGCAAATGGAAGATGAGATCGCTGGTATTTGTTGTGCGATTGGTGCGGCATGTGCAGGTAATCTTGCATTTACAACAACATCAGGCCCTGGCTTGGCTCTCAAGACAGAAGCTGCCGGTATGGCTCTGATCCTTGAAGTACCTTTGGTTATCGTCAACGTTCAGCGTGGCGGTCCATGTACAGGTCTTCCTACTAAGACAGAGCAATCTGACTTATTGCAATCTATGTTCGGCCGCAACGGTGATAGCTACATGCCTATCATTGCTGCTAACAGCCCTGCTGACTGCTTTGATGCAACCTATCAAGCAGCAAAGATTGCGTTACAATACCGTACACCTGTAATCGTCTTGACTGACGGCTACATCGGTCAAGGTAGCTGCCCATGGAAAGTTCCTACCATGGACGAGCTCGAAGACCTAACACCATATGTTAACTTCTGGAAGCCTGAAGATCATCCTGGTGAAGAGTACATGTCATACAAGCGTGATCCTGAGACTCTGGCACGTGATTGGGCTATCCCTGGAACAAAGGGCTGCCAACATCGTATCGGTACTCTTGAAAAAGATGAGACTGGTGCCGTTAGTCACGTTCCAATGAATCACCAGGTGATGACTGAAATCCGTAAAGCTAAAGTTGACAACCTAGCAAAGGTTCTTCCTGAGCTTGAGATTAATGGTGCAGATTCTGGCAAAGTACTCGTTATTAGCTGGGGTGGTACTTATGGCGCGGTTAAAGGTGCTGTTGATCGTCTCATCGCTGACGGCAAGTCGGTTTCAGGTATCAACCTACGTTGGGTATGGCCTTTCCCACCAAACTTAGGTGAGATCATCAGCCGTTTCGACAAAGTACTTGCACCTGAGCTGAACATGGGCCAACTGAGCCTCATGCTTCGCGCTAAATTCCTCGTTGACATTCAATCTCTGTCTAAAGTACAGGGCGACCCATTCCGTGAGTTTGAGATCATCGACAAAGTCAACGAAATGTTAGGAGAATAAGACCATGGCAGATACTCAACTGACAAAAAAAGATTTCGCTTCAAATGCGGAAGTAAAGTGGTGCCCGGGTTGTGGTGACTTCGCTATCATGAACGCTGTTCGTGGCGGCATGGTTGCAGCAGGTAAGCCTCGTGATGAAGTAGCTATTGTATCAGGTATCGGTTGCTCTAGCCGTTTCCCTTACTACATGGAAACTTATGGTTTTCACACCATTCACGGTCGTGCTGCAGCGATTGCTTCTGGTCTTAAAGTAGCAAACCCTAAGCTTGACGTATGGACAATCTCTGGCGATGGTGACTCTACTGCTATCGGTGGAAACCACTTCATCCACGCAATCCGTCGTAACGTCAACCTCAACTACGTTATGATCAACAATAAGATCTATGGTCTCACCAAGGGTCAGTACTCTCCCTGTTCTGACATGGGTCAAATCACTAAGACCAGCCCTTATGGTGTTATTGACTACCCCATGACACCGTTGCGTGTTGCGGTAAGCCTTGGCGGTACATTTGTTGCTCGTAGTATCGATGCACAAATGAAGCTCTCTGAAGAGATCTGCGTACGTGGTGGCCAGCACAAAGGTTTCAGCATGCTTGAAATCCTTGCTAACTGCGTTATCTACAACGATGGCGCTCACCAGCAACTCACAGACAAAGTGACTGGTGCTGACTTCTACATCGTCCTACGTGACGGTGAGAAGATGATCTTCGGTACAGAAGGTCAGCTCTGCCTCGTTCAAGATGGCTTTAAGATTAAAGCAGCCAAGGTTGCTGATGTTGCAGAAGCGGACATTCTTGTTCACGATGAGAAGAACGTTGAAGTTGCCGCTCTTCTTACCGAGATGCGTCCAGACGAAGGTCTACCTATGGCTTTTGGTGTTATCTATGCTGATGACACAAAGAAGGCCTATGATGACATGGTCTATGAGCAGCTTGAAGCTGTTAAAGCGAAGCGTGGTCGTACATTAGATCAAATCATGCAAGAAGGTCACACTTGGACTGTTTAAGTTCAAACGTTTGACTAGGTCACAAAAAAAAGGCTCGGGGATTTCCCCGAGCCTTTTTTATTTACAATCAAAACTGTTTTTTTATTCGAACAACTTATCCCCTTGCTCTATCAAAACCTTAAGTTGTGATGGCAAAACAGGCTTTGAAAACAAAAACCCCTGCATCAGCGGACAGCTTCTATCAGTTAGAAATTCAACCTGATCGTGTATTTCTACCCCTTCAGCAATCACATTTAAACCCATATTACGTGACATCGCAATAATGGTTTCGACGATCGCAGCATTGTCCGTATCATGAAGAATATCCACCAGGAATGATTTATCGATCTTTAAACGATCAATCGGAAAATTCTTCAAATAACTTAAAGATGAATATCCTGTGCCAAAATCATCAATGGCAATTCGCACCCCTAAGCTTGAGATTTCATGTAACAATTTCAACGCCTGATCAGTCCGTTCAACAAGTACAGATTCTGTGATCTCCAGCTCAAGTTGCTCGGAAGGTAAACCGCTTTCATGCAGTGCATTGAGAATCACCTCAACAATGTTCGGGTGTTCAAGCTGAATCCCTGACAAGTTGACAGACAGATCCAGTTCAATATCGAGCTCAACCTGAAGTTGTTTTAACTCTTTACATGCACGACGGAGAACCCATTCGCCAATAGGGATGATTAGACCTGTCTCCTCAGCAACTGGGATAAACTTATCGGGTGAAACCAATCCATATTCAGGATGATTCCAACGCAGTAACGCTTCCACCCCCACAATCCGCTTTGATTCCCAATCGACTTGTGGTTGATAGCAGATAAAGAATTGATCTTCCTGAATCGCATGCCTTAACCCATTTTCAAGCTGTAACTGCTTCACGGCATTACGGTTCATACTCTCGGAGTAGAACTTAAAGCTATCCCCCCTGCCCCCCTTTGCCGCGTACATGGCCATGTCGGCATTGCGCAACAGGTCATCAGCATTGGTTCCATCTTGTGGATAAATGGCAATACCCACACTACCTGACAACACCAATTCATGACCTTCTATCGTGTAGGGACGAGCAAGATTTTCAAGAATTTTCTGGGCAATATGAGGAACATTAACGGAATTACGATATCCTGAAAGGATGACAACAAACTCATCACCGCCGAGACGGGCAGCAGTATCATTTTCGCGAAAGGAATCGCGTAGGCGTTGTGCTGCTTCCTGCAAAAGAAGGTCGCCGATATGATGACCTAAGGTATCGTTGACTTTTTTAAAGTGATCTAAGTCTATAAACATCACACCTAGGTGATGGTCAAACCGTTTGGCGTCAGCAATGGCGTGAACCAGTCGGTCTTGCAGCAACGTTCGATTAGGCAGGCCTGTCAATTTGTCGTAATAGGCCAGTTGATGGATCTTGACTTCTGCAGCTTTACGTTCTGAGATATCGCGATAAATGGCGCGAAGACTATGAGGCTGATCATTTTCAAAGCGTAAACTTACATTGCCTTCGACCAACACAGGGCAACCATCTTTACGCAAAAATGTCACTTCAGCAGAATTTACAACACCACCTGATATGAGAGATTCAAACCGCTGACGACACTGATGGTGATCGTCAGGGCTTATCACATCAAAAATATTGAGCGAAGAAACTTCACTATCGCAATAGCCCAAGGTATCGCGCCAAGCCCGATTGACAAAAAGTACGCTGCCATCAAGAGCCACAGACTGGATTAAATCAGATGCATTTTCAAACAGGTCATGATAACGCTCTTGCATAGAAGTTTGAGCGTGGAGAGAACGGCGTAACCGCCCCGACCAGATACCAAGTAGTCCGCCAGCAATACTGCCATAAATACTGGGAAAAACATAATTGGAGAGATTCCAAAGATTCGCACCAAATCGAGACTGAGGCACGATTGAAAAAACAGCGAGAATGATCGCACCGGCAATGGCAAACAAACAAAAATCGATGAAGGGCCGAGAACGCAATCGACCAATAAAATATTTCATAATAACAGTCCTTGCTTAGTCGTATTAAGAACGGAACAATCATTCTAAACCAAACACCCTGCCATTGAAAGAAATTAATGGTTATTCCTTACCCCACTCCTCAAGCCCCATCCCTTGAAAACGTGGCACCCATGGTGATTTCTCCATACTCACTGGCTGAGCAGATTCCAACGGTAGCACATGCTGGACCGGTACCGCTGGTTCCATAGGCAGCACCTGTTGTACAGATGGAGCAGAAGCTTGTTCCGTTACAACAGAAGAGAGCTCGTCAACATCAATGGACTTTTCATCAACGTGTTGTTGCGCTACAGGCTGAGTAGCGCTAACAACTTGTGCCGACGAAGCTGGATTCAGCGTAGTCAGCTTAACAGTAGGCACCAAGACAGGAGTAACAACAGGGATTTGCGGTGCAACGGATTGATCCTTCGGCAAGACAGGCTGTAATGCTGGCACGACAGGAACTTGCGTTAGTGCTATCAATGCGACATTGACACCATCGAGGAGTTCTTCATCATTATTTGAATAAAAATAATCAGAAACAGCTAAAACTTTGGGTTGTTCAACGGAGATAACCTGAACATGAAAACTTTTCACAACGTCAATGATTTCACTTTCGGCGGTTAACTCTGTCTGCCTCACCCAACGACAGACAACCCGTGCTTGTGCCTGCTCGCGCTCAGCAACAACATGCCACCCCGAACGAGTCAAAACATTAACAATGTCAGCCGTTGTCACCTCATCGGGAGCCTGCTCGTGCTCAACAACCACAACAGTAATGTCTCGTGCTGACCACGAAGAATCAAAATCAACATTCAAATGACTACAACTGATGCACAAGCAAGACACAACAAGTACCATGCATACTTGAATGGCACGAATTCTACATAATTTGTTCATTGGAGTGGCTCCTTCACTTTTAGTGGCCAGGTTTCATCGATTAACTTAATCGCTTCCTGCTCTCGCAACACAACAGGCAACATCCGCGTTAACGGTCGAATCGCGCGCGGATTCTTGATCCATTTTTTTAAACCTTGAACATCCCAAGGTTGGTTATCTTTAAATGTTTTCGGGTAAAACTGGCTAAGCAGTCCCGACAAATTTGGTGCAATGTCACCGGTCCCCAAACCTCCTTGTTGCGCCGTCAAAACGCGATGACATCTACCGCAATGCTTTTCAAAAAGATTTTCTTCATCCACATCGTTTTCAAAATGGACCACTTGCGGTGGTTGCAAACCAGAGACTTGCGGCATGAAACCTGCGGCAAAGATCACATTAACAACAGCATCAACATCACTTTGTTGCAGTGAAAAATCTGGCATAAAAAAAGCGGGAACACGAATAGATGCAACCACTTCAACCGGTAAACTTTGATGATATAAACGATCTAATTCGGCCGCCAACGAGTTTCCTTTGCCCGCCAAAACATGGCAGCGACGACAGGCTAATAAATCAACGAGATGTTGTCCACGCTTTACAGCATCAGACTCAGGGAAACGATACCATGAGTGACCCGCATCAATGAGGCGGTAATGGGCCAGTTCTCGCCGCTGAGTTGTTGGATTTCCGCGATGACAATCAACACAGCCCATCGTCTGCAACGACACCTCATGGTGTTGCTGCGCGGTCAGCGCACCATGACAAACGTCGTGACAACGCAAACAGCTGGCAGATTCGGCCAAGCACTCGCTCGCCCATGTCAGGGCGATAACACCAATTAAAAGAACCAGCCGAATGACCAATTTTCGCCTCTAAAATAAAATGCAACCGCCGTCAGGCCAATAATTGCTAAAAATGTTAATACCGTTAACCAGTTAATCGGTTTTTGATCAGCAGGGAACCATTGTGCCTGCTCACTTGGGCTCACATTTGGCAGCCACGGTAATGCGCAAAATAAAATTCCAAGGAAAATGATCGGATAGATCGCGTACTTGGTGTAACTAACCACCTCTTGCGTCCAAATAAGAAACCATGCCGCACGCGAGGGATTAGGAACCCGCGACACATCGGCCGGATCAAGCAGCGGCGCAGGAAAAAGTGCGGAAAACATCACAACAACCAGAAGAATTGCTGCCATCGATTGTTTAATTAAGCGGAAAAAAACGGGATCACTTTTTACAAAATTTTTCACAGGTACGGTAACACCCCTTTTTGCTTGCGAATTTTATAAAAGTGTAAAAAACACAACATCAATGTCACCCCAGGCAACACCACAACATGCAGCACATAAAAGCGCAGCAACGATAATGGCTGCCCTACGGCATCAGGCACTAAAAAGCCATGCAACCACTCACCAAAAGGAACAACAAGGAGCAATTCCATCCCTGTTTGTGTGGCCCACAGTGCCAATTGGTCCATCGGCAACAAGTACCCCGTGTAGCCAGAAAATAGCCCTAAGCATAACAACATAAAACCGATCACCCAGTTCATCTCACGAGGCTTGCGATAAGCCCCCGTCAATAGCACCCGTAACGTATGCAGGAAAAGGAGGATCAAATAAAAATTCGATGCCGTGCGATGTAAACTGTGTAAAAAATGACCAGCAAACACCTGCTCTTCAATATAAATAATGGAGTTGTACGCATGATCGGTATGCGGTTGATAATACATCGACAACAACAGCCCACTCACCATCAACAGCATAAACAGGGTAAAAGCCATGCCCCCTAAACAGAAGGTATAGCTAATGCGTAAGTTGCGCTCAATAACCACCCGTGGAAACAGATGTTTAATAAAATCTTCAATCACAATAGTACCCTTTTACACGCGCTAGCCTGCTAAAAATGCTATCCATAAATAAGCCAATCTTTACCCTGTTGTTGTAACTCTAAGCGCGGTAAATCTTTGTCAGCTGGCCCTTTTAACACAACACCAAACCGATCAAACACACTACCATGACACGGACAACTCAGCCCTTTTGGTGTCACACTCAGAGTACAGCCTAAATGGGTACACACCAGGCTCAGGACATAAACTGTCCCCTCCTCACGAATCAAGGCAAACCGCTGTTGACGGTACACCAGAGCACCGCGTCCAGGAACGGAGTCCATGGGAACCCGAGCCAACAACGTTTTCGCTGCGGGAACGGGGGCAAAAAACTTTTGCAGAAACCATAGCCCTGCACCTGCCGCTATTGCGTTGCGGAGGAAGTTTCGTCTTTTTTTAGAAAAGTTTGCCATTTTCTCACATACAGTTCGGCATAGTTGCGATCTCGACGCGACATGCGTTGAAACCGTTCTGCCGGATAAAATGATCCATTAACAACCTGTTGCCCCTCTTGACTCCAAAAGCTTGATAAACCCAGACCGTCACGATCCGGACGGTAGATCCGTTTATCTTCAGGCTGCAACATAAAACGCCGTGGTTCATTGTGACAACTATCGCACATGACGGTACCACGACGAATGGTGTGCGGCGTATAGGCTTTCCACTCGGCAACAAGCAACCGATTTTCATCACCGACAGGCTGATTGTTTTCCATCTCGCTGTAATAAGCAATAAACTGTGGCCGAATTGGGCTGACGCGGCCCTGTTCATTTAAACCTAAAATCGGACTGTCCTGCCGCTTCAAATAGCTACTTTTTATGTATTCACCATTGTTTTGTTGCACCCGAAAAAAATTACGATTCGAGCTATTGATGGTTTGAATATAGAACGTGCCATACTCTTGCGCTGACCATGCAGCATGACAACTAACACACTCCATATTGTCTAAGTGGGCGGCAACACTGTGTTCAATCACGGTAGGATCGGGATCATGGCAATCAACACACGTCTTTGCCACAACTTGACCTGCTTGCAAACTGGCCATACTGTGGCAATCACCACAATCCATACCCGCTTCAGAATGGACATCAGGGCGCATTTTTAAATAATATTGGCCGTGATTTTGACCACCACGTTGATAACGGACACTGTCTTCTCGTGGTGCTCGACCTGAGAAATCCCAGCCAACAAAGTAACCATTGTGGCAACTCGAACAGGTCTCAGTATCAGGACGCTCTATCGCGTGACCGTCACCATGGCAATCTAAGCAACCGGTGACATGGCAGCCCATGCAATTACGCTCGAAAAACTGTGGATCAGCCTGCGACCAACTGCGTTGACAGAATTGCTGTTCAGCCGTACGCGTTGCCATCGCATGATCAAAGATATGGTCGGTCTGATCGTGACATCCAGTACACCCCTCAGCCCGATTATCGATGGCGGTCGGCGCCGCAACATCACCCGCAGTACCATGGCACTGCTGACAGTCCACCGTCGCATGCACACCAGTAACAACATGGTCATGACACTCTTGACATGGCCGACCAAGACTCGATGGTGGGTGTTCGGCATACGCCGCAACACAACTACTAATGAGCAACAGCGCTGTTAAAACATTCTTCAACACGATTATAATCCAATGGTTGTTGGTAAATTGAATCCTGTGGTTGATCATGACACACCAAGCACTGATTTACGGCTAGAATTCGGTGGACCTCGTCATCATTTAACGCCCGACTATGCTCACGCACAACGCCCGAAAACGACTGGACTTCACCTTGTTGCATCACCATATAACCATCTAAAGGTAAATTCTCAGCTTTTTCACACAGGAGCGTACTCTCAACACTTTGCCCTTCAACGACATGCTGTCCAAAGCCTAAAAATGCGGGATTGGCATGACATTCACTACAACCAACGGCCTTAGCTGCGGTATTGTGAGAATAGAACGGCGCAAAACGCAGTTGTTTTTTCCCTTTGAAGGTTGAAACATACTCTTCCATCTGCGCCTCACCATCTGGATCCAGTACGGTGACAAATGTCTGGCACCCTGGCGTTAATGGTGCGATTTTACCCCGCTGATCAAGGGCTAACGGAAAAGGATACAGAGAGCGATAATCTTCGGTCTCGCTAAAACTACCCCGCGTTTTTCGACCGATGACATAATCCATCGCCTGCTTCGACTGATCATATTGAGTATGACAACCAAAACATTGCGGGACTGCCGCCGAATGACAAGCATAACACTCCATCCGCTCATGACCGACAATCTGGTGTTCAGGAGTTCCAGTGATCACCTTGCTGATATGCTCACGTCCATCACGCTTGCCCACCACGACCACCTTGCCATCGCGATAAAAGACATTGGAGTAAGGTCGCCCTTTTGACGTTAACACCATCGTATCACCACTATAGACCTGCTGCTGATAGTTACGCGATTCGCGCACCGCTTCATCATTTTCACGCTCAATGATTTGTACTTTGGGCCGTTCGAGCGCGCTGCCGTGGCAATCCTCGCACGACACCTCAGTTTGCAAATACATGTTTTCATAAGCATACCCATCACCCATCACATCACGCGAGGTATGGCAATCGATACACTCTAACCCTTTATCATGGTGGATATCGGCTTGAATTTGCGTCACGTTGCGCGAACCAGAGATCACCTCGGGGCCGGGGAAGGCATTGCGGACAGGAACCCCACCGCTATTGCCATCGTTCATCCCCTGATAGGATAGAGCAATACGACCACTACGATTGTGGCAACGTATGCACACAGTATTGGTCGGCAACGGCTGCAAGCGATGCGTTTCTGAATGGGGCCATTTATTGCGCAAACTGAGATCATTGCCTTGATAGGTACCATTTTCATTGAAAGGAAAATGGCACGCGGCACAACCCGACGCATGTGAACCACGCCACGACTGGGTTGATTCAACCCCCACGTGACACAGAGCGCAGTATTTACGATACAGTTCCCCCGCCAAATTGTTCAATTCACGAACAGAGCGCAATTCAACGGGTTCACCTTGAGCATCAAATTGTTGCTGGGCGCTGGTGGCATAGAGACCCTCTTCGCCCCCCTCCCACGTCAAACGAATATTTTTGATAAAACCGGTATTGGTAAACATCAGGTTTGATTTGAGCCGACGCAATTGATACTCATGGCATTGGCCACAGGTCTTATCCCAAAATTTGGGGTCAGAAGGATTGCGTGGCCCGTACATACTCGCATGAGCCGCTTTTTTATCGCTCAGAGTCGCATCACCGCCGTGACATTCGATACAATCGCCATGGGCATCTGAAGCTTGCTCTAAGCCCACATGGCAGCGCTCACATTGTGAGTCTGGCCCTGAAAACATACAGCCAAAACACAGACAACATAAAACAGCCACGACTGATAAACTAAAAAATCGAAACATGAAACCCTAAGGGTAAAGGTGAGAAAAGAACGCCAGTAATCATGCGCTAAATCTAGCATAAATCTGCCATTTGCCCAATGCTAAACACCACAAAAAAGAGCCCGCACAACAAGTTGTGCGGGCTCTTTTAATCCGATCAATTCAACCAAAATTCAAACGTTAAAATACCACCTGAATTTGTGCTGTTAACGTATCAAAATCTTCAACATCGGTGGTTTCGGTATCGTACTCAACGGTTGAGTACTCAAGGGTAAGCTTCAAGTTCTGACCACGGAAATAGTAGTTTAAACCACCACCATACCAGTCAATTTCTTGATCATAAACATTATCCAATTGAGCAAAAGACCAGTTCTCAGCGCGGACAAAGAATTGTAATGGTGTGTCAGGCATCATGTAAGCAATTTTGGTGTAACCACCGTTCTTCTCACCATTGAGACCGATCACGCCTGAATCAGGGTCAAGACCTTTGTAGGCATCATCAAAGTCATATTCAACATACGCGGTAGAGAACGTGAAGGTACCGACATCTTCCACTGGATACTCAGCAAACAGGTCAACAGTCCAACCTTTGTAATCGACGGCATCATCCTGGTTAGCACAATCGCCATAAGCGATGTCTTGCTCCATCTGATAGGCACCACCGAGAGTGACCACTTTTTTCTTACCCATGTATGTACCTTTGTAGCCATAGCCTTTTTCGCCATCTAACAAAGTAACGTGAGCACGGGCACCGTAGCGGAAGTTCGAATCCGGTGAAGAAGATGAATCGTTACGACCATTCATGACATCGAGACGATACTGGAATACGCCATCAAACAGGTTACCCCAAAGTGAAACACCTTTATCGCGTGTGGCAACAAATGGAGCGCGGATCATCAGAGAGCGATCCAAAGTCAAAGGTGCTTCACAGGCTTCGAGGTTCTCACGGGTAAGGTTATACTTGTACTTACCTACACGAATCTGCACGGCATCGTTAAATTTATAACGGATTTGCGCATCAATCACACGAAAGTCAGAATTACCGCCATCGCCAACTGAGAAGCTGTTGATGTTGTTGTCTTCGTTATACTCAGTTTGGAAATAAAGACCTAAGCCATCATAAGCTGCCATCAACGCTAGACGGTTACGACGGAAGTTAAACTCTGAAGTATCGTCGCTATTGTCATCACCAGAACCCGTATCGCGATAATCGAGCTGAAATTGACCTTTGTACTCCAATTTCATCAGGCCTTCATCTTCAGGACCAAAGGTCCATGTTGGCCCAGCAAAAGAAAAGGTCGCAAACAATGTACAAACCAGCAACAAACTACCGACAAATCCTATTTTTCTCAATTTAACCATAAGATAACTCCTATTAAAGCATGCTCCACTCTGCCCGCAAGCAGAGTGGAGAAATTCATTCAAGTGGATTAACAGCCTACTGAACCAGAGTCACCGCCAGCCGTCGGGGCCTGCTCTTCAACAGCATCCTCTGTCGCTTGAATCTGGTACTCAAAGTCGGCGTTCTCAACCTGATTAGCAGCAGTATCGCCAGGCAGCAGGTCTAGAGCAGCCTCATCAGGATTCAGCGGCTCAACAGCCTTGGTGTGATCAACGTTGTAATTGACGATGCTCATGTAGATCGAAGAATCGGTTGCCCACGCATCATTAGCCAGCTCGCCACCATTCGC
>LGVF01629893.1_pt3 | contig 15502 bp, 19 predicted proteins | sample 469901 | NCBI WGS metagenome assembly LGVF01 (sample SAMN03893561, study PRJNA290197) | marine sediment metagenome | material: sediment; isolation source: combined push core samples #3730, #5133, and #5579 collected at Hydrate Ridge | place: Pacific Ocean: Hydrate Ridge
ACCAACTACACTACCCATACTACCCATCAAGAAATAACTATCCATAACACCAACTACACACGGATTTCCGTTAATTCGACCATATCCATAAATATAAGCCTCATCTAAATCTGTTTTTTCTTGATATTGTTTTATTTTTTCATCATATCCATCATTAAATAAAGGGTTTAAAGTAATATACCCCAATCCTTTTTCAACAAAAGATCCATGATCTACAGTAATATTTATACGATCGATAGCACGCATTTTAAAATGATCACCACAGTGTTTACATATAAAAGCATCATCATACATCTCTTTCATATTTACTGTTTCACTACATTGTGGACATTTTTCATATAATCCTTTAGGAACATCGATATTAAGATTTTTACGATAATTACTCTTACTATTTCTTAATGTCGATTTTTCACGCTCAACACGACGTGACTCAAAAGCTTTCATCAAATTATTCATAATCATCATATCCTAACAAGGAATCACTATGTTTAGGAATAAACCCGGTATCAAAAGTTCCTTTATAATATTCACTATTAAAAAGGATTCTCATACAAAACTGACGATTATTATCGACACCTTCGATAATAAGTTCATCTAATGTCGCACGCATCTTCTTAATTGCTTCTTCTCTTGTTTTACCATGAACAATAACTTTACCTATCATTGAATCATAAAACGGTGGGATTTGATATCCCGTATAAAGAAAGCTATCAAATCTAACTCCATGCCCACTAGGAACATGCAGAAGTTCTACTTTACCAGGACTAGGTCTAAAGTTTTCTTTTGGATTTTCAGCATTAATTCTAACTTCGATACTATGTCCTCTTAACTTAATATCCTCTTGCGTAAAAGATAATTCTTCTCCACCAGCAATATTAATTTGTTCTTTAACAATATCTATCCCCGTAACCATTTCTGTTACCGGATGCTCTACTTGAATTCTTGTATTCATTTCAATAAAGTAAAAGTCATTTCCAGTTAATAAGAACTCAATTGTCCCTGCATTAACATAATTAACACTTTTACTAGCTTTTATAGCTATTTCACCCATTTTTTGACGAAGTTCATCACTAATTAAACTAGGTGCTTCCTCAATAACTTTTTGATTACGTCTTTGAATAGAACAATCTCGTTCACCTAGATGAACAACATTACCATATTTATCAGCAATAATTTGAAATTCAATATGCTTCGGATTAATAATAAACTTTTCTAAATACATCGTGTCATCACCAAAAGCATTAAAAGCTTCACTTCTAGCAGTTTCATAAGCATTATCAAACTCCAACTCATCATAAGCGACGCGCATACCGCGTCCCCCACCACCAGCACTAGCTTTGATTAATACGGGGTACCCTATTTTAATTGCTAATTCTTTAGCTTCTGTAATATTTTTTAACGCTCCTTCACTACCAGGAACAACAGGAACATTAGCTTTAATCATTAACTCTCTAGCTTTTGATTTATTACCCATTTTTTCAATCACACTACCACTAGGTCCAATAAATCTAATTCCTACGCTTTCACATAAATCCGCAAATCGCGCATTTTCACTTAAAAAACCGAAACCTGGATGAATAGCTTCGGCACCTTTACTTATCGCAGCACTTATAATGTTTTCCATTTTTAAATAAGATTCACTACTTTTATTTCCACCAACACATACAGCCTCATCAGCAATTTGAACGTGTAAGCTATATTGATCAGCTTCGCTATAAATAGCAACAGTTTCAATACCCATTTGTTTACAAGCACGAATAATTCTAACTGCAATTTCACCGCGATTTGCGATTAATATTTTTTGGAACATTACTCTTTGATCTCCATTACAACTTGGCCGTATTCAACCATCGATGCTTCACTAATATTGATCTTCACAATTGTCCCAGAAACGGGTGCAGTTATTTCATTCATTACCTTCATTGCTTCAACAATAAATAGTGTTTCGCCCTTAACAACAAGCTGATTTAATCTTACAAATGGATTAGCATCCGGTGAAGGACTATCATAATAAGTTCCTACAAGTGGAGCCTTAACTAATATATTTAAATTCTCTTCCAAACTACTGTTTCCTTCATCCACAGTAGCTGCCGCAGCAGCTACCGGAATCAAGGAAGAAACAGAAGGGTTTTCTGAAAAAGTTGTATAAGTCTCTTTTTCTAATTTAATACTAAAATCTTTATCATTTATCTCTAACTTATGAATCTTCGAATCTTCGAATTCCTTCATAAGATTTTTTATTTGTCTTAAATCCATAAACATCCTCCATTACTCTAATAATTAAAATTACTCTAATAAAAAAATAGTAAAGATTTTCGCGAGAAAATCTTTACTTCTCACCTTTAACAAAATCAACTATTTTTCCAACAGTATCTAAAGATTGAGCAACTTCATCACTAACGCTAATTTCAAACGCATCTTCAATTGCCATAATTAACTCTACAGCATCTAAAGAATCTGCTCCTAAATCATCATTTAAATGTGATTCCAAAGTAATAATACTTTTTTCTACGCCTAACTCTTCAACAATAATATCTTGTACTTTTTCGAACACCATATTCTTTCCTCCTAGTTATTAAAAATTATTTATATTTTATAACGAAAAATCGTTATTGTCAATTTATTTTGAAGTTCAAACAAATGTGTGCGTTTTCATATTTTTACACCCTCATACGTTAAATGAGTACGTATGCGAACATACACATGTATCACAGCCAATATTTTGAGAAAATCTCCAATTAAGTATAACCCAAATCCAGCTAAAATAAGCGGTAAACTAGTGTTTGTTATAAATGCAATATATGAGGCTCCAAACATATAAATGATGACTGTTGCGATAGTTAAAATGACGAAATATCTTCTATAATCCTTATTTATAATCTTTATGTTTTTCGAAATTCCAATAAAAAACACTGCAAAAATAAAGCCAACTAGGAATCCACCACTTCCACCAACTATTACTCCAATTCCTCCTTGAAATCCACTAAAAATTGGTAATCCAATCGCTCCAAGAATAAAATAAATAATCATACTAATCATTCCCTTTTTGGGACCAAGTACTAAGCCTGCCATAAAAACGAATAATGTTTGTAAAGTTATTGGTGGTAAATTAAATAAAGGTATAAAAATTCCAGCAGTTGCTCCCATTAATGCAGGAAAAAGAGCAATCATTGTTAAATCTTTTATTTTACTATTCATTATAGAAATCTTTTAAAGTTACTTCATTCATCTGTTTTACTAGTTCCTCACCATTTCTATTAAGCATTAATAGTCCACGATAATTGATTCCAGTTACCTCATATTCTAAATCTTCAATAAGAATTGTTTTACCTAGAACTACACTTCTTTTTAAATAATCATTATGTAAATCAAGATCACTACTATCTAATAATTTATTATACTCATTAATAAAACTCATCAAGACATCACGATAATCATATGTATCTCCTGTTTCTAAAACAATACTTGTTGCTTTATTACTTAAATTATCAAACTCTTTCGTAATAACGTTAATCCCAATTCCAATAACAAAATAGTCACTATCTTTAATAACTCTTTCAATTAAAACCCCTGTAATCTTTTTATTGCCCACTACTATATCATTAGGATACTTAATTTTAGCATTTACTCCATAATTAACTAGCACATTACAAACAGCGTTAGAAACCATTCTAATAACACTAAACGAATAAATCTTTTCCTTATTATTAATAAGAAAGCTAAAATGCAAATCACCTTTACGACTAATCCATTTATTATCTCTACGACCTCGACCTTTAGTTTGTACATTTGCACAAATCATATCGCCATCAGTATAATTACTAAGGTGTTCTTTCATAAATGAATTTGTTGAATCTACACTTTTAAAAAAACATACTTTATTTCCAATCATTATTAACACCTCCGTTTTAGTATATTACTCCAATTTACTTTGAATGTCAAATGAAAAGGTGCTCATACATCCGATAAACGTTTTAACAAAGAGCTAACACCAATTTAAAAAAAGACAAAAGAAAAGCCCAAATGGGCTAATATCAATTATTAATATTATATCTTTCAACGAGCACTTCAACTATTTCTTGATAAAAATCATCAGAAACATTTAGATAATCATCAAGTGCCATTTCATATTCGATTAATGCATTAGTTTCAATCTCATTTAAAGTAGTAGCCGTAACCTCAGAAAATGATAAATTATACTGATTTAGATTATATGTTCCATTATTTAAATTTACTGTATCAGTATCAATAAATATAAAAATATTATTACTAGGACAAGGTATAACTCCAACATCATAGTTTATGGTACCTTCATATGTTACAATACATTCCATATTTGGACTTCCTGTACTTTTAACATTATCCCATCCACCCGCAAACAACATATTCCACTCAGCTTGATAAATTTCACCTGTAACATGGTAATAGTGAAATTTAGCGATAAAAGCCGTATCTTTAAACAAAGTAATTGCTCTTATAGCTGGCGTTTCAAGCAATTTAATTTCAACATAAGCATCATACTCTTCCATATAAAACCCAAAATTATCATAACCTGAATATTGATAAGTATAGTTATAATCTGCTTCTAATGAATAATCTTTAATTCGTTTATAAGCAGTTACTGTTTTTCCATCAATAATATTGTAGTAGCTATACTCAACACCATTATAACTAGAATGAGTTGATGCTTTTGGAGTTTCAATTCCAGATAAAAATTGATAATTATTCATTTCATAAATAATATTATCTTCACTGCCGTTATAATATAGTGATCGAATATACCTTAAGTCATTTCTTAATTCTGAATAATCTTCATAAAATAGTTCATTGTCATTAAATACTAAATAGACAGTCATATCATTACAATTAAAGGAATCCCCTTCAATAAACTCATCACAATCTAATGCCTTTCTAGCAATTTCTAAATATCCAATAATTTCGAGATTAGGGATCGTTTCATATTCTTCATCCCTGATTCCCGAAACATCAAAATCATTTGGGGCATTATCTTGCATAATTTCACTTGTTCTTGTCGTATCAAATAGTAAAATCTGTTCATCAATATATGTAGCTATATCGTATATTGAAGTTTCCTCTATATTTTCAATCAAAAAATCACTTTTCATTTCATCTTTACATGAAACTAAAGTAAATGATAAAAGAAAAACTAATATTCCTAATCCTATTTTCTTCAATGTAATTCCCCCTCTAACAATAATAATTATATCAATATAAAAAATTTTAGTCAATTTTCAATACTTTTCAAAAAAAAGCCCATTATTGTGGGCTTTTTATCTTTTTCCTGCTTGGGCATCTTTAACGCTTTTTTTAAGTTCACGTTCTGCCATAGCAAAGTCAACATTACGGCGTTTATTTTCTTTAATTCTCTCTTCACGAACTGTGTTTAAATGATCAAGTGCACTCACTTTACTTAATCCAACGTGAGCTTCTTGAGCTATAACGTTGATAATGTTATTAGCATGTTCTACAACACCGTTAATAACAACAGTAAAAAGTTCTTTTTCACCTTTAACCATTTTTACATATCCGATGTCAATACTACTAATAATCGGAATATGATCTTTCATCATCGCGAATTCACCATTCATTTTTGAAGATACAACGACATAATCAATATCCTCGTTATATAATTCACCACGTGGTGTAACAACACTAATTTTCATAAAATCACCCTATTTCATTGATTCTGCTTTTTTAAGTACCGCATCCATATTTCCAGTTAATCTAAAGGCATCTTCTGGTAAATGATCATATTTTCCTTCTAGTATTTCTTTAAATCCTCTTACTGTATCTTCAACAGAAACATAACTACCAACTTGTCCTGTAAATTGTTCAGCAACATGGAAATTTTGTCCTAAGAATAAACGAATACGTCTAGCTCTATGCACGACTAATTTATCGTCTTCACCTAATTCATCCATCCCAAGAATAGCGATAATATCTAGTAATTCATTATATCTTTGAATTGTTCTTTGTACTTCACGAGCAATAGCGTAATGTTCTTCTCCTACTATTTCTGGAGCTAACGCTCTTGAAGTAGAAGCTAAAGGATCCACTGCTGGGTAAATACCTTCTTCTGATATTTTACGTGAAAGGTTTGTTGTTGCATCTAAATGTGTAAATGTTGTAGCTGGCGCTGGATCGGTATAGTCATCAGCTGGAACATATACTGCTTGAATTGAAGTAATTGATCCTTCTTTAGTAGATGTAATACGTTCTTGTAATTTACCCATTTCTGTAGCTAGTGTTGGTTGATAACCTACGGCTGAAGGCATACGCCCTAACATCGCAGATACTTCACTACCAGCTTGTGTAAATCTAAAAATATTATCAATGAAGAATAAAACATCTTGTTTTTCCTCATCACGGAAATACTCAGCCATTGTTAATCCTGTTAATCCAACACGCATACGTGCTCCCGGAGGTTCATTCATCTGACCAAACACCATGGCAGTTTTTTTAATTACACCACTTTCAGTCATTTCAAAATATAAATCATTACCTTCACGAGTTCTTTCACCTACACCAGCAAAAACACTAATTCCACCATGTTCTTGTGCGATATTATTAATTAACTCTTGAATTAGTACCGTTTTACCTACACCGGCACCACCAAATAATCCAATTTTACCACCTTTAATATACGGTGCTAATAAGTCTACTACTTTAATTCCTGTTTCTAATATTTCAACTTCACTTTTTATTTCATCAAGTTTAGGGGCAGGTCGATGAATTGGTTTTCTAGAAATCGTTTTAGAAACCGGTCCCTTCCCATCAATTTCCTCACCTAAAACATTGAAAATACGTCCTAAAGTTTCATAACCTACAGGTACACTTATTGGTGCACCAGTATCGACAACTTCCATACCTCTAACAACACCATCCGTACTATCCATTGCGATTGTACGAACAACATTATTTCCTAAATGAAGTGATACTTCTAATGTTAAAACAATTTTAACACCATTATTATCTTTAGCATCAACATTCATAGTTAAAGCATGATTAATCTCTGGCAAGTTATCTTCAAATTTAATATCGATTACAGGTCCCATTACCTGAACGATTTTACCTTTGTTCATAATTTTCCTCCTCTAGCTAACCGCATTGGCTCCGCCAATAATATCAGTTAACTCAATTGTAATTGCAGCTTGTCGAGCACGGTTATAATGAAGTTGTAATGTTTTAATAAGATCTTCCGCGTTATCTGTAGCACTCTTCATTGCTGTCATTCTTGCTGCATGTTCACTTGCTTTTGCATCAAGAATAAAGCCATATAATGTATTTTCTACATACAATGGTAATAAATGATCAATAATAATCTTAGGACTAGGTTCATAGTTATAAATTAGTTTTATACCATTAACCTCTTCCTTTTTATAATTTCCGTTAGTTATCGGTAATATTTGATAACCCTCAACAACTTGTGTCATTGTATTAATAAAATGATTGTAAAAAACAATAATCTTATCAATATCACCGATTAAATATGAGTTAATAAAGCTTTCCGTTACTTTTTTAAAATCAATAAATTGAACATCATCACGAACATTAATTGCTTCTTCTACAAGAAGCTTATAACCATTTCGTTTAGCAAAGCTCATAGCCTTATGTCCAATTGCAGCAACAACGAATTCGTCATTACTTTGATGATTCTCATTAATATGTAATGTAAAAGCTTTAAAGATACTTGAATTATAAGGTCCCGCCAATCCACGGTCTGAAGAAACAATGATATAACAAGTTTTTGTTATTTCTCTTTCAACTAGCATTGGATGACTTATATCATCATTTTCTAGAAGATTATCTATCATTTCTCTTAAGCGAATCATTAACGGTCTAAAACCCTTAATAACTCGTTCTGCTTTTTTAAGTTTAGAAGCAGATACCATGTGCATAGCTTTTGTAATTTGCGATGTCTTTTTCGTAGCTGTAATACGGGATCTTATCTCTCTCATTGAAGCCATAAAAACACCACCTTATACAAATACTTTTTTAAATCTTTCAACTACTTCTTTAATCTTTTCAACTTCTGGTAATCCTTTTGTTTTAATTATTTCACTAAAGATATCTTTACCTTCATCGTCACGACTAAAGAAATCATGTAATTCAATTTCAAATCGACTAATATCTTCTAACTTAACATCATCTAAGTATCCTTTAACTAAACAGAAAATACTAATAACTTGTTTTTCAACATCCATAGTTTGATGAAGTCCTTGTTTTAATATTTCTACTGTTCTTTTTCCGCGTTCTAGACGAGATTTTGTTGCTTCATCTAAATCACTACCAAATTGCGTAAAAGCTTCAAGCTCACGGAATGCAGCTAAATCTAAACGAAGTGTTCCTGATACTTTTTTAATTGCTTTAATTTGAGCACTACCACCAACACGTGATACTGAAAGTCCAGCGTTGATTGCTGGTCTCACACCACTATGGAATAAATCACTTTGTAAGAAGATTTGTCCATCAGTAATACTAATAACATTTGTTGGGATATAAGCACTAATATCTCCTGCTTGCGTTTCAATAATTGGTAAAGCAGTAATACTTCCTCCACCTAGCTCATCATTTAATTTCGCAGCTCTTTCTAACAATCTTGAATGTAAATAGAAAACATCTCCAGGGTACGCTTCACGTCCTGGTGGTCTTCTTAATAATAAACTTAATTCACGGTACGCAATCGCATGTTTAGTTAAATCATCATAAATTACTAAAACATCTTTTCCTTGATGCATAAAATCTTCACCAATAGTAACACCAGCATAAGGTGCTAAATATAATAACGGCGAAGGTTGTGATGCACTAGCACTTACGATAATTGAATAATCCATTGCTCCGTACTGTTTTAATTGTTCCCATACATTAGCTACAGTACTTTCTTTTTGTCCAATAGCTACATATATACAAATAACATCTTTTCCTTTTTGATTGATAATAGTATCAATCGTAATAGCTGTTTTCCCAGTTTGTCTATCCCCGATAATAAGTTCACGTTGCCCACGACCAATAGGTACTAAAGCATCTAATACTTTAATTCCTGTTTGTAAAGGCTCGTTAACACTTTTACGGCTCATAACACCAGTTGCTTTTACTTCGATAGGACGTGTTTTACTTGTTTTAATTTTACCAAGTCCATCAATTGCGTGCCCTAAAGGATTAATAACACGACCAATCATATTATCACCAACAGGAATTTCTAAAATACGTCCTGTAGTTTTAACTGTGTCGCCTTCTTTTATACTAGTACTTTCATCTAAAAGAATCGCCCCAACATGATCAGTTTCTAAGTTTAATACCATCCCATAAATATCACCAGGAAATAATAATAGCTCACCACTCATCGCTTTATCTAATCCATGAACTAAAGCAATACCATCACCAACAGTTATTACTGTTCCAACGTTATCTGTTTTAATCTCTTTTTCATATTTTTTTATCTGTTCTTTGATTAAAGAACTAATTTCAACCGGATTAATTTTACTCATAATTCCACCTCGTTATTTCGTTAAGTTATTTCTAAGAGTTGCTAAATAGTTATTAATTGTTTCATCCAGAATATTTCCTTCAAATTCAATTCTTAAACCACCAAGTATTGTTTTATCAACAATATTCTCTAACTTAACTTTTCGATTATGTTTTTTACTTAAATTATTTACTAATTCTTGTGTTTCTGTTTTTGTTAATTTCTTACTAGAATAAACAAAAACATTCATAATTTTATTTTGTGCATCAACGATAACTTGATATTCGTCTAAACAATCATCTAAATAATCAATACGTGAATTATCAATTAACACAAAAATAAAATTTTTAAATAAACTATTAGTTATTGCCTTACTAAGAACTTCTTTTTTTGCCTTTTTTGTAACTTTTGGATGATTAAGAAATTTAGATATTTCAAAGTCTTGTGCTTTTACAAAGCCTTTAAAGCTCTCTAACACACTTTCAACTTGTTTTTCTTCATGTGCCAAAGCAAATAACGCTTCAGCATACTGAAAAGCAATATAACTCATTAACTAGTTACCTCTTTAGTAACTTCTTCAATTAATTCTTTATATTTGTCTTCATCTAATTCTTTCTTAATAATCTTCTCAGCCATTAGTGTAGCAACACTAACTATTTCATCATTAATATTATTTCTTGCTTTCTCAATTTGACTATTAATTTCCTTATGAGCATCATCAATAAGTTTATTAGCATCATCTTTAGCTTTGACAATGATATTTTTACGGTTTTCTTCACCGCGAACTCGGGCTTCATCTACGATATCTTTTGCGCTAAGTCTAATATCGTTTAATTCTTTAGCCGCTTTTTCATTAATCAGTATAGCATCAGTGTTTGCTTGTTTAGCTTCATCGTACTCGTTTTTCATTGCTTCTTTTCTTCCTTCAAGATATTCAGTAACCTTATTCCAAAAGAAATATCTTACAACCAAAAATAATAGTATTGTTGAGACAATTTGAATTCCCATTTCCGTTGCATTAACCCCGAATACACCATCAGTGATTCCTAATGCATCTTCAACGAAAGATCGAATATTTTCAGCAAAGTCCATAATCTTGCCTCCTTAAAATATTAAATTTTATTAAAATACTATTCCGTTTGCAAAGATTAAAAGAATTGCTACTAATAATCCGTAAAGACCTGTAGTTTCCGCTAAAGCTTGACCTGTAATCATTACTGTTCTAATACTACCAACAGCTTCAGGTTGTCTACCAATTGCCTCAACAGCTTTACCAGCTGCGTAACCTTGTCCAATACCAGGACCTATTCCTGTTAATACTGCTAAACCTGCACCTAAAAATGCCATTCCTTGTGCAAAGTGTCCTGTAAAAATCGATACATATTCTATCATACTGTATTTCCTCCTTAAATTTTTAGAATCTATTTTTTATTTTATAATAAACTGAATTTCAGTTAATACCTAGTCCTCTACTGCCATACTTAAGAATATAGTCAGTAACATATAATAAACATAAGCTTGTACAATCCCAAAGAATATATCGAAGATTGCATGTAAGAATGGTCCTACAAATATTCCTAAGAATCCCATAATTGAATATATAAATATCGCAATAATACTACCACTTACCAAGTTACCAAATAAACGCAACCCCATCGCAAACGGTGTACTCATTTCTCCAATTAAATTTATAACTAAGAAAGCTGGATGAGGATCTGCTAAATCCTTAACTCTCTGTTTAGGTTTTTTAATAAATATTGCACTAATTTGAATTGATAAAAAAGCAATAGCACTAAAACTTAATGCTACGTTTAAATTTGATAAAGGTGCAGTAAGGCCGGCTAAAGCTGCGGTATTCGCAAAACTTAAATATAGTAAAATCGTAAATAAGAACGGTGTGAATTTAGCCCAATGAGTTTTAAAGAACTCTCTTTGATTATCATTTACCATCTCAACTAATTTTACAAATATAAAAGTAAATCCACCAGGAATATCATTAGTTTTTAACTTCGAGACTTTCGCTCCCATTGCAGTTAAAATAATCATTAAAAATAACGTAATAATTAAAGACGCTTTTAACCCAGAAGATAATCCTACATAAAAATCAATCATGTTTTATTTCACCTCGCCCATCAATAAACAATACAATATAAAATACAATCTTAAACACAAATAATCCTGCCCCCGTAAATAATATATGCAAGTTAGGATGTACTCCAGCAGCAACCAAGATTACCGCATAAAAGAAATATCTAAAAAAGTAATTTCTTGTAGCTAGTCGTTGTGCTTTTATTTTTGTATCTTGTTCTAATACATTTTTACTACTTTTATATAACATACTCATCATCATTAAACTAGTAACACTACCCAAGATAAAACTAAGTCCCCAAGAACTACTCCCAAGTACCCATAGTAAAACCCCAACGATGATAGTTACAATCCAAACAATCGGAAAAGTTTTAAAAAACGAATCATTTTTTTCCATTATATTCCTCCAGTTTAGATACCTTACGAATTAAATTATATACTCCCGCAAAAATACCCAAGACACTAAAAACAATCGTGAATAAAACATTAGTGTTTAAATAATTATCAAGTGTAATTCCCAGGAAAACACTAAGGCCTATAATCACAATCATTGTAAATGCGAATCCACTTACAAAAGCAACTGCATTTAAAGAATCATTCTTTTTACTCATTATTTAGTTCCAAACAAACGATCTCCACAATCACCAAGTCCAGGAACAATATATCCTATTTCATTAAGTTTTTCATCCATAGCTGCTAAATAAATATCGATTTCAGGATGATCTTTATTTAATCTTTTTACCCCTTCAGGACACCCGACTAATCCAACAAATCTAATATCAGTAGCCCCTCTTTGTTTAACCGCAGTAATCGCCGCACTAGCACTACCACCAGTAGCTAGCATCGGATCTACAACTAACACTGTTCCATTTATAATTTCGTCTGGAAACTTAGCATAATATTCATGTGGTTCCAGAGTTTTTTCATCACGATACATTCCAATATGTCCTACTTTAGCTGTTGGAATAATCATTTGAATCCCATCAACCATTCCAAGCCCAGCACGTAAAATCGGAACAATAACTACATCTTTACTTAGTTCACGACAAATCGTTTTTTGAATTGGCGTTTCAACATCAATTTCACGAAGTGGTAAATCACGTGTGATTTCATAAGTGATTAATCCACCAATCTCATTAACGTTTTCTCTAAATATTTTTGTATTAGTATTTTTGTCTCTAATAATTGACATCTTATGATCAATTAAAGGATGATTTAATATTGTAACTTTTCCCATTATTTCTCTCCTTAATAATTATCTATTTTACTAATTCGTCTAATATGACGATCATCATTACTAAATTTAGTATCCAGCCACACATCAACAATTTTCAAAGCTAAAATATGATCTACAACTCTTCCACCCATTGCTAATACATTTGTGTCATTATGTAACCTCGTTGCTTCAGCTGTAAATAAATCATGAACAAGTGCCGCTCTAATTCCTTTAACTTTATTAGCCATAACACTCATTCCAATTCCAGTACCACAAACTAAAATACCTTTATCGTATTCACCGCTACTAACCCGTTCAGATACCGCAATTGAAAACTCATTATAATCAGTACTCTCTTCACTATAAGTACCAAAATCAGTAAAATCAATTTCTCTATCTTCCAAATGTTTCTTAATTTTTTCTTTTAATAAAAAACCACCATGGTCTGCACCTAATGCAATTTTCATCAAAACACCTCCATAAGTAAGCGCTAAATTTCTCAAATTATTATCAATACAATTATAACAAAACTATGTAAGAAAACAACATATATATATAATAAATACTAAAATACTTAATATATTAATATATATAAGTGAACATTGTTCATTATACAAACTAAAAGGAGAGATTAGTCGATACTAATTTCTCCTTTTCTTAATGTTTTTTTATTAATACAATCGTATACTGTACTACTTAAATTATCTAAATTTTTACCCTTAACAATATAATCAACTAAGCCACTATATTTAACCGCTTCATCATACTTCAATATTGCTGGTTCACTAGATAAATTTAAACTAGTCACAGCCATAGGTCCAAACTTACTTAATATTTTTAAAGCTATCTCATCGTTAGGAATACGAACACCAACAGTATTAAACCCCGAAGTTATATGATTTCCAACAACATCTTTTTTAGGTAAAATAAGCGTCAAAGCACCAGGCCAAAACTTACGTCCTAACGCTTCACATAACTCAAAATCTTGAACAACACTTTTCACTTGTTCCAAGTCAGCGCAAAGCACAGCTAAAGGATTATTGCCGTCTCGTTTCTTAATATCATAAATCTTCTTAACACCTAATTTACTACTAACTAAACAACCAATCCCATAAACAGTATCAGTTTGAAAAACAACTACTTCATCTTTAATTTCTTTTTCGAGTAATTCAAAAACACTTATTTCCATAAAATCACCATCAAAATTATAGCAAATTTTAGATGAATAGTCCACATCCTATGTTATAATATTTAATCGAGGTGAACACAATGCTGAAAAAATTTATAACATACTATAAAAACCATAAATTATTATTTTATTTAGATACTCTTGCCGCAATTGTAATGAGCGGATTAACCCTATTATTCCCCGACTTTTTAGGTAACTTTGTTGATGATTATATTCCTAATCAAGACTACGATAACATTTACCTATACGGATCAATCCTAGCTATATTATACCTTGTTAGAATGGGTTGTAGTTTCTTTGTAAACTACTACGGACACGTTATGGGAACAAGAATTGAAAGAGACATGAGAATAGATTTATTTAGAAAAATTCAAACCTTAGATTCTGATTATTTTGATGATCATAAAACAGGGAGTATAATGACACATATCGTGGGCCATTTACGAGACATCTCAGAAATGGCACATCATACACCAGAAAACATTATTGTTTCATCAATTATGTTGATTGGTAGTTTTATTATTTTAATAAAAATTCACATATCTTTTACTCTTCTAATTTTTATATTAATTTTTGTATTAGTTTTATTCAGCGCCTTTAGAAGAAAAAAAATGATGGCAGCATCTCGTAAAACAAGAGCTACACATGAAGAAATAAATAGTGAAGTAGAAAACTCGATTGGTGGTATAAGACTTACAAAAGCTTTCACTAACGAAGAGTTTGAAGTTGAGAAATTCACTAAAGTAACACAATTATACCAACAATCATTTGATGGATTTTATAAACAAATGGGTATCTTCAGCAGTGGAACAGGATTAATTATTGATTTACTATACGTAGTCGTACTAGTTTATGGAGCACTCTTAGTAATCGGTGCCGAAATCACATTAGGTGACTATACAAGGTTCTTCTTCTATCTAACATTCTTAATCCAACCAATAAGAACATTAATAATGACAATTGAACAAGTCCAGAAAGGATGGAGTGGCTATGAGAAATTTTATAGCATTCTAGAAATAGAGCCAAAAATTACAACACCACAAAATCCTAAGTACTTAGAAAACCCTACAGGATTAATTGAATTTCAAAATGTAGACTTCCAGTATGAATCATCAAGAAGTGACGTTTTACATAATTTCAATCTAACAGTTCAACCAGGTAAAAAAGTAGCTTTAGTAGGAGAAACAGGAGTTGGAAAAAGTACAATTTCAAAACTAATCCCAAGATTTTATGACGTTAATGAAGGTGATATTTTAATCGACGGAATTAACGTTAAAGAATATGATATTTATTCTCTACGTTCAAATATTGGACACGTCCAACAAGATGTTTATATCTTCTATGGTAGTATCAAAGATAATGTTTTATACGGCCGTCCCGAAGCAACTCTTGAAGAAGTTATTGACGCTGCCAAAAAAGCTAATATTCATAAATTTATTATGACACTTGACGATGGATATGAAACTTTAGTTGGTGAACGAGGAGTAAAACTATCAGGTGGTCAAAAACAACGTGTTAGTAT
>LGVF01159196.1_pt1 | contig 15500 bp, 18 predicted proteins | sample 469901 | NCBI WGS metagenome assembly LGVF01 (sample SAMN03893561, study PRJNA290197) | marine sediment metagenome | material: sediment; isolation source: combined push core samples #3730, #5133, and #5579 collected at Hydrate Ridge | place: Pacific Ocean: Hydrate Ridge
ATCACCAACGATATTCCCAACCTCGGCGAGGACGCCCTTAAGGACCTCGACGAAAGCGGTATCGTTCGTATAGGCGCCGAGGTTAAACCGGGCGATATTCTGGTTGGCAAGATCACCCCGAAGGGTGAGACTCAACTTTCGCCGGAAGAAAAACTGCTGCGGGCTATCTTTGGCGAAAAGGCCGGCGATGTTCGGGATACGTCTCTGCGCTTGCCGCCCGGTACCGAAGGTGTGGTAATTGGCGCTCGAGTCTTCTCCCGCAAGGGGTCGGACAAGGATAGCCGTACCGAGGTTATCGAAAAGAGTGAAATCGACAAGCTGCTCAAGGACCAGAACGACGAAATCCGTATTATTCGCGGATCGGCTAAAAGCAAAGTCCGCGATCTGCTCTTAGGCCGCAAAGCCGCAGTGGGTGTTAGCGATCCTGCCGGTGAGGTTTTGTTGGAGCAGGGGGCTGAAATTGCAGCCGAGGCACTGGATAAAATTCCACTGTCGCGCTGGAACGATATTTCGCTGCTTGACGAACCTGAGGTTGAATCCCGGGTGGCTGAGATCTTTGCCCGTCTTACTGAGCGCGAGGATCTGATCAAAGGGGTGTTTTCCAATAAGATCGAAAAGATCAAGCGTGGAGACGATCTGCCTCCGGGTGTGATCAAGATGGTCAAAGTCTATATCGCCATTAAACGTAAGTTGTCTGTTGGTGATAAGATGGCTGGCCGTCACGGTAACAAGGGTGTTTTGTCCCGCATCCTGCCAGAAGAAGATATGCCCTACATGGAAGATGGCACCCCGGTCGAGATCGTTCTCAACCCCCTTGGTGTACCGTCCCGTATGAACGTCGGGCAGATCCTTGAGACCCATCTCGGCCTGGCCGCTCGCGGCCTTGGCATTCAGATTCAGGCGCAGATAGATTCGCAATTTGGCCCTGAAGCGCTACGTAAAAAGATAGAAGAAGTGTACAACGACGACAATGTCACCACTTTTTTGCAGGGGCTCGACGACGAGGAAATCCATTTGCTTGCTCAGCGTCTTTCCCAAGGGGTGCCCATGGCATCGCCAGTTTTTGAAGGGGTGACCGAAGAGCAGATGAAGCAGGAAATGATTCGTTCCGGCTTCTCCGACTCGGGGCAGATGACTCTATATGACGGTAAGACTGGCGTGCCCTTCAAAGAGCAGGTTACCGTCGGCATCATGTACATGCTCAAGCTGCACCATCTGGTTGATGATAAGATCCATGCTCGTAGCATCGGTCCTTACAGCCTGGTGACTCAGCAGCCCCTCGGGGGCAAGGCCCAGTTCGGTGGTCAGCGTCTCGGCGAGATGGAGGTGTGGGCCATGGAAGCCTATGGTGCCGCTCATGCGCTGCAGGAATTCCTGACCGTCAAGTCCGACGATGTAGCCGGTCGGACCCGCATGTACGAAGCCATCGTCAAGGGTAAACAAACCCTTGAAGCCGGTTTGCCTGAGTCGTTCAACGTTCTGGTCAAGGAGCTACAGTCCCTGTGCCTCGACGTCGACCTGCTTGAAGAACACGAATAAACCCAGCGTCATCCTACAAGGAGGGTGAGATTTGGAAGATATATTCAGCCTTTTCGAACGGCCGAAAGATCCTCTCAGCTTCAATGCTATTCGGTTGTCTTTGGTTTCTCCCGAAAAGATTCGGGAGCGTTCCTTCGGTGAAGTAAAAAAGCCGGAAACCATCAACTACCGGACTTTCAAGCCTGAGCGGGAAGGCCTGTTCTGCGCCAAGATTTTCGGTCCGACCAAGGACTACGAGTGTAATTGCGGTAAGTACAAGCGCATGAAACACCGCGGTATCGTCTGCGAGAAGTGCGGCGTCGAAGTCATCCCCAGTAAAGTACGCCGGGAGCGACTCGGTCACATCGACCTGGCCTGTCCCGTTGCCCATATCTGGTTCCTCAAGTCGTTGCCGTCGCGCATTGCTACTCTGCTCGACATGACCCTCAAGGAACTCGAGCGGATCCTCTATTTTGAAGCTTATGTGGTCCTCGACGCCGGCGATACGCCATTGACCGTCGGCCAGTTGCTGACTGAGGATAAATATCGCGAAACCATGGACGAGTATGCCGGCCAATTTGTGGCCGACATGGGCGCCGAGGCCATTCGTCAATTTCTGACCGAAATCGAACTCGAGGAGCTTTCCACCAGTCTTCGCCTGGAGATGAAGGAAGCGGCCAGCGAGGCCAAGCGCAAGAAGTTTGCCAAGCGCCTTAAGGTGGTCGATGCCTTTAAAAACAGTGGCAATCGTCCGGAATGGATGATTCTTGAAACCCTGCCGGTGCTTCCGCCAGAGTTGCGGCCGCTGGTGCCCCTTGATGGTGGTCGTTTCGCCACTTCGGACCTCAACGACCTGTATCGCCGGGTGATAAATCGTAATAACCGCCTCAAGCGACTTATGGAGCTGCGTGCCCCCGAAGTCATCATTCGCAATGAAAAGCGTATGTTGCAGGAGGCCGTCGATGCATTGTTTGACAATGGACGGCGTGGACGGGCCATAACCGGGCCCAACAAGCGGCCCTTGAAATCCCTGTCTGACATGCTCAAGGGCAAGGGCGGTCGTTTCCGACAGAACCTGCTCGGCAAGCGTGTCGACTATTCCGGCCGTTCGGTTATCGTCGTTGGTCCGGAACTCAAGCTGCATCAGTGCGGTCTGCCGAAGAAGATGGCCCTCGAGCTGTTCAAGCCCTTTATCTATAATAAACTCGAGGAAAAAGGCTACTGCACTACCATCAAGAGCGCCAAGAAGATGGTGGAAAAAGAGAAGGCCGAGGTGTGGGACGTTCTCGAAGAGGTTATTCGCGAGCACCCGGTCATGCTCAACCGTGCGCCAACCCTGCACCGCCTCGGTATTCAGGCTTTTGAGCCGGTTCTGATCGAGGGCAAGGCCATTCAGTTGCATCCTCTGGTCTGTACCGCGTTTAACGCCGACTTTGACGGTGACCAGATGGCGGTCCATCTGCCCCTCTCCATCGAGAGCCAGATCGAGACCCGGGTGTTGATGATGTCCACCAACAACATTCTGTCGCCCGCCAACGGTAAGCCGATCATCGTGCCTTCCCAGGATATGATTCTCGGTCTCTATTATATGACCCGCGAACGGACCTTCGTTAAGGGGACCGACAAGATCTTCTCCTCTCGGGACGAAGTGCGCATGGCCTATGACGCTGAGGAACTTGACCTGCAGGCCAAGATCAAGGTGCGCATGAACCCTGTGGCCGGCGCTCCTGTCGAGTTGATTGAGACTACCACCGGCCGGGTGTTGCTACGGGATGTGGTGCATGAGGTCATTCCTTTTGACCAGATCAACCAGGTGATGGCCAAGAAGCAGGTGGCTAACCTGATCGACGTCTGCTTCCGTTTGGCTGGGAATAAAGAGACGGTGTTGCTTGCTGACCGTCTTAAAGAAACCGGTTACCGCTATTCGACCATCGCCGGTATCTCCATCTGCCTCGATGATATGGTGATCCCGGAAGCCAAGGATGCTTTTATGAGCGCCGCGGTGGAAGAGGTTACCGAAATCCAGCAGCAATATACAGAAGGTCTCATTACCGACGGTGAGCGCTACAATAAGGTCATCGACATTTGGGCCAAGTGTACTGAGGATATCGCTCAGACTATGCTGGAAAACCTCTCCGTTGACAAAGTGCTTGGCCCCGACGGTGAAATGATCAAAACGCCTTCTTTCAACTCCATCCATATGATGGCTGATTCCGGTGCTCGTGGTAGCGCCCAGCAGATTCGTCAGTTGGCTGGTATGCGTGGTTTGATGGCTAAACCGTCCGGTGAGATTATCGAAACCCCGATTACGGCGAACTTCCGTGAGGGCCTCACCGTTCTGCAGTACTTCATCTCAACCCACGGTGCCCGTAAAGGTCTGGCTGACACCGCCCTCAAGACCGCCAACTCCGGTTATCTGACCCGGCGTCTGGTCGATGTCGCTCAGGATGCTATCATCACCGAGCAGGACTGTGGCACTCTTGACGGTATCCAGGTGGCGTCCCTGACCGAAGGGGGAGAAGTCATCGAACCCTTGGGGGATCGTATCCTCGGCCGTACGGCCCTGGAAGATGTTCTCGATCCGGTCACCGACGAAGTGCTGGTCGAGTACAATCAGCAGATCGACGAAGCGCTGATGCACAAGATCGAAAATGCTGGCATTGAAAAGCTCAAAATTCGCTCGGTACTGACCTGTCAGAGCCGGCGAGGCATTTGTGCCACTTGCTATGGCCGGGACTTGGCTCGTGGTCACCTGGTTAACCTTGGCGAGGCGGTTGGAGTTATTGCCGCCCAGTCCATCGGCGAACCCGGTACCCAGCTGACCATGCGGACCTTCCATATCGGTGGCACCGCTTCCCGTCGCGCCGAGCAGACCTCACTTGAATCCCGTTTTGACGGTAAGCTCAAGTATATCGAGGTGAACTCGGTTATCGATGACAATGGTCATCATGTGGTCATGAACCGGAACGGCGAAGTTGCTGTGGTCGACGAGACGGGCCGTGAGCGGGAACGCTATGGCGTCGTTTATGGTGCAAGGCTGCGCATTGCGCCGGAGGGTGCAGTTAAGGCTGGCGATCTTCTGGCCGAATGGGACCCCTACACCATACCGATCCTGACGGAGGTTCCCGGGCGGATTCGCTTTGGTGATGTCGTCGAAGGTGTCACCATGGAGGAGCAGGTCGATGAGGTCACGGGCCTGTCCCGTAAGGTCATCATCGAATCGAAGTCGGGAGACAAGCGGCCGCGTATTACCCTTAAGGACGAAGAAGGCAAGACCCTTAAGCTTCCTCACGGGGCACCGGCCCGTTATATGCTGCCGGTCGGCGCGAATATCGTTGCGCTTGAGGATACCATTATCGGCGCCGGTGGGATCCTGGCCAAAATCCCGCGGGAGACCACCAAGACCAAGGACATCACCGGCGGTCTGCCTCGAGTTGCCGAGCTCTTTGAAGCTCGTAAGCCAAAGGAATTTGCCATCATTAGTGAAATCGACGGTATGGTTTCCTACGGCAAGGACTCCAAAGGCAAGCGCAAAGTGCTGGTTACTCCGGAAGTCGGCGAATCCAAGGAATACCTGATCCCCAAGGGAAAGCACATCAGTGTTCACGAGGGGGACCATGTCAAGGCGGGCGAAGCCCTTATGGATGGTTCGAGCAATCCTCACGACATTCTGCGGGTTCTCGGCGAAAAGCAGTTGGCCAAATACCTGGTGGATGAGGTCCAGGAGGTCTACCGTCTGCAGGGGGTTAAGATCAACGACAAGCACATCGAAGTCATTGTTCGGCAGATGTTGCGCCGCGTGCGCATCAAAGAGCTGGGTGATACTCGCTTCCTGCTCGACGATTCGGTGGAACGCTGGCAGTTTGAACAGGAGAACCAGCGGGTGCAGGCAGAGGGTGGTGTGCCGGCAGTCGGAGAGCCTCTGATGCAGGGTATCACCAAGGCCTCTCTGTCCACCGAGTCCTTCATCTCTGCAGCTTCCTTCCAGGAGACCACTAAGGTTCTGACCCAGGCCTCCATCGAAGGGAAGGTTGATTTTCTGCGAGGCCTCAAAGAGAACGTTATCATGGGCCGGTTGATTCCAGCCGGTACCGGTATCTCTAAGTATCGTAGTGCCAAACTCACCATCGAAGAGCCGGAAGAAATTCTTGAGCCGCCAATGGTTGAGGAAATAGAAGAAATAGAAGAAATAGAAGCAAAAGAAGGTCTTGTTGAGGACGCGAGCGGCAGTGTTGAAGAGACAGAATGACCGGCCGTTTGGTCATAATCAAAAAAAGTCCCTTGGCTCTTAAAAAGCGCTTGACAAGCTGGGGGCAGATTGATAATGTGAGCGGGTTTTCCCCTGCTGAAAGGCGGGGAACAATTAACATTAAGAGCGAGAATATACGGGAGTTAGTTTAATGCCGACCATTAATCAATTGATTCGCAAAGGCCGCGAGAAAAAAGTACGAAAATCGACCGCGCCGGCGCTCAAGTGTAGTCCTCAGAAACGCGGAGTCTGTACTCGTGTTTATACTACGACCCCGAAAAAGCCGAACTCGGCTTTGCGCAAGGTCGCTCGTGTGCGCCTGACCAACGGATTTGTGGTTACCTCATATATCCCTGGTGTGGGTCACAATCTGCAGGAGCACTCTGTGGTATTGATTCGTGGTGGGCGAGTAAAAGACCTTCCGGGTGTGCGCTATCACATCGTGCGTGGTACGCTCGATCTGGCCGGGGTTAAAGACCGCAGGCAAGGGCGTTCCAAGTATGGGGCTAAGCGGCCTAAATAATTAGAAGGCTGAGGGGAAGTTATGCCGAGAAGAAGAGAAGTCGCAAAGCGCGTTATTCTGCCCGATCCTAAATATGGGGATCTGATGCTCGCCAAGTTTGTCAATGCTATTATGCTTGACGGCAAGAAGAGCACGGCTGAGGCAATTGTTTATGGTGCCTTTGATTTGGTGGTCGAGCGGTCCAGTGAGGAGCCTCTTGAAGTCTTCAAGAAGGCTATGGAGAATGTTCGTCCTATGCTCGAGGTTAAGTCTCGGCGTGTCGGCGGCTCCACTTATCAAGTGCCTGTCGAGGTTCGTAGCGAGCGGCGCACTGCATTAGCGATTCGCTGGATTATCAGCTATGCCCGTAAGCGTGGTGAGAAGACCATGGGTGAGCGTCTGGCTGGAGAGCTGCTTGATGCGGCGGCCAATCGCGGGACTTCGGTGAAGAAGAAGGAAGACACTCACCGTATGGCCGACGCGAACAAGGCCTTTGCTCATTATCGCTGGTAGCAGGTTTAACTTTTACTGGGTCGTTGAGGATATATTACTGTGGCACGCCAAGTTGCACTAAATAAATATCGTAATATCGGCATCATGGCTCATATTGATGCGGGTAAGACAACCACCACCGAGCGGATTCTGTACTATACCGGTGTTTCTCACAAGATCGGTGAGGTGCACGATGGTGCCGCTACTATGGACTGGATGGAGCAGGAGCAGGAGCGGGGCATCACGATTACTTCCGCTGCCACTACTTGCTTCTGGAGTGATCACCGGATCAATATTATCGATACACCGGGTCATGTTGACTTTACGGTCGAGGTTGAGCGCTCCTTGCGGGTCCTGGACGGTGCTGTAGCGGTTTTCTGTTCCGTTGGCGGTGTCGAGCCGCAGTCTGAGACTGTCTGGCGTCAGGCTGACAAGTATTGCGTGCCGCGAATTGCTTTTGTTAATAAGATGGATCGTCTCGGTGCTGATTTCTCGCGCGGCGTAGAAATGATGCGTGACCGCCTTGGCGCCAACCCGGTGCCGCTTCAGTTGCCTATCGGAGCCGAAGAAGATTTTGTCGGTGTTGTCGATCTGGTGCAGATGAAGGGGATCGTCTGGGACGATGAATCTATGGGCGCGGATTATAACGTGATCGATATCCCTGCCGACATGGTCGACGAGGCTGAGGCGGCCCGCGAAGCCTTGATTGAAGAGGTCTGTTCTCACGACGAAGCGTTGATGGAGAAATACATCGGCGGTGAAGAGTTGTCGCTGGAGGAACTCAAGCAGGGTATCCGTTCTGCAACCATTGGCATTAAGATTAATCCAGTGTTGTGCGGCTCGGCCTTTAAGAACAAGGGCGTGCAGAATCTTCTTGATGCGGTAGTTGACTATATGCCGTCTCCCGTTGATGTGCCTGCTATTAACGGTACCGATCCCGATACTGGTGAAGATGTTGCTTGTCCGGCATCTGACGACAGCCCTTTTGCTGCATTGGCTTTTAAGGTTATGACCGATCCCTTTGTGGGTCAGTTGACATTTTTCCGGGTCTACTCCGGAACGGCAGAGTCGGGCTCGCACGTTTTCAATGTCGGCAAGAGCAAGAAGGAGCGATTTGGTCGCATCTTGCAGATGCATTCCAATAAGCGGGAAGAGATCAAAGAGGTTGTAGCTGGGGATATCGCTGCGGCGGTCGGTCTTAAATATGCTACCACCGGTGATACTCTTTGTGATCCTAAGCACTTGTGTCTGCTCGAGTCGATGGATTTTCCCGAGCCGGTTATTCATATCGCAGTTGAGCCCAAGACCAAGGGTGACCAGGACAAGATGGGAACTGCCATCGCCAAGCTGGTTCAGGAAGATCCCACTCTGCGGGTGCGGACCGATGAAGAGACGGGCCAAACCATCCTTTCCGGTATGGGCGAGTTGCATCTCGAGATTATCATCGACCGCATGAGGCGCGAGTTTAAGGTCGAGGCTAATATTGGTGCGCCCCAGGTTGCCTACCGTGAGACTATTACCAAGACCGTAGAGGTGCAGGGCAAGTTCGTGCGCCAGTCCGGTGGTCGTGGTCAGTACGGCGATTGCTGGTTGCGTATTGAGCCTCAGGAGCCGGGTAGCGGCTTTGAATTTGTCGATGCCATCAAGGGTGGGGTCATTCCCAAGGAATACATACCCGCTGTAGGTCAGGGTGCTAAAGAGGCCTCTTTGGGTGGCGTGCTGGCTGGATTCTCCATTGAGGATGTTAAGGTTACCTGTTTTGACGGTTCCTATCATGATGTCGACTCCTCGGAAATGGCTTTTAAGATTGCCGGTTCCATGGGCTTTAAAGAGGGCGCTCGCAAGGCTGGCCCCGTATTGCTCGAGCCGATTATGGCCGTCGAGGTTGTGGTGCCCGAAGATTACATGGGAGATGTCATGGGGGATCTCAGTAGCCGCCGTGGCAAAGTTTCCGGTATGGACGCTCGCGGTGGCGCTCAAGTCATTACGGCCGATGTGCCTCTGTCGTGTATGTTCGGGTATTCTACAGACCTGCGCAGCGCCACTCAGGGTCGTGCCACCTACTCCATGGTTTTTGACCACTATGCTCAGGTGCCCAGGGCGATCGGTGAAGAAATCATTGCTAAGGTCCAAGGCTAACGCCTTTCAGGAGGGTGTATCATGGCAAAAGAAAAATTTGAAAGAACAAAGCCCCATGTCAATATCGGCACCATCGGTCACGTCGACCACGGCAAGACCACGCTGACTGCCGCTATTACCAAGGTCCTGGCTGCTGGTGGCACGGGCGAGTTCAAAGCCTTCGACCAGATCGACAACGCTCCCGAAGAGCGTGAGCGCGGCATTACCATCGCCACTGCCCATGTCGAGTATGAAACTGCAAACCGTCACTATGCCCATGTTGACTGCCCCGGCCATGCCGACTACGTCAAAAACATGATTACCGGTGCGGCGCAGATGGACGGCGGCATTCTGGTGGTCTCGGCCGCAGACGGCCCCATGCCCCAGACTCGTGAGCATATCTTGCTTGCCCGTCAGGTCGGTGTTCCTGCCATGGTCGTATTCCTGAACAAGGCCGACATGGTTGACGACGAAGAGCTGATGGAGTTGGTCGAACTGGAAGTTCGCGAGCTGCTGTCCGCTTACGACTTCCCTGGTGACGACATTCCCATCATTCCTGGTAGCGCTCTGCAGGCGCTGGAGTGTGGTTGTGGCGAGGCTGATTGCGCCGCCTGCAAGCCGGTTATCGAGCTGATGGCCGCTGTCGACAGCTACATCCCCGAGCCGGCTCGTGCCATCGACCTGCCCTTCCTGATGCCCGTTGAGGACGTCTTCTCTATCTCCGGTCGCGGCACTGTCGCCACTGGTCGTATTGAGCGCGGCATCGTCAAGATTCAGGAAGAAATCGAGATCGTCGGTATCAAAGATACGGTCAAGACCATTGTGACCGGCGTTGAGATGTTCCGCAAGCTTCTCGATCAGGGCCAGGCTGGCGACAACGTTGGTATCCTGCTCCGCGGTCTCAAGCGTGAGGATATCGAGCGCGGTCAGGTACTGGCCAAGCCGGGCAGCATCACTCCGCACACCAAGTTCAATGCCGAAGCCTATATCCTGACCAAGGAAGAGGGCGGCCGTCATACGCCGTTCTTCAACGGCTATCGTCCTCAGTTCTACTTCCGGACCACGGACGTGACCGGTATCGTTGAGCTTGGCGAGGGCACTGAGATGGTCATGCCTGGCGACAATGCAGCAATGGTCGTCAATCTGATCACGCCTATCGCTATGGACAAAGAGCTGCGCTTCGCTATCCGCGAAGGTGGCCGCACTGTTGGCGCTGGCGTCGTCAGCGAAATTATCGAGTAAAAGAGGAAATGACCATGCAAAGCCAGAAGATCAGAATCCGTTTGAAGGCTTACGATCATAAGTTGCTTGATCTCTCCGTTAATGAGATCGTAGATACTGCTAAGCGCACCGGTGCTAGGGTTGCTGGACCAATTCCGCTACCTACAATTATCAATAAGTACTGTGTTCTGCGCGGACCTCATGTCGACAAAAAGAGTCGTGAGCAATTTGAGATGCGTACTCATAAGCGCCTGCTGGATATTGTCGAGCCTACCCAACAGACGGTTGACGCTCTGATGAAGCTGGATTTGTCCGCTGGCGTCGATGTGGAAATCAAGCTTTAATCAACACTTAGATATTAAGGGTACGAGCAATGATGAAGGGTATCTTGGGTAAGAAGCTGGGTATGACCCAGGTCTTCGCGGCAGACGGCAAGCGCATTCCGGTCACAGTAGTGGAGACCGGTCCCTGCGTCGTGCTGCAGAAAAAGAGCGTAGAGACGGATGGCTATAATGCCCTTCAGCTCGGCTTCGGCGAAAAGAAAACTCATCGCACCAACAAGCCTGAGATGGGCCATTTTAAAAAGGCCGGCAAGGGCGCGTTTGCCTATGTGCGCGAGGTTCGTCTGGAAGATGTCGATGGCTATAATGTTGGCGACCAGATTTCTTGCGACGCCGTGCTGGCGACCGGTGATATGATTGATGTTACCGGAACCAGCAAGGGTAAGGGCTTTCAGGGTGTTATGAAACGGTGGAATTTCTCTGGTGGTCGTGCGAGTCACGGTTCCAAGTTTCATCGCGGTCCCGGCTCTATCGGTTGCAGTGCCTGGCCGTCAAAGGTTTTTAAAGGCAAGAAAATGGCTGGCCAGATGGGTAACGAACGGGTCACCACCCAGGGGTTGCAGGTGGTTGAGATTCGTCCTGAAATGAATCTGGTGCTGGTCAAGGGTGCGGTACCGGGTCCGAAAAACGGACTGGTGATTATCAGCAAAGGCTGAGTCGCACACGTCAAAGACGATTTGGAGACAGACCATGGCGAAAATTGCTGTTTATGACATAGAAAACAAGAAGGTGTCCGAGCGCGAGCTTGACGAGGCGGTATTCAATGCTGATGTCAAAGGATACCTGATTCACGATATGGTGCGCTACCAATTGGCTGCTCGCCGTGGTGGAAATGCCTGCACCAAAAACCGCAGTGCGGTTTCTGGTGGTGGTAAGAAGCTTTATCGGCAGAAAGGAACCGGCAATGCCCGTCAGGGTACAAACCGTGCTCCTCACTTTGTCGGTGGGGGTGCTGCTTTTGGTCCACAGCCCCGCGACTACAGTTTTAAACTGAATCGTAAGGTTAAAAAAGCTGCTTTGAGATGTGCTCTTTCGGCGCGTTACAAGGACGAGAAGATTTCGGTGCTTGATCGCTTTGATCTGGAAAAGATCGGCACCCAAGGTTTTATCGAAGTGCTCAAGCGCTTTGAGCTGGAGAATGTATTGATTGTTCTCGATGGCGAAAACCCAAATGTAGAGCTTTCCGCCCGCAACGTGCCGCATGTCAAAGTGCTCAGGGCGGATGGGGTTAATGTTTACGACGTGATGAAACATAAAAACTTGGTTCTCACCGAAGGAGCAGTGGCTCAGCTTGAAGGAGCGTTAGCATAATGAAACCTTTGCATCAAATTATTAAAAAACCATTGGTCACCGAAAAGGTCTATCAGGGCTCAGAGGGACCTCAGGTTGTTGCATTTGAAGTGCTGCCTAGTGCCAATAAGATTGAGATCAAGCAGGCGATTGAAAAAGCCTTCGAGGTCAAGGTGGCGCGTGTCAACACGATTTTGGTGGCTGGTAAAATCAAGCGGGTTGGTCGTAAATCCGGTAAGCGTTCCAACTGGAAGAAAGCTTACGTAACCTTGGCCGAAGGCAGCAAGCTCGATTTGTTTGGTGTTTGATAGGGTGCAATTCAGCAATACGGAGTTAGGATAATGGCGATTCAAAAGTACAAACCGACCTCGCCNNGGGGAAATCACTGCCGGTAAGCCGGAGAAGTCTTTGCTGGCACCATTGAGCAAGAGCGGTGGCCGCAACAATCTTGGTCGCATTACCAAGCGCCATACCGGTGGCGGTCATAAGCGTAAATACAGGATTATTGACTTCAAGCGCGATAAAGTGGAGATCCCGGCCAAAGTTGTCTCGGTCGAGTATGATCCCAACCGCTCTGCGCGGATTGCGCTGCTCAATTATGCCGATGGCGAAAAGCGGTATATTCTGGCTCCTGTCGGGATCAGCGTTGGGGATGCAGTGATTGCCAGCGAGCAGGCTGATATCAAGCCTGGCAATTCTATGACCATCCGCTCGGTTCCTCTCGGCACCTGGGTGCATAACATCGAAATGCGCATCGGCAAAGGCGGGCAGATGGCCCGCAGTGCTGGCGCCTACGCCATGATTGCTGCCAAGGAAGGTCGTTACGCTCAGTTGCGGTTGCCTTCCGGGGAAGTGCGTTTAGTGCTTCTCGACTGCCGGGTGACTATTGGCCAGGTAGGCAATGTGCAGCACGAAAATATCAAGATTGGCAAGGCTGGCCGTAATCGCTGGCTCGGCAAGCGTCCGCAAACTCGCGGCGTGGCCATGAACCCTGTCGACCATCCGCATGGTGGTGGTGAGGGTAAAAGTTCCGGTGGCCGCCATCCGGTAACGCCGTGGGGTGTGCCGACCAAGGGCTATAAAACCAGGGTTAATAAGCGGACTGACCGTTTTATTGTCCGCCGCAGAAAATAGCCTGCATTTCCATCTGATAGGAGACGATAGTGGCTAGATCGATTAAAAAAGGGCCGTATGTACAGGATAGCCTGCTGCGCAAGGTCGACTTGGAAAATGTCGGTGGATCGCGCAAGGTAGTTAAAACCTGGTCGCGGCGTTCGACGATTATTCCTGAATTTGTTGGTTATACCTTTGCCGTGCACAATGGCAAGAAGTTTATCCCTGTTTTTGTAACCGAAAACATGGTAGGCCACAAGCTCGGTGAGTTTGCTCCGACCCGGACATATTATGGGCACGGGTCAGATAAAAAACGCTAAATCTCGCAAGGGATTTTGAAAGAGGAGTTTGATTCATGGAAGCCAGAGCCAAGCTTAGATATGTTCGCCTTTCGCCGCAGAAAACCCGGCTGGTGATCGATATGGTTCGTGGGAAGGGTGTTCAGGAAGCCCTGAATATTCTTAAATTTTCCCCTCAGAAAGCGGCCGGTATCGTTGCTACTGTGGTGAATTCGGCTGTGGCCAATGCCGAGCAAAAAGGAGTGGCGGATGTTGACCGCCTGTTGGTGAAGACTATCTTCGTCGATCAGGGTCCGGTTCTCAAGCGCTTCATGCCGCGTGCCCAAGGGCGCGCTACCAAAATTCGTAAGCCGACCAGCCACATTACCGTGGTGCTGGACGAAAAATAGACTTTTGAGGAGGTGATGGTTTGGGCCAGAAAGTTCATCCAATAGGATTTCGGTTGGGGATTGTTAAGACCTGGGCCGCGCGCTGGTATGCTGAAGGTGATTACAGCAAGCTTCTGCACGAAGATATAAAGCTGCGTGATTATCTGAAGAAGCGGCTTTACCATGCCGGGATCGCCAAGATTGAGTTGGAGCGTGCAGCCAGCAAGGTCAAGATCAACATCTTCGCGGCTCGCCCCGGGATTATCATTGGTAAAAAGGGTGCTGAGGTCGAAGTCCTCAAAAAGGAACTGGCCAAACTCACTGACAAAGAAGTGTTCATTAATATTCAGGAAGTGCGCAAGCCCGAGGTGGACGCACAGTTGGTGGCTGAAAACATTGCTCTCCAACTTGAGCGCCGCGTCGCTTTCCGTCGCGCGATGAAGAAAAGTGTTAGTATGGCTCTCAAATTTGGTGCACAAGGCATCAAGATTACTTGTGCCGGCCGCCTGGGCGGGGCCGAGATGAGCCGTACTGAGTGGTACCGTGAAGGGCGAGTTCCGCTCCACACTCTGCGGGCCGATATCGACTACGGATTCGCCGAAGCGAAGACGACCTACGGCATCATCGGCGTTAAGGTTCTTATCTTCAAGGGCGAAGTGCTTTCGCAAGCCAAAAAAGCGATTTGATAGGAGTATTTTGCGATGTTAATGCCTAAGAAGGTAAAACATAGAAAGCAGTTTACGGGCCGTATGACCGGTACTGCTAGCCGGGGGACCGAGCTCACCTTTGGTGATTACGGCCTCAAGGCTGTCGAGTGCGGCTGGCTGTCTTCGCGCCAGATAGAATCTGCTCGTCGTGCTATGACTCGTCACGTGAAACGTGGCGGTCAGATCTGGATTCGCATCTTTCCTGACAAGCCCCTGACCAGCAAACCAGCCGAAACTCGCATGGGTAAAGGTAAGGGTTCACCCGATAGCTGGGTAGCGGTTATTCGACCCGGCATGATTCTCTATGAGATGGCGGGTGTAGATCAGGAAGTTGCTGTTGCTGCTCTGCGGTTGGCCGCTTATAAGCTGCCAATGAAGACCAAGATTGTGATGAGGGAGGAAATAGCTCATGAAGGGTAACGAGCTTAGAGACCTCAGTGTCGAGGAATTGGAAAGTAAGTCTCAGGAATTGAATCAAGAGCTGTTTAATCTTAAATTCCAACTTGCTACCGGTCAGCTTGAGAATAGTGCCCGGCTTCCCCAGACCCGTAAGGATATCGCCCGGGTTATGACTATTTTACGGGAAAAACGAAGCTAGGAAGGACTGGGGAGGATCTCAAATGATTAGTGAACGTGGTATAAAAAAAATTCGTGTCGGGTTGGTCACCAGCGATAAGATGGATAAGACCGTGGTGGTCAAAGTAGAAAAGCTGGTCAAACATCCGACCTACAAGAAGTATATTAAGCGGCGGGTTACCTATAAAGCTCATGATGAAGAAAATCAGTGCGTCATTGGCGACAAGGTAGCCATCGTGGAGACCAGACCGTTGTCTCGCGACAAGAGGTGGAGAGTCCGCGAAATTTTGGAAAAGAACGTAATTGTCTAGGAGATACATGTCATGATTCAGATGCAGACGATGCTCGATGTGGCGGATAATTCCGGCGCTCGCAAGCTTTGCACCATCAAGGTGTTGGGTGGTTCTAAGCGTAAATATGCCGGTATCGGTGACATCATCATCTGCTCCGTCAAAGAGGCGATCCCGAATTCTAAGGTTAAAAAAGGGGACGTGATCCGTGCGGTCGTCGTCCGCACCGCCAAGGAAACCCCTCGTCCCGACGGATCGGCCATTAGGTTCGATAAGAACTCTGCGGTCATCGTCACTCAGGGCGGAGAACCTGTCGGCACACGTATTTTCGGACCTGTTGCTCGGGAGTTACGAGCCAAGAAGTTCATGAAAATTGTGTCCTTGGCGCCCGAAGTAATTTAATGTTGAGACGGGGA
>LGVF01149683.1_pt1 | contig 15490 bp, 14 predicted proteins | sample 469901 | NCBI WGS metagenome assembly LGVF01 (sample SAMN03893561, study PRJNA290197) | marine sediment metagenome | material: sediment; isolation source: combined push core samples #3730, #5133, and #5579 collected at Hydrate Ridge | place: Pacific Ocean: Hydrate Ridge
GTATAGAATATAACAACATGCAAAGACACCGAAATAATCTGTATAGCCTTGAAGTACATATTAGTCGTTAAAAAATATACCAATCCAAGTGATATATATGTAATTGCTTCTTTTTTATTTTTGATTTTATAATCAATAGTATCTCTCTTTAAAAATATATAAATCCACATAAAGATTGAAGCAAGAGAAAACCTGCCTGCCAACATCATAAATTGACCGACTCCTGATGCAAAAACCAACTTCGCTACTGGGGCTGCAGCCCCAAAACCCGCCGCCGAAAGCACGGATAAAAATACTCCTAAGTAAAATTTCTTATTTTTCATAATTACCTTCTTATTTTATTGATAATTTATTCTATTATTTTATCTAATAATTATCTATAATGATTATATAGTATCTTCGAGGTGATGTGTATGTTATTAAATCAAACAGACAAAATTAAATTATTGAACTCTCTCAGAAATGGTGTTCCCACTAGTAGTTTATTGGATTACTTAATAACCGGAAGAGATGGAATGATTCAAGAAACAAACAAAATCTTCGACTACACATCTAGAGGTGTAGGTACATTCAAGTTTATTACTGGTGAATACGGAACCGGAAAAACTTTTTTATTACAATACATGGCAAAATCTGCTATCGAAGAAAACTTTGTTGTATCCAAGTTGACAATCAACAAAGCTTTTAGACTGAATAAACTTGATGATCTCTATTACAACATCATGCACAATTTATACATAGGTCATGAGAATTCTGAGAAACAAACAAATTTTGACGATATTTTTTACAAATGGATTCAACAGTTGAAAAGAACCGAGAATACCGCTTCTATTCAAAGTGAAATAAATCGTGTCATCGAAAATATTTCAAAATTCAATACTTCTTTTGGAAGAGCCTTTTTAGCCTATATCAAAGCAAGCATAACAGGTGATACTGAAACTAGAGACGCAGCATCTTCATGGCTCACAGGTGAGAGTAATGTACCCGCACACTTAAAAGAAAAATTTCACGTTATTGGAAAAGTCGACAAACTCAACATGCTTGATTTCTTGAAAGCATTTATCAATCTTGTTGAATTCATGGGTTACAAAGGACTTATTGTACTTATCGATGAAGTCGATTTGCTAATCAACGAAAGAAGCGATATACGTCTAAGTGGTTATATAAATATAAAACACTTGTTAGATACTCTTTCAGGAGGAGAATTTGGTAATACAACATTTATTTTCAGCGCTTCTTCTGTACTGTTTTCGAATAAAGAAAAGGGTATTTATTCTTATGAGGCATTGCATCAGCGAATGTGTAATACAATATCTAAAGAAAGTGGCAATGTGGAAGATTATAGGAATAATCTAATCGAATTGAAAAATTTGAATTTACTTGATTATCAAATTTTAAATAATAAAATTTATAAACTTTTTTCTTCAGTTTATGATGTTCAAATTGATATCACTCTTGAATCTTTGAGAAATTGGGTGTTTTTACTTTACAAAAAAGAAAATAAAAACTATAAAGATATTACCATAAGAGCTTTCATTTCAAGATTAGTGGAAATTTTAGATATCATATCTCAAAATCCTAAAAAGCATATTTTTAACACCAATATAGAAATGCAACTTGATGGTTCGAAATTATTATTCAAATCGAAAGCTTTACAAAAGGCAGTCAACGATTAAAGCACCCTATCATGGGTGCTTTCTTTATAATTTGCTTTTCAAATAGAAAATCATACTATCCTCAGTATCGAAATCCTTATCGAAAATATTTGCAATACTATATTTTATCATAAGATGATATTCTAGGTGAGTCTCTTCATTAAAATGATTTATTCGATTTTCAATACGCTTCATGATCATCTCTGCATTTTCATATTCACAATCTGGGTAAACAATTGTAAATTGATTGCTATCACTTCTAATTATAGTGTCTTCTTGTCTAACATCTTCACTCAATATGTTTGATAAAATTTTTACAGCTTGATCTCCTTCAAAATATCCAAATTCATCATTTATATGACTATAATTAACCAACTCTATCAATCCAAGACTAAATTCTTTCTTACGTCTTTTGGCATATAAAAAATTTTTTGTCAGTATCTCTATTCCTGTTCTTGTATTAAACACCTGTGTTAATTCATCTACTGATGAATACAACTTAAGATCTTTTTCCAATTTCTTTTTCTCTGTAATATTCGTTCCTATATACAGCATTCCTTTTTCATCTTCTGAAGTCAGGTTTTTGCTATTCCAAGCGATATGAACAATTTCACCTTTCCCATTTATCATTTCACTTTCAAAGTAATTATCTACTCCATACTTATCATCAAATTTTAAATTGAATACATTGGAAACCCAATTATCAACATCTTGATTTACATATTTCTCAATCCAATTAGTTCCTATAATATCATCATCAATCTTAAGTATTTCTTTACCCTTATTGTTAATAAATTGAACCTTGGATTCATCATCAAGAACTAGCATGATTATATTCGCTTCACTAATATATCGTCCGAGCAACTCATTATTCATGATTATTCCCCCTCTATTTATTACAATAATACCATTATTCCAATAAAACAAACAAGGCATTCTTATACAATCTTAGTTGTCCATTTTTCCGCATCCCATACTTCATCAACAATAGATTCATAAAAATCGATTTCATGACTAATCATCAAAATAGAGCCTCGATATCCCTTTAATGCTCTTTTAAGCTCTGCTTTTGCATCGATATCCAAATGATTGGTCGGCTCATCCAGCACTAAAAAATTTGATTCTCTATTAATAAGCTTGCATAATCTTACCTTTGCTTGCTCTCCTCCGGATAACACCCTTACTTTGCTCTCAATATGAGTTGTTATTAAACCGCATTTTGCCAAAGCGGCGCGAACTTCAAATTGAGTCAAAGATGGAAATTCAGCCCAAATTTCTTCAATGCAAGTTCTATCTCCATCACCAGCAAATTCTTGTTCAAAATATCCAATATGCAAATAATCCCCTAATTCAACCAAGCCGTCTTTAGGTTTTACTTCGCCTAAAATACTTCTTAATAAAGTCGTCTTGCCGATACCATTTGCTCCTCTAATAGCAATTTTTTGACCTCTCTCCATAACAATGTTGAGTTTGTCTGATAATGGCTCATCATAACCAATTATTAAATCTTTCGTAGAAAAAAGTTCTTTTCCCGATGTTCTTGCCTCTTTGATAATAAAAGTCGGCTTCGGTTTTTCTCGATCTAGTTCAATAATATCCATTTTATCAAGTTTCTTCTGTCTAGACATGGCCATGTTTCTCGTCGCTATTCTAGCTTTGTTTCTTTGGACAAAATCTTTTAACTTATCGATTTCTTGCTGTTGTCTTTTATATGCCGATTCTGTTTGTTTTTTGCGAGCATCGTGCAACAATTTGAATTCTTCATAATCACCGACATATCTTGTCAATTTGCCATTTTCCATATGATATACAAGATTGATGACACTATTTAAAAATGCCATATCATGTGAAATCAAAACAAAGGCATTCTCATATTCAAGTAAATATCTTTTTAACCACTCGATATGTTGTTCATCCAAAAAGTTGGTGGGCTCATCCAACAGCAAAATATCAGGCTTCTCCAACAATAATTTCCCAAGTAAAATTTTAGTCCTCTGACCACCGCTAAGTTCAGCGACGTCATTTTCAAGACCAATATCAAAAAGCCCGAGTCCTCTGGCTACTTCATCAATTTTGGCGTCGATCATATAAAAATCATTATGATCTAGAATATCTTGAATATCACCAAAATCAATTAGCTGGACCTCTAATTCATCAGGAGTGGAAGTTCCCATTAATTCGCATATCTCATTCATTTCTTTTTCTAATTCAAAGAGATATTTAAAAGCTGTTCTTAAAACATCTCGTACGCTTTGTCCCTTATCTAAACTGGTATGCTGATCTAGGTAACCCGCTCTTACTCTTTTTGACCATTCTACTTTACCTTCATCGGGTTCAAGTTTACCAGTCACTATATTCATGAAGGTAGATTTACCTTCTCCGTTTGCACCTATCAATCCAATATGTTCACCCTTTAATAGTCTAAAAGATACATCTTCAAAAATTGTTCTCGCACCAAAACCATGGCTTAAATTCTCTACATTCAATATACTCATATCAATCTCTCCATATCAATTTCATCAGTACCTATAATATCATCATATCAACGAGTCATCAATAAAATTCATCACAATTTTAGTCCGAATTTAAACTTATTTCAATATCAACTGAAACTATTTTGAAACTTACCTTAAATAAGCAAAAATGATACTAAATAAATATGCTATACTATGGGCAATAAGAGAAATTCATAGAGGTGTAAAATGAGAAAAGAATATATAAAAATGTTTGAAACATATGTAGATGATGTAATCAAAGCATATGATTCAAAAGGAATCGCAATTGCAATATTTGATAAAGACAGCACTCTATATGAAAAGTATATAGGATATAGCAACATTGAAAAGAAGACACCGATTAATGAGGATACAATCTTTGGAATTGCATCTATTACAAAATCATTTACGAGTCTTGGAGTGATGAAGCTTCAAGAAGATGAAATTATTGATGTAAATAAAAATGTTACTGAGTATATTGATAACTTGAAGTGCTCTGAAAATCACAATCCTACACTTTCGCATTTGTTGAGTCATAGTGCAGGCTACTTGCCTCAAAAGAGACTTTTAATTAGTGAATTTGCAAAATCGTTGGATTTAGATTATGAAAAAGACAATTATTCAACAAATGATGAAATCGCACAAAATGGAATCAAAGAAATAATATCTCAACTGAACAGCATGGAAGCTTATACTGGTAAATCAGGAATACGAATGAGTTACAGCAATGAGAGCTTTGGACTGCTAACTGAGATCATCAGAAAGTTTGGCAACGAAAATTCATGCTGCGATTATATTCAAAAAAATATAATCGATCCGCTAGGAATGAATAGGACATTTTTTGATTTTAATAGAGCTGATAAAGAGACGAACATCTCAACTCTCTATTATCAAAGCGAAGGCAAAATTCAATCAACAAACGATTTTATGCATATGGGTTATGTCCTGATGGGCGGAGGCGGATTAAAGTCTTCAGTTTCTGATATGATGAAGTACACTAGGATGTTTTTAAATAGCGGCAAAGGAAATGTAAATCAAATTGTACAATCAGATAGTATTGAAGAGATGTTGAAGCCAAGAGTCGAATGCAAATATAAAGAACACTATGGATATGGTCTTTCTCTTGGTGAAATAGATGATATTTCTTATTCAGGTCATAGTGGAGGACTTACTGGAGTTTCCAGTTATTTTGCTTTTTCCAATCAGGCAAACAAGGGAGTGATCGTTCTTTGTAATACTAGCGGTGTACCTGCATCAGCAATCGGTTTGGCTGCATTAAGACTGTCATTTGATAAAATTCCAGTAAAAAGCATCAATGATAGTAAGGAAACAACTTGGTCAAGAGAAACTATTGAAAATACAGTTGGAATGTATTCAAGTGAAGAGGGCACAAATATTGAAATTTTAGATTTGGGAAATTCTATTAAACTGATTATCGATGGAGAAACTTTTAGCGTTAAAACAATCAGTGACGATTTGATATTCATTAAGAATAAACTTATCGAGAGTCCCAGCAGAATAATAAGAGATGAAAATAATGTTGCAACTGCAATATACTCTGGTTTTAGAATGATACAAAGAAAAGAATAACTCTGTAATTGACTTTACTAGTTAGGAACTGTATCATCAATTCTATCATTTGTCTTTTTTAGATAGGAATAAGACTTATATTTCAAAAACATAAAAATCACTGTTTAGATTCATTTTCTAAACAGTGATTTTTCTATAATTTTATTGCTTTATACATGTTTTCTTATTCCACTGTAACAGATTTAGCTAAATTTCTAGGCTTATCCACATCATTTCCTCTTGCTAGAGAAGTATAATAAGCAAATAATTGCATAGGAATCACACTGAGTATTGGCGCTAATTCATCCATTGTATCAGGAATGAAAACAACTTCATCCGCCACCTTCTCTATCTCTTTATTGGATTCTTGAGCAACGGCTACAACATGTGCCCCTCTGGCTTTAACCTCTTTGATATTTGAAAGGATCTTGCCAAATAGTCTATTTTGAGTTGCTAAAGTAATCACTAAAGTATCATCTTCTACCAAAGCTATTGTACCATGTTTAAGCTCACCAGCTTGAATTGCAAACGAATTGATATATGATATTTCCTTTAGCTTTAATGAAGCTTCGAGTGCCGTATCAAAATCTACACTTCTACCAATAAAGAATACCTGTTCATTATTAAACTGAGTATCAGCCAATTGTTTTATCTGAGTTTCACTATCAAGTATTTGTTGAACCTTATCTGGCATGCATTTTAACTCTTCGATAATTTCGTTATAATAATCATCATCTATATTACCTAAAGTTTTTGCCATATGAAGCGCAACTAAATACATGGCGATAAGCTGAGTTGTATATGCCTTAGTAGAAGCAACCCCTATCTCTGGACCTGCCCAAGTATAGAATACATCGTCAGAATCCCTCGCTACAGAGCTTCCTACAACATTTACTATGCTTAGGATTCTAGCTCCTTTTCTCTTCGCCTCTCTCAATGCAGATAGAGTATCGATAGTTTCTCCTGATTGAGAAACTGCAATAAATAAAGTATTCTCATCTACAAAAGGATCTCTATATCTAAATTCTGAAGCTACATCTACACTTACAGGAATTTTAGCAAATTTCTCAATAGCATATTTCCCAATAAGTCCTGCATGATAAGCAGTTCCACAAGCTACAATATATATTTTATTTATTTTTTCTAAATCTTCTTTAGTAATCTGTATACCATCTAAATTGATTCTATTATTATTCTCTAACCTTCTATGCAAAGTTTCATGAATACCCTTAGGTTGTTCAAAAATTTCTTTAATCGTAAAATGCTCGAATCCTTCTTTTTCTGCAGATTCCACGTCCCAAGTCACTTCAAAAACATCTCGTTTGACTTCTCTTCTTAGACCATCAAAAATTTTAATATCATCTTTTGTTAAAAGTACAACTTCATCATTTTCAATCAAGTACATGTCTCTAGTGTACTTAATTAGAGCCGGAATATCAGAAGCTAAATAATTCGCATCTGTTCCGAGGCCCACAATCAAAGGACTGTCTTTTCTAACAGCAACTATTTTATCCGGTTCATCTTGTGATATTACACCTAATGCATAAGCACCATCCATCTTGTCGATGGCTTTATATACAGCATCCATTAAATCTCCATCATAATAATATTCAACAAGGTGTGCTATCACTTCAGTGTCAGTCTCAGATTTAAAGACTATTCCTCTTTCTTCAACCAACCATTCCTTCAATTGCATGTAGTTCTCGATAATTCCATTATGAATTACTGCAATTTTAGATTGAGAACTGATATGAGGATGAGCGTTGATTGAATTTGGTTCACCATGTGTTGCCCATCTTGTATGACCAATCCCAATTTTTGAATCGATTTTCTCATTGGCGATCAATGGTTCTAAACACTTCAGTCTTCCCTTGCATTTTTTTATTTCTATTTTTCCATCTCTTAAAAATGCAATCCCCGCTGAATCGTAACCTCTGTATTCAAGTCTCGTTAGTCCTTCTATTAGTACAGGTAAAGCTTTGTTTTCTCCAATATATCCTACTATTCCACACATATTTAATTTTCCTCCAATTTTATTATATTTAAAATTGGACTGTCAACCTAATGAAGTTATATTTGTCCCAAAAATCACTTCTTGGTTTTGCTAACTTCTAACGACTTTAGGAAGCCGTAAGGTATCCGCCGAATTTTCGATAACCCTTATCCTCGTCAACTGTTTTGCTACAGTTCTGGCGCTTTAATATCCTCCTTTTCAATAAAACTTACAGTCCTTTTTTATTTTACCACAAATTTACTTTAAATGTTCCTCAAAAAGCATAACTAATTCTTTAGCGTATTTATTTAATATTTCTAAATTTTCACCTTCAAGCATCACTCTAACAAGAGGCTCTGTTCCAGATGGTCTAATCAATATTCTCCCATTACCTTCAAGCTCAGATGAAATTTCTTGAATTCTTTTATTTATCAGTTCATGATCCTCATATAAATCCTTTTTATCTACACTCACTTTTGCATTTAGCAGTACCTGAGGATAAGACTTCATCACTTGAGATAATTCATCTAACGGCTTGTCTAAATCAATAACTGCATTACATATTTTCACTGCAGTTAAAAGTCCATCTCCAGTCGTATTATGGTCTAAAAATATGATATGTCCCGACTGCTCTCCGCCGATTGAATAATCTTTTTCAAGCATTTTCTCCAGTACATATCTATCCCCAACTTTTGTTACTTCTACGTCCAAGTCATTTTCTTTCATAGCCTTATGAAAACCGATATTACTCATTACAGTAACGACTATAGTGTTATTCTTCAATTCGTTTTTTTCTTTCATATCATGAGCACATATTGTCATTATTTTATCGCCATCAACTAAATTCCCTTTGCTATCTACAGCTAGCAAACGATCAGCATCTCCATCAAACGCCAAACCAAAATCCAAATTATTATCGATAACATATTTAGATAATCCTTCTAAATGAGTTGACCCGCAATTATTATTGATATTTATGCCATCTGGTTTATCGTTTAATACATGAACATTTGCATTTAGTTCTCTAAAAAGCGTCGGCGCCAATTCTGAAGCTGCACCATTGGCAGTATCGATGGCAAAATTCAAGTTTGAAAAGTCATCTTTTGCAATAGATTTTATATATTCTAAATATCTAAACTTCAAATAATAATCCTGATGAACTCTACCTAAATTTGTTCCAATAATTTCCTCTTCAATATCTTCGTCATTCAAAATATAATCTTCAATTTTACTCTCGATATTGTCCGATAATTTCAGTCCATCGCCATTAAAAAATTTTATGCCGTTGTCTTCATAAGAATTATGCGAAGCCGAGATCATTACCCCTGCGTCGAAATCCATGGTTCTAACAAGATAAGCAACCGTAGGTGTTGGCACAACATCAATTCTAACAGCATCATTCCCAGCAGAAAGAATTCCCGCTATCAAACTATTCTCTAACATATCACCAGATATTCTTGTATCTTTAGCAACTAAAATCGTCGCTTTTTCTTTATTTGAATTCTTTGTCAATACATACGAACCAAATCTTCCAAGTTTATAAACTAATTCATTAGTCAATTCTTTATTTGCAATTCCTCTTACTCCATCTGTTCCAAACAGTTTTCCCACTACAATACCTCCATATGTGTTCTCGTACTATTTTACCATAATTTTCTACTGCTTTCTTTCTAAAAATTCATATTCTGACTCATTTTCAAAAATATTATTGTATATAACCATATTTGCAATTTCCCTAACCTTTAAAAGACACTTATTATTTATGAATTCATTTGGATACTTAATATAATAATTTTTTAGAATTATTTGAATTTCTTTTGCTTCTTCCTTATTAAAAGACTTATTTAAAAGTGTAGAAATTATTGATTCATCAATAGCTTTCATTTTCTCTTTAGATTCCACAATTAATTTTAAATATCCTATCAAACAATCATCACCATCACATACATTACAATTTTTACATAAATTCATGGCATGATTATTTATATTTTTTTTCAATTCAAACAAACTTTGGGCTTGTTTTTTAAAATAAGTTTCTTTTAGAATTTTGAGTTTTTTTATGAACTTTCTTAAAACAACAATTGTTACAATAATGTATACAATCATAAAAAAGTAGAAAAATGTGATGAAATCATATTTGATGAATATATTTGTATATAATTTCTCGATTCCAAAGAAAGAGAAAATCAAAAACGACATCATTTTCAACTTATCTTCAGGCATTTTTTTTCCTAGTTTAGTTCCAACAACAATTCCAAGCAAACTCGTCAACACCATTCCTGAAGTTGTTCCCAACAACACCAAAAGTGGATAGGATTCACTTGTTCCAAGACCTAGAGCAGTCAATTGTGTTTTATCTCCTAATTCTCCAATAAAGAATGCTACCGCTACTGTAATTATCGCCCCGTATTTATTGCTTGTGTTTTCTACTTCTTCATCTTCGATTCTCAATGAATAAAACGCAAAAAATATAAACAACGTTCCAGCAAATATCTGCAACGAGTTTAAAGGCAATACTTTTGTCAACATAGTTCCTAGAAGGATTGCCAGCCCGTGATTTAAGAAAGCACCTATGGCAACACCGAACAAGATTTGATTTTTATAATACTTCAACGCGAACGTCATAGCTAAAATCTGGGTTTTATCGCCCATCTCAGCCATGAATATCATAAATAACGCTTTTAAATAAACACTTAACATATATCCATCTTAAAAATTTTCTCTCTTTTTTTCTTGAATATAATAATCTAGGGCAACAATCCCTCTTCTTGCCAATTTCACAAATAATACTATTAAATATATATATATTCCTAAAAATACTAGTATAAATCCTGTATTAAATAGTTGAAATGCTGCTGTAAACATAATATCACCCTTCTGTTTTTTTAGACACTTCATTATAACAAAAAAAAGAGCTAACATGTATGTGTCAGCTCTTTTTTGTATTAAATTTACTTAACTAATTCTGCACCTTTTTTTAGAGCTTCTTCATTAAGTGAAATCAAATGCGCTTTAGCAGTTCCAAAGATTTTAGTCAATGCTTTGATTACCGATTCGGGCTTAACAATCTTTGTCAATTCGATATAAGCACCAAGCATTACCATGTTGGCAGCTTTTACATTGCCGAGTTCAAGGGCAACTTCATTAGCTGGAACATAATATGCCTTTACATCGTCTCTTGAAGCTTTTTTTTCAATTAATGAACTGTTTATCATCAATAAACCATTAGGTAATACTTCTTCTTCAAATTTATCCAAAGAAGGTAAATTCATCGCTACTACAGTTGTAGCATTATGAGCAATTACTGGTGAAGCAACTGGTTTATCTGAAACTACAACATTACAGTTTGCAGTACCACCACGCATTTCAGGACCATATGAAGGTAACCAAGATACTTCTTTATCTTCAAACATACCAGCATAAGTTATCAGCTGCCCCATAAGCATTACACCCTGACCACCAAATCCTGCAAAAATAATTTTTTCATTAATCATTTATTTCGCCTCCTCTGGTGTTCTAAAATTTCCTAATGGATAATAAGGCATCATATTGTCTTCTAACCATTTAAGTGAATCAATCGGCGTCATTCCCCAGTTTGTCGGACAAGTTGAAAGAACTTCAACAATACCAAAACCTTCACCTCTTAATTGTACTTCAAAAGCTTTTTTAATTGCTGTTTTTTGCTTTTCTGATATTTCCTGGATTATTTACAGAAACTCTTTCAACAAATGCAGCCCCTTGAATTGTAGCCAGCATCTCAGAAACTTTTAAAGGAAATCCCGTAAGATCTGAATCTCTACCATATGGAGAAGTTGTTGCTTTTTGTCCAATTAGTGTAGTTGGTGCCATCTGTCCACCAGTCATACCGTAAATTGCATTATTTACAAATATTGTAGTGATTTTTTCACCTCTATGAGCAACATGAACAATTTCCGCTGCACCGATAGAAGCCAAATCACCATCACCTTGATATGAAAATACAACTTTATCAGGGAACGCTCTTTTAATACCAGTTGCAACAGCAGGTGCTCTACCATGAGCAGCTTCATGCATATCACAATTAAAATAATCATATGCAAGTACTGAACAACCAACCGGAGCTACTCCTATTGTTTCTCCCAATACATCTAACTCTTCTAAAACCTCTGCTACTAGTCTATGGATAATACCATGCGTACAGCCTGGACAATAGTGAGTCTCTTTATCCGTTAGACCACTTGTCTTTTGAAATACTACAGCCATTACTTAGCACCTCCAATAATTTCTTTGATTTTATTAACAATACCCTCTGGAGTTGGAATTATACCACCAGATCGTCCGTAGAAATCAACAGGCAATCTACCATTTGAAACTATTTTTACATCATCAATCATCTGACCCATACTCATCTCTACAGATAAGAATGCTTTAGCAGTCTTAGGAAGCTCAACGAATGCTTTTTCAGGGAAAGGCCATAGAGTTATCGGTCTAATCAACCCGATTTCAATGCCTTCTTCTTTTAGTGTTTCAATAGCATTCTTCACGATTCTTGAAGTTGTACCATACGCAACACAGATTATCTCTGGATTTTCCATATTGTAAGTTTCATATCTTTGTTCATTGTCTTTCATTTCTTGATACTTTGCAGTTAATTTAATATTATGTTCTTCAAGATCTTCTGCTTGTAAAAATAAAGAGTTAATAATATTTGGTTTTCTTTTACCTTCAGTACCTGTAGTTGCCCAGTCTTTAACTGGCAGATCAACTTTTGGTCTCTCTTTAAACTCGATAGGTTCCATCATTTGACCGATCATTCCATCAGCAGCAATCATTACAGGGTTTCTATAGTAATCAGCTTTATCGAAAGCATCTTGCAACAAATCTACTGTCTCTTGAATATTAGCTGGAGCATAAACCAATAGTTTATAGTCTCCATCTCCTCCTCCACGAGTGGATTGATTGTAATCCGATTGAGCTGGCTGAATACTTCCAAGACCAGGTCCACCTCTCATTACATTTACTATGACAGCAGGTAATTCCGCCCCAGCGATGTATGATATTCCTTCTTGCTTCAATGCAATTCCTGGAGAAGATGAAGAAGTCATAACTCTAACTCCACATCCTGCTGCTCCATATACCATGTTGATTGCTGCAACTTCTGATTCTGCCTGTACAAATACGCCATCTATTTTAGGCAACTCTCTAGCCATATATTCCGGCACTTCATTTTGCGGTGTTATCGGGTATCCGAAGAAGTATTTACAGCCTGCTTTAATTGCAGCAGCTCCAATAGCTTCGTTACCTTTCATTAATACTTTAGCCATATCGTAAAATTCCTCCTCAATTAGAATCTCTCAACTGTAATAACATTATCTGGACACATTATTGCGCAATTTGCACAACCTATACATGCGTCCATGTTAGTTACCGTTGCCGGGTGATAACCCTTATTATTAATTCTTGATGTATCCATAACAACAATATTCACAGGACAATTAGTTGTGCATAATCCACAACCTTTACATATGTCATCATTAAAAGTTACTTTTCCTTTTGCCAATTTTTTACCCTCCCTTAATTTAAGAATTTACATCCATTCTTCCCTCATGTACATTTTAATTGGAAAAATTTCTCCTTCCAAATTATCTGGAAGTTCTTTAGCAACCTTTTCCAACGTACTAATATACCTTATCGGGATATTAAGTTTTCCCGACGCTTCTTTGATAATTTTTTGAGATTCCAGGACTGTCGCAACAGTAGTATCTCTTAACAAATGCGTATTATTAATCAATCCAGTTACCTTTAATCCAGTTACATCTTCGATTGATTTCACATGATATGAGATTCCGTCGACGTCCAAGGTCTCAGGTCTATTTGTATTAACGACACAAAACATATCATATCCTTGGTCGATAATATCTTTAGTAAATCTCGCTAAAACTCTTGCTCCAACTGAATCTCCACCAACATCAAGTATTACTTGATATTCAGGATTTTGAATTGGTCCAGATATTTCAGCAGAGATAGCGGGCAATGCCAATGAAAAATTATGTCCTAATGCCGAACTCATTACTTTAATCCCTTTTTCCTCCAGCATACTCGCTTGTTCTCGTGAACGAAAATAAGGATTAACAATATCTAAATCCGCAATAGCAATCTTTTTGCCGAATTCAGCGAGCTTCATACAATAATTTACCGAAAATTCGGTTTTACCGCTTCCATAATGTCCAATTATTATTCTAATGCGTTTGTCATTCAACATGATTCCACCTAATCTATTCGTATATTTTAGCTTTTTCTATCCCTTTAAGAACACGTAATCCGCCGTTTGACAAAGCACTCATTTCATCTTCACCAGGATAAATAATCACATCAGCGATATATCCGATATTTTCTTTAATCCAAGAAGTGAATACCTTATCATAAGCAATTCCACCAGTTAAAATAATGGCATCGACATCGCCTTTTAAAGCAGTGGCGAAAGCACCTATTTCTTTAGAAATTTGATATGCCATTGCTTTGTAAATCAATTCTGCTTCTTTGTCTCCCTTTTCAATGCGATTTGAAACTTCTCTAGCATCATTGGTATCGAGATATGCTACTAATCCGCCTAATCCCTTGATTTTCTTTTTAATATCATCTAATGTATATTCACCCGAGAAACACATCTTTGCCAATCCGCCTATTGGGACGCCACCAGATCGCTCTGGTGAAAACGGGCCATCTCCATCCAAGGCGTTATTTACATCGATAACCCTGCCTTTTCTATGTGCTCCAACAGAAACTCCTCCACCCATGTGAGCAACAACAAAATTGACTTCATCATAAGCTTTGCCCATTTCATCCGCAGCTCTTCTTGCTACTGCTTTTTGATTTAGTGCGTGGAAAATACTGATTCTCTTTAGTTCAGGCATTCCTGATATTCGTGCTACATCTTGCATTTCATCGACAACTACAGGGTCGACGATAAATGAAGGAATATTCAATTTTGATGCAATCTCATAAGCTAAGATTCCACCTAAATTCGAAGCATGTTCTCCTTGCAACGCATCTTTTAAATCTTTTATCAAGTTTTCAGTAACTTCATACGTGCCACCTTCAATAGGCTTTAATAATCCACCTCTTCCGACAACTGCACTAAGCTTTGTCAAATTGATACCTTGTTCATTAAGTGTGTTAAGAATCACTTCTTTTCTAAAATCATATTGATCGATGATTTTATGATATTTATTTATTTCTTCTGCAGGATGTCTTAAAGTAGTTTCAAAAACTTCCTTTTCATCATCATAAATCGCTATTTTTGTTGAAGTCGATCCTGGATTTATGGCTAATATTCTTAAGCTATTCATTTTTCCACTCCTTCTACATTTTTGCTGCCATCAATACAGCTAAGGCAATTGAATTTAATTTTGCTTCTTCACTATCCGCTCTTGAAGTTAAAATCACTGGAGCTTTTGCTCCAACAATTATTCCAGCACTTTGAGCATTTGACAAGAAAGCCAATGTTTTATATAGTACATTTCCAGCTTCAATCGTTGGACATAGCATTATATCAACATCTCCAGCAGCAGGATGGTTTATTCCTTTAATTTCAGCAGCTTCTTTTGATACAGCATTATCCACTGCAAAAGGTCCTCCTACGATACAACCAGTAATTTCACCTGCTTCATTCATTTTTACCAATTCACCTGCATCGACAGTTGCAGGCATTTTAGGATTAACTTTTTCTTTAGCTGCAATTACTCCAACTTTAGCTACTTCAATGTCTAAAGCTCTTGATACTACAAGAGAATTTTCGA
>LGVF01460646.1_pt1 | contig 15464 bp, 21 predicted proteins | sample 469901 | NCBI WGS metagenome assembly LGVF01 (sample SAMN03893561, study PRJNA290197) | marine sediment metagenome | material: sediment; isolation source: combined push core samples #3730, #5133, and #5579 collected at Hydrate Ridge | place: Pacific Ocean: Hydrate Ridge
CTTTTTATTAATTGTACCATCGTCTGTAGATATTTTTAATGCTTTTCTTTTGTGATGTGATGAAATATCACTCATTTTGCAAGCACCCGTTTTTCTATGTATTTTAGTCTTTATTCTAATTAGTTCTTTATTTTCAAAATAGTATAAGCTTCTCTGAATTGATATGCTTTTCTTGTTTATCTCTCTATATTCTTTATTTTTTTCATATCTTACTTTTTTATTTTTCTGTAGATATTCACGCTCTCTATCTCTTAATAATTGAAGATTGTTTTTCCTAAAATCTCTTTTTTTCTTTAATAAAACATCACCTTGACAATCTCTCTATTTTTTACTTCTTATTGATTCGCATTTTTTACACCAACTTCTATATTTTTGATTATCTTTTCTAAATTCAAAGAATCTTAGCTGTTTTATTTCTTTACATTTTGAGCATTTTTTTAAACGAGGTATTTGAAGTGTTTCCATTTGAAGTTCCTAAGTTAAGTTTTCTAAGTTCAATGAAACGAGGGTTAATTAGACCCTCAACTTAGAAGTGTATTATAACATATTTTAGATATAATAATGATAATAAAAGGGGTCCAACATGGTAGATGTCGCAGCACTTAGGATAAGTATTGACTCAGGCGATTTAAAAAGAGCGTCTATTGAACTTGATAAACTTGCTAGAAAAGGTGCTACTACTGAGAGATCTACAGATAAACTAAACAAAAGCTTTAAAATGACTGCTAGTTCAATATCACTAATGAATGTAGCAATGACAGGTTTCGCAGCAGTTATGGCGGCTCAAAGGCTTATAAAATATGCCGATGAGATGACTCAAATTAACTCAAAAATTAAACTTGTTACTAAGTCAAATCAAGACCTCATAAAAGTTGAAAAAGAACTTTTTAAAATCTCTCAAAATGCAAGAGTAGGTTATGCTGATACAGCAGATTTATACGCTCGTATGGGGCGAAGTGTTAAAAATACAACAATCACGCAAGAAGAACTCCTAAAAGTTACAGATACTATCTCAAAATCACTTATTATTTCAGGTTCTAGTGCTGAAAGTGCTAATGCTGCACTCGTGCAACTAGGTCAGGGTTTCGCAGCTGATGCTTTAAGAGGTCAAGAGCTTAACTCTGTAATGGAACAAACACCTAGATTAGCTCAGGCTATGGCAGAGGGTTTAGGAATAGGATTAGGCGAATTAAGAGCAGTTGCAGCAGAGGGCTTATTAACTACTGAAAAAGTTGTTAATGCTATTTTAAAAAGCGGTAAATCTGTAAATACTGAATTTAGTCAAATGGCTATGACGGTTGGACAATCAACTACTACTATGGATAACTCGTTTTTAGGCTTAGTAGGTCGTATAGATGAGACTCAAAAAGCAAGTCAATCACTATCATCTTCAATCAGAGATATTAGTAAATACATAGATGAAAATAGAGATAGTATAGTTGATACAGTTGAAGATATAATAGCAACTGCAACAATGAGTGCTAATGGATTAGAGTTAGTATTCCAAACAAGTAGATTACATTTTAGTCAAATGTATTTAGACTTTGAAGATGGAATAAATACATCATTAAGTAATGTTATGCAATTAACAGAAGATGCTATAAATTTCATCTCTAATGAAATAAATACTACTTCTAAGTGGTGGGGTGATGCTTTAGATATTGATTTTGGAGCAGTGGGAACAGTTGATTTTCCAGAACTTAGACTTGATTCAGACGATTTAAATAAAAGAGTAATAGAATCAACAAATAGAATAATAGAACTTCAAAAATCAATAGAACAATCAACTTTAGAATTAGCAACAAATTCAGTAGAAGTAAGTAAAAGCGTAGAAATTCAAAAGAAATTAAATGAAGAAATAGCTAAACAAACAAAATTAACAAAAAAACAAATAGAAGCTGCAGAAAAACAAGCTAAATTAAATGCACGACTTCAATTAACTTATGATTCAATAGTCGGTACAGAGTATGAAATTTTTATGGCAGATGTCACTAGAAAAATGATAGAGATGTCAAAAAGTACAGACGATGCTACAATCTCACTTGATAAATATTATGAAGCATTAATGCAAGAAGCACCAATAACACAAATAGATACAGCAGCAATAGAAGAAAAAAGAAAACAACAAGAACTTGACTACGAATTTCAAACAGCACAAGCAAACTTATTAAAAGATACAGATGATAGAGCCGTAGCAATGGCAAATCTATCTCTTCAACGAATAAAAGATGAATATCAGTTAAGAGTTCAAATGGGAACATTAGCTAAAGCCGATGCAGAAGAACTTTCAAGATTAGCAGATGAACATACTGAAAAGTTAGTCGAGGGTTATTCAGCATACGGACGAACTATGGAAACGGTCGGACAATCAATGGAAAATAGTTTCATGCAATTCGCAGATGCTACAAGTGAGAAGTTCGGGGATCTAAAAGCACTCGGCTTAGATATGGCTCAGTCTATTTATCAAGCTTTATTGAAGAATTATGTTATCGGTCAAGCTGCGTCATCTACAAGTGCAGGGAGTGGAATTGTTGGAGCGATAACTTCATCTTTTTTCGCTCAAGGTGGAGCGATAAGTAGCCCATCATTAAGTGCTTATTCTAATACAGTTGTTTCTCAGCCTACACCATTTATGTTTGCATCGGGGGGAACACCTGGTAATAATGTAGGAGTTTTCGGAGAAGCTGGAAGTGAAGCTATTATGCCTTTAACTCGTACAAGTGATGGCGATTTAGTTGTTAAAATGGTTGGAGAAAATAACAATTCAATCAAAAATGTATCAGTAAACATTACAAATGAGAGTGGAGAAAACTTAGAAGTTTCAAGTAGCGATGCTCAGTTTGATATGGAATCAATGGTTATGCACATAGTTTTAAACAGCGTTAGTTCAAATAAATACAACGCTAGAAACATGATAGGAAATGGATAATGAATACTTACCCAACAACACCTACCCCTAGAATCGGCTCAAAAGATACAAAGATAATCCCTATTGTAAAAAGTGAAAGCGAGGGGAATTATACTAAAGTAAGAAGAGTAACCACTAAAGCTAGAATGAAATTCAATCTTAAATACAACACTATCACATCAGATGAGTTTAATACTTTAGATGCTTTTTTTGAAGCAAATCAAGGCATAGCTTTTATATTCGTTCATCCCGTTACAAGCATTTCTTATAATTGTATTTTTAATCAATCAGAGTTAGGTAAAAACTATAAAGGTGTTCATATCGACACAGATATGATACTAGAAGAGGTTTAAATGGTATTAAGCACTCAAACTACAGCTGATATAAATAATCTCTCTACAGATGCAGTATTTTTGCACCTTTTAGAAATCAGTATGCCAAATCAAGCCTCAGTTTATATCGTAAACAATACAGAAAATATCACATGGAATGGTAACGAATATTTAATGTTCCCTTTTGATTTTGAAGATTTAAGTGAGTCTTCAACAGCCTCAGTTCCACAGTGGACAATGAGAATATCAAATGTCAATAGAGTTATGGAGCGACATTTACAAGAGTATGATAGATACTTAAAACTAAATGGTATAGAGGGGAATGAAATCACTTGTACTATTCGATTAGTGAATAGTAAAGAGTTAGAAAATACCGAACCAATAACAGAATATGAAAGTGTTTTATCTCAACCCTCAACAGATGCACGGTTTGCGACTTTTAAATTAAGTGCAAAAAGTCCATACAATCATAATTTTCCAACTCGTAAAATATTAAAGAACTTTTGTGGATTTAAATTCAAAGGATTAATTTGTAAATATAACGGTGATGCTGAATTTTGTGATAAAACTTTAGTAAATTGTAGGACTTATGGAAACTCTCATCGTTTTGGTGGATTTATATCTGCTTCGGGCTCGGGGATAACGCTTGTTAATTAATAAAAAAGTAAATATCGAGAGATATATAGGAATCCCTTTTGTTAGAGATGAAGCAACATTCAATGGATGTGATTGTTACGGGATTGTAAGATTGTATTACAAACATCAATTAAGCATAGATGTTCCAGACCCTAAACAAACAGAATTTGACTCTAAAGGGATATTCGATAGTTATATTCGTGAAATTGCTAAAGATTGGAAGAGTGTAAGTGAACCTCAGTTGCATGATGTAATAGCCATTGCAGATGATACAAAAATGCCAGACATAGTACAGCACTTTGGAATCTATTTAGGGAATGGTAAAATGCTACACACTAAAGGTAAAATGGGAACTCATATTACATCAGTAAAAAGTTATAAATATTTCATAAAAGGTTATCACAGATGGCAACATTAGTCACATATTCAAACGCTTTTAATCCCGAAAATGTAAGCAAAAAAGTTGTTGAGAGTGGATACATAAATGATGCTATTGATAATATTGAAATATCTAAAGAACATTATCATGTAGTAGTATCAAGAAATGGTGTAATAACAACAGATAACTTTTTTATAGAAGAGGATGATATAGTTGCTATTAGTTTTACTCCTGCTTTTACGGGTATTGCTACTGCATTTACAGCCGTAATGACTTCACTTGCTGCAACTGGTGCAACAGTAGTAACAGCACTAGGAATATCATCAATGGCAGCATGGGGTTTTGGTACTCTTGCTTTAGTTGGTGCAATTACAACGGTTGGTGGTTCTCTTTTAATGAACGCATTATTTGCACCAAAAGTTCCAGATTTAGGTAGCATGGCAGGGCTTAATGCTTCACCAACTTACTCATGGGATTCAAAGCGAAATACAGCAACACAAGGTGGAGCAGTACCCGTTTTATACGGTACTCACAGAGTAACACCACCACTCGTAGGTAAATATATAGAGTCAATAGATACAGACCAATATATCAATCTTTTATATGCCGTTTCAGATGGATATGCAGAGATAAACCATGATTCAGTTTTTATCAATGGCGAAACAATTTCTAATTATAAAGATGCTGTTGTTTATAGTCGTAGAGGTGAAATAGACCAAACACCAATAGGGATATTTAGTTCGACTCGTTCAGATAAAAGCGTTAATAAAACTATGGAAAAAGGTGGTGATTATGTTTACTCTGAAACGGTTGGTAATAATGTAACTGGATTAACTGTATCTTTAAATGTTCCAAGTGGTTTATGGCGAATTAACGAAAATGGTAAAACTAGAACATTAACAGCTATTGTATCAGTTGAATATTTATCTAACAATGACCAATGGATACCAATATCAGGGGGGCTAGTATCTGATTATAATGTTTTAGGATATTGGGCTAGGGGTGATTCAGAAAAAAACCTAGTTGATGGCGAATACGAAACAACATATTATTTCTATAAATATAGCACATATGATGAAGCTTTAAATTTAGGGTGTCGTGGGGATTATGGAGACTATGTAGAAACATCAACATCGCTACCTTTAAATAGTGTCGCAGTTAAAAGTGATGAAAGTGTATTTGCTTCTATTGTATATGAAGAGAGAGAAGATTATTCATATATTACATCAGAGGTCGAGTTAAGTGGAAACTCTCAAACACCAAAGAGATTCACTTACGCTGTTCAAAATTTACCAGCATTTAAATATCAAATAAGAGCGAAGCATCATTCAAGTGTTTATGATAGTGGCGACCCTCACGGAGATACTTTTATTCTCGACTACTTACAAGAAGAGATAGAAGATGCTTTTACTTATCCAAACACTTCATTATTAGCATTAAGAATATTAGCAACAGACCAACTAAGTGGAACAATTCCAACTGTATCAGTAATAGCAAGTAACTCATTTAATAATCCATCAACAGCATGTAAGGATGTATTAGAAAAAACAGGTGTGACTTTAAATCAAAACGCATTAGATTCATTTAGCGACTGGGAACAACATTGTAATGATAAAAATTACTCATGCAACATTTACATAGATTCAATTCAAACAGTTCGTAAAGTCTTAGATATTATCGCACCACTTGGAAGAGGGAATGTCTTACAATCGGGTAGTAGTTGGAGGGTGATAGTTGATAGAGCCGATGAAACTCCAGTGCAAGGATTTCTATTTACAATGGGAAATATTGTAAAAGATAGCTTTAGTGAGACTTTTTTGCCGATTCAAGATAGAGCGAACAAAATAGAACTTACATACTATGATAAAAATTATGATTATGAACCTCAAATATTAGAAGTTACTAACTCAACTTATGATAATGCTGTAGAAATCAATTCCTCATCTATTCAATATATCGGCTGTTCCGATAGAGATATGGCTATTAAATACTCTAAATACCTCTTAAATAACAATAGATACCTAACCATTACTCAAAGCTTTCAAATTGACTTAGAGGCTATTGTTGCTCGTGTTGGTGATATTGTAAAAGTCGCTCACGATGTGCCAGAACTAAGCATGGCAAGTGGTAGAATTTTATCAGCAACAAATACCAATGTTTCATTAGATGTTAATGTAGATATGGAACTTGGTAAAAGTTACTACCTAGAAGTAAGACGAAGTTCAATTAATATTATAGAGATGTTAGAAGTTGTAAATAGTGAAATAATTACAAATGAATTGACTTTAGTCGAAACAATGGAAATACCACTTAATCAATATGATGTTTATAGTTTCGGAGAACTAAGCCGAACATCAAAGAAGATGAGAATAATAAATATCTCAAACACTTCAAAACTAAGAAGTACAATATCAGCTATTGAATATGTACCAGAAGTTTATAATGATACTGAAATTATTGATGTTTCAATTGATGGATATTTCGGCATTAAGCATTTAAGAGCGAATGAATATATAACATATCAAGGCACAAGTGCAGTTGCAAATGTAACGGCTTCATGGGTTGGCGAATCTATGTGGTATGATATTTATTTAGATGAAATTTTTAATCAGAGAGTTTTTACAAGTTATGCAAATATTGAAAATATCCCTGCACCTGCAACAATAGCAATTGAAATTAGAGATAGTTTCGGAGACAAAGAAGAAATTAGTGTAGGGTTATTGGGTAGATTTGCACCACCCGAACCACCAAAAGATTTTACAGTTATTCAAAATGATAATCTGGTGAGATTTAGTTGGATAAAATCAATTTCTCTAGATGTTACAAAATATGAGATTAGAAATGGTTTGTCATGGGAAACTGGATTTAAAATAGGATTAGTTGGGAATGTTACTACTTTTGAGTGGTTTCCAGATATGGATGGTACTTATAAATTTTGGATTAAATCTATTGATGAAACTGATGTTTATAGTTCAGATGCACTAGAGATACAATTTAATATAACAAACATCATAAGTAATTTAAATATTGTAATAGACTATGATGGATTAGATACTGATACTCCACCATGTGGAATAACAAACGGCTTAGTGTTTATACAAGGAGTAGGTTATCAACCTATATCGGTAACGACTTTTGGAGACATCCCATTACTAACTTTTGCAGATTTAAACACAAATGTTTTTAATAATAGTGATGTAAGTTTTGAATCGTGTGACCAAGATACTGGACATATCGGAATAACTAAAATTAGATTACTTGCTAATTATTCAGCAATTTCTGTAAATTCAAGATTTGGCGATTTTCCAGATAGAAAATTTGGTGATTTCCCTTTTGATACACTAGATAGTGTGACAGCTGAAACAACATTTAAAATGTATTATGCACTAAGTGATGATGCTATTACCTATACTGATTTTATAGAATATACAGGGATACTAGATGAAACATTTAGATATATAAAGTTTAAGTATGCTTTTCTTGATGATTTAACAGGACTAGAAGTATCAATAGATGAATTCAAAGCTATATTAGATGTACCAGACATAGAATATGAGATACTGGATAAAGAAATCGTAGAAAGCGAGATAATTAGCTATAATACTTATGGATTAGCTTTTTATCAACCACCATATATAGGAGTTACTAGCAAAGATAGTATAAGTCTCCCAGTTGTTAAAAATATAACTAATACTAGCTTCACTTTAGAAGCTTATGATTCTGATGGTGTAGCAACAACATCAAATTTCAATATTTCAATAAAAGGATATTAAAATGGCTCAAAACATAGTAGTCTATACAGATGATACTGATTTCGGTACATTAGATGATGATTTAAATTCAAATTTTTTAACTCTTCAAAGTAATTTTAGTGGTACAATATTTCCAGCAAATCCAACAACTGGACAATCTTGTTTTAGAACAGACAGAGGAGAAGATGTTGTAGGTGGTGGAATAACTGGACTAATGTATATTTATTCAGGAAACGCTAATGCAGGAGAGAGTGGATGGCTTTTAGACCTTGAAACATCAACAATTGCCAACGAACTAATAAACGCTAGAGGCTCAAAACTTACATTAGATCAAAGACTTGATGTAATAATGAATGAAGATGGTACATTAAAACCAACAGCTACAACAGGAAGTCAATGGACGATAGGTGGATATACTTTTACATATGTTGATAGTAGTAGCTTTAAAACAAGTGGAAACACAACAGATATTTTTCTAGCAAATAGAAGAGTAAAAGTAAACTTAGAGTTTAGCGTAGTTTATGGCGAGGTTGTTTCGACTGTTTATGATGGTGGTCAAGATGAAACAACAGTTACTTTAGATATTTTAACTCTTGATAATACATTAGTTAGTGTTCAACATGCTTTAGTTACTTTAGACGAAGAAAATGGAAGCCTTGATGTAAATTCACGAAGCGAAAGTGCAATTTTACATAGAACCGTTCCTATGAGAGTAAAAGCAACAGAGGCACTTTCAAAAGGTGACTTAGTAAAATGGAGTGGATACAATTCAGGCGAAGATGCAATCGAAGTTGTTAAAACAATAACACAACTAGATACTTGTATTGGTATAGCGAATGAAGATATGGCTTTAAATGAGTTTGGAGATGTTGTAACTCGTGGACTTATTGAGGGAATGGATACATCAAGTCAAACTGGTGGTACAACAATGTACTCTATTGGTGGTGGATTAGCAAGTCCTGATAAGCCAAATGGAACTTTTCAAGCAGTAGCATATGTCGTTAAAAGTCATGCCATAACTGGTGCAGCAATGGTTGATATTGGAGAACATTCTTGTGGATTGTTTAGAAAAAATACAGTAGCACAAATGGAATCAATAGATTCGCCAGTTGATGATGATTCTTGTATTGTTACCGATTTAGATAGAGGTGGTTTGTTTATTTATGATTCAACGGAAGTTGGAAATGATAATCAAGGTACAAATTTTAGTGGTTGGATAAGACAATATTCTGGTGCAGTAAATGTTAAATGGTTTGGAGCAAAAGGGGATGATTCAACAGATGATTCAGCATCAATTCAAGCTACACTAGACAACTCAAATAATATATATTTTCCTGGTGGAATCTACTTACACTCAACAGCATTGACTAAATATGGAAATGTATCAATTTTTGGAGAAGGGAAAGATTCAACAATTATAAAAGATACAAGCACTTCATCAACTTATGGAATCACTCTTGGTGGAACAGCACCAACCCAAATAGCAGAATTATCAACAGATGCAGTAAAAGGAGAACAGTCTTTTACATTAGCATCTGCAGAAACTTTATCTGACAATGATATTGTTATGATTTATAACCCAACAGATTATTCATGGAGTGCAGCAAGAACTTATTATAGAGCAGGTGAGATGTGTAGAGTATCTGGCGATTCAAATTCTACAGAAGTATCACTATACAATAGTTTAATTGATGATTACGTGGTAGCAGATGTGGATGTTTATAAAATGAATATGGCTGAGGTTAATTTAATAGGTTTTTCAGTAATAGCTAATGATGAGTCGGGAAGTAATGGATTAAATGTTGTATATGCTAAAGATAGCCTAATTAACAATATTGCTGTATTCAATGGTGGAAATACATCAATGTCAATATCATTAAGCTATGGCGTAAATATAAAAAATTGTATCTTCAATAACTATAAAGAAATAGGTGCTACTGGTACAAATTATGGACTTGCAATAGGAAACTCACAAGAAGTTAATATTATAGGAATTTCTGCTTTTGGACAAAGACATGGACTTGCAACAGGGGGAGCAGATAATTATTCTGTAAGTTGTAGATACATCAATATATCTAATAGTAATTTTTATTCAGAAAGTTTACAGTCTTTAGACATGCACGGAAATGCAGAATATTTTAATTTTAATAATAATCTCATAGAGCATGGAATTGTAGTAGCTGGGGATAACCATATAATTACAAGTAATATAATTGTGGGAAAAATATTTAACAGTAGTGCAATATATATAGCTGAGGCGATAGGACTTAATTATGAGATTAGTGATAATAAAATAGAAGTAATAGTTTCTAGCAGTATAACTGGAAGAGGACTGGGATTAGACTTTCAAGGATTTGAAAATATAACAAGAGATGGACTATTAAGCATCAAAGATAATGTATTTAATATCAATAGCGAGGGCAATACGAATTCTAATAATGCAGTCTATTTATATAGAACAAGTGCATCAGATATTGATAGCAACATAGATATAATTATTAGTGGGAACACTATTAAAACATTAGAAAATGATGACAATCAAGTCTATATAAGAAACTTAGATTTAACTAATGGTTTTGGAAACATCATAATAAGAGATAATAGCTTAACAAACTCTAATATATATCTTGCAGGGAAATCTAAATCAGTAGACATAGACAATAATCATCTTGATACACCTTATAGTTATGGAATCTATTGCCTTTCGCTAGAGTGTAATTTTGTTAATATTACCAACAATAAAATAAGCAGAGCGAAATATAGTAGTGTTATGGTTACTGGGGTAACTGATGAGTCTAGCATAAAAGTAGTAAATATTACTGGAAATGTTGCACTTGATGGAAACATAGAAGATACAGGTTCATCATCAACAAACGCAAGTGTTTATGTTACAAAAGCAACACAAGTTAAATGGTTTAATAATTTCACTGGTTCTGTGGAAACTTATGCACAAAGAGATTATGCAATAGGAACTGTAACGGATTATTATCATGGAAGTAATGTGCTATTAACGGGTTCAGCAACAGCAGTTAACAATTCAGCTACAACAACAACGGTAATATAAATGAGCAAGTTCACAACAGACCTAATAGTTAAAGTGCCTTTAGATGGTGGAGATAGAGTTTTAGAATCGGACTTAATATATGTATCAGATTTGGTTAATTTAAACATAGTAGCACCAAAAGGATTGATTACTGATTATGGAAGTATTCCTAAAATTTTACACAATATAATATCTCCAACGGGTAAAGCAACATATGGATATGTAATCCACGACCTCTTATATCAAACAGGAATGTTTGAACGAAGTAAATGTGATGCAATCTTAGATGAAGCTATGAAAGTTTTAAATGTTGGATGGTTTACCCGCAAAACCGTTATGGCTGGATTAAAAGTCGGTGGGTGGGTAGCATATAACAATTATAGAAAAAGGGAGCAAAATGAGAAACTTTAGAAGAGCAATAATAGACCCTGCAACAGCATCAATAATCATAGCAGTTATCACAGTAATAGGAACAGTAATAGTCGATAAAGAATCAGACAGAGCCGTAACAAACTTTATCTACAATATAGATTCAAATAAAACTGTACCATGCGAGGGATATTATATAAACCCATCAGATAAAAAATGATACAATAAAGCAAAAGGAATTATCGTGGCTCACTCACCTGAACAAATAGCACTAAATAATCAAATTAAAGATTTACCAGCAATTACTGAATTAGCAAACGGACAAAATAAAATAGTTAATGTAGTTAAAGAATTATCTACTAAATTTGATTTAGAATCAAAACACCATAATGAAGAACTATTAAAAGGCGAAGTAAAGTTTGCTAAAATAGAATCAAAAATAGCTGATTTGGAGGACACGATGAATAGTTCACTTAAAGAAGTATCTAATAGTTTAATGAGTTTAAAAACCGAACTCAAAGATGAGAGAATAGGTAAGTTATCTAAACAATTAGATGATAAAAATACAATGAGAAATGCTCTTATAGTTACAGTTTTAACAATTATAATGACAGCAATATTCTCAAACATTCCACCAATATCAATAGGTATCTAATGGATATTTACAAGGGTATTTCAAGAGAGGAGTACCCTTTATGGAGAGGATGGAATTACATAGCTTTATATAGTTCCATCACAGATGATTTTGATAACGACAAACCTCTTCAAAAACTTGTGACTATCCACTACTTAAAAAAGAAGATGTTAATAACACTTTTTAATCTAACACCCTACATTCTAATACTAGGAATTTACATTGCAAATAATACTTAAAAGATTTATAAGTGATACACAAGGAACTATCGGAACTTTACACATAGATGGCGAACCTAAATGCTTCACTATGGAAGATGCTCATCACGATACTAAAATCTACAGTAAAACTAGAATACCTATGGGTAAATATCAGATAAAACTTAGAGATGCAGGGGGTATGAATAAAACATACTCTAAAAGATACGCAAATCACAAAGGCATGTTATGGCTTCAAGATGTACCGAACTTTGAGTGGATATATATTCATACTGGAAATACAGATGCTCACACTGATGGATGTATTTTAGTCGGAGAGATAGCAAATATAAATATCAATCGCAAGATGGTAGGAGAGAGCAGAGATGCTTATATTCCATTATATGAGATGATTAGTGGTGCGATTTTAAATGGGATTAAAGTAAACATACAAATTATAGATGAATAAAAAAGAAGCCATTGAAAGCACAAGAAATATAATAGATGCTCACATAAATAATCTTGGGTATCTATTAGATATTATTTATAACCCACCTGAAAAATCATATACTCTTTACAAATTAGTAGAAGAACATAATAAAAACAAGTGAAAACCCTCCTATCCTCAGTCTACACCTCTCTAAAAATTCTCACAGCCTTTGTAATCTACTCCGTTATTGGTTCTTATTTCAATAAATAAACAATAATACTTGTAAATTATTACTATAATTAAGCAGTATTTAATACTGTATATATTACAATACAATATATCAAGATAAGGATTAAGATTATGAGAAAAACAATAGAATTTGATGAAGAAACACATCAAATGATAAAAGAACAATCACAAAAAGCAAAAATGCCGATGAGATTATATATTAGACTTTGTGTTATTCGATGTAAAAGTGAGTCTGGTGTAAATGTAAAGGATAAATAATGAAAGCAAGTTTTGACGGAATGAGAAGAAATGCAACAAATAATATGAATAGTTTATATGATATATTGCAAACAGTAGTAAGTGATGAATCTTATCAGAGAATTGATGAGGATTTAAAAGATGAAATTATCCGAAAATTTAATGATTCTGCCATGTCTATAGATATATTTAATTGTTTATTTGATGATAGTGTTGAAGATGATATGAATGACCTATCAGACGCTTTAAGTATAAATAGAATTAATGAATAAAGGGACTTAAAATGATTGAAACAATAATAGTATTATCACTCGTAGGACTAATGATTGTAATCGCTGAATATACAGCAAATAGAGTTTTTGGAGAAAATCCGAAGAAAATATTTTAAGGGGTAGAAGATGAAACTTACTGAAATAATAAAAGAAATTGAATCTTTTGCTGATTTTAATTTAAAACATTTACCTGTATCAACAGTATATAAAAATGTGGATAACAATTATCATATGATAAATATATGGGAAAATAGGGATGAGGCTTTAAAAGTTTTAGTTGATTTAAAATATAATGATTATACATTGATACCATTCTGAAAAGGACAAGAAGATGAATAACGAAGAAATACACCACCTGATGGACTTACTTAACCAAAGAACAACAGCAATACTTATGAATTTAGCTGAATACAGATTAATGAGTGAAAGTCAAAAATTAGAAGCAGTTGTTTTTGATAGAGACTTAGGTCAAAAACTAAATGAAATGTTAGTAAAGGATAAAAGATGAAAATTAAAGAAAGCTATATAACATCACTTGAAACAGCAGGTGTTGAAACAGTACACGGTATTTTAGATGCAAAACTAAATAGTACAAGCCCAGAGAGTTTAGTTGATTATGTCGGATTTTCTATCGGCAATATTGAAGATGCAATAGCTAAAATGGATAAAGCAACAGCAGAACTAAAACAAATGAAAGCTAATGCTAATAGCCAAATAGAGATGATTAAGACTCAATCGGCTCAATGGTTAAGTGATGTTGGAATAAGTCGTTTAAACGGGCTTATAATTAGTTCTATCACTATCAACACACCTCAACCAAGTTATGAAGTTGAGATTTCAGATGAAACACAACTGCAAGATTTTCAAAAGTTTACTATTGATAAAACAAAAGTTAAGAATGCTCTTTTAAATGGTGAAGAAATAAAAGGTGCTAAATTAATTACAGTTGTTAAAAACCAAACATTAAAAATCAATAAAAAAAGGGTTTAAAATGAAAAAAGAAGATGAAGAGTTCGATACACTAATGAGTGTAGAGGGCAAAAAAGTAATTAACAATAGTAAATCACTAGAGATAGCCACTAAAAGCATAGAGAGTGCTGATAAAGAGATAGTGACAGCTAATGCAACTAAGAATATATATCAGAAACTAAGTGACTTTCAAGAGAGTGTAGAGGTTATTCGTAAAGATAAATTAAACGCATATTTTAAAGGCTCAAAATATGCTGATATTAATTCAGTATTAGAGCAGGTTCTTCCAAGACTAAAAGATGCAGGTTTATTATCAGTTCAAAAAACAGATGTTTCTAATAATGAAACCTACTTAATAACTCAAATAATAAATATAGATAAACCAAGTGAGATGATCGAAAGTGTTATGCCTTTGATACTTAAAAAAGATGATAGTCAAGGTCAAGGTTCAGCACTAACTTATATTCGCAGATACCAACTTGTAACGGTTTTAGGATTAGAGCAAGAAGACGATGATGGGAATAAAGCAAGTGGAAATATAACAAATAACGCACCACAACTAATCACAAAAGCACAGTATGATGAGATAGCCAATTTAATAACTCTAAAAGGTTTCGACATAATGGCTATTGCAAAAGCTAATAATTTAGAGGGGATGCACCAATTACAATCTCAAAACTTTCAAGGGTTTATGAATTGGTTAAAAGGTCAATAAATGGTTAAAAGAAATAATAATCAAAACTCTCTATATCATGTGTATGTAACAGAGTTATGGAGAAGATTTAGGCTATTAGTCTATGATGGAACTTTTGAAGAGTTGGGTTATCCAAATCCGATCGTAATAAAATGTAGGAGTCATAGTTACAATGACTTTAGAGGGCTTTTAAAGTTACTCGATATGAACTACCCTAAAACAGATAAGGGTTTAGCAATATCATCAACTAAACTGAGTCGTGAACAGATGTATAATCACATGAGTTGGATTCAAGTTTTAATAGATGAAGATTTATAAATACTTTAAGGTAGAATAGTGTATAATTCTACTAAGGAGTTAGAA
>LGVF01206458.1_pt1 | contig 15437 bp, 10 predicted proteins | sample 469901 | NCBI WGS metagenome assembly LGVF01 (sample SAMN03893561, study PRJNA290197) | marine sediment metagenome | material: sediment; isolation source: combined push core samples #3730, #5133, and #5579 collected at Hydrate Ridge | place: Pacific Ocean: Hydrate Ridge
CCAGCTGCCGTCGAATACATCTATAAGCCGTGGCAGGGATTTAGATTCGGCTGGGGCGTTGATTTTATCAACCCCCATTTGAACACCCAAAGACTTTAACTTTTCAGTCAGTGAATTCATGGTGCAATTTTACTATAGGGAAAAAGGAATTTGTTATCTCTGAAGCAAAGCGGCTTTCATTCTTTCTAAGCCGGTGACCAGTCTTTCTTTTGGGCAGCCATAATTGAGTCTAACAAAGCGACTGTATTCCTCTCCGAACCAGGTGCCTTCATTCAAAGCGACACGGGCTTGATCGATAAAAAACTTAGAAGGATTTTCGAGACCTGTGTCTTTGCAATCAAGCCAACCAAGGTAGGTGCTTTCTGGTTTGCTCATTTGCACTCCAGGAAGTTCGGAATGTACAAAATCAAATAGCAGATTGCGATTAACTTCCAGGTAAGATAAAAGCTTATTGAGCCAGTCCTCCCCATTTTCATACGCTGCCCGCATAGCAATATCTCCTAGAAGATTTACTGCTCCCACAGAGCCATCCATAGCTTGGACAAAGCGATCTTTAAGTAAAGGATTGGTAATTACAACAGCTGATGACTTCAGGCCGGCGATATTAAAAGTTTTGCTCGCTGACAATAAAGTTATGGTAATAGCGGAAATATCTTCGGAAAGCGCTGCGATGGGAATGTGTTTGGATTCTTCGAAAACCAGATCGCTGTGAATTTCATCTGAACAAATTATGATATTGCGATTGAGGCAAACTTCCGCCATGTTTGAAAGTTCTGATTTTGTAAAGGTTCTACCTGTTGGATTTTGAGGATTGCATAGCATGAAGATTCTTGTTTTGGGGGTTACGGAAGAATGGAAATCATCTCCCTTAACTTCATAGGAACCATTAGCTTTGCGCGATAAAGGAGTAATAANNTAGGAACCATTAGCTTTGCGCGATAAAGGAGAAATAACTAATTTTGTATTTGAGTTTTTGGCTACATGAAAAAAGGGGTGATATGTGGGAGTTTGAATCAATAAAGCATCACCCGGATTTGAATAAGCTTTTGCGGTGATGTTAAATCCTTGGACAACACCGGGGATAAGAATGATGTCATCGGTTTTTGTATTCCAGTTGTGCCTTTTGAGAAGCCAACGTTGAATCGCTCGTTTGGTTGAATCCTGTATTTTTGAGTAACCGAATATTCCGTGATTAATCCTCTCCTGGAGAGCGGAAACTATTGATGGAGGCGATAAAAAGTCAGTATCTGCAACCCAGAGCGGTAAAATATTCTCCTCGTACAGATTCCATTTAATGCTTTCGGATTCACGCCTATTGATAACTTGATCGAAATCATATTTCATAGCAAATATTCTTTTTTTGCGTTTTTGTAATAACCGCGGTAAGATGAGATTTCGTGAAGAAGAAGATTAAATTTATTGTCAACTACAGCGAATCCAGGTAGGGGAGAACCTCCACCCGCGAGAATTTGATTCGTTTTGAGATGTGAAAGATCGTAATCTCCACGTTCGTGAAACCAGGTTAATCCAAGCTCTATCAGCGCTGGAGTTTGCCCAATGCTTTGTGAAAAAAGAGCTGGGTTGTATGATTTTCCAGTATCTCTCAGGTGCTTGAGCAATCCTAGCAGGGCTTGCAGAATTGCCCTTTTAGTTTGGGGTATTGGATCTTCTGCGAAGAGAACAACTGTATTTGGGGATACAGAATCTAAAGCCTTTTTTAGCACAGAAGAACTCGGCGGTATTGTCCAGATAATAAGCATCGGAGATTTGGCAAGCTCTTCCCTTGGCAGGCTATTAAAACCTAGCGGGGTATTGCGTTCCGCCCAGATAATTGATGCTGGATTTTCGTCAATTAGTCGACCCAATTCAGTTAGTGGATCGGTTTGTTTTCTGAAATCAAGGATTTCAATCTCATTTGTAGCCTTAACAAGAATTGGAGTTTCTTCAGAATTGCGGAAATGCTGAAGGGTTAACTGAGGTTGGTGTTGTCGATTGTAATTAGAAAGTGCTAAAGAATAGGCAATATCGAAAACACTATCAGGCAGATCAATGCCGGCGCTGTTCCACCAAAGGACATCTTGCCTGGTTCCAGAACTGTCTTCTAAAGTTAATTTCCTGTGATTCTTGTCTTTGCCAATAATTTTATCAGTTATAAGCTTAACCCCGCGAGAAGCAAACAATAATTTGGGGTTCCCTGAGCCAAAGGGAGAAAGCCGGTGGAAATCATTGATGAAATCAATGGATATTGATTGAAAAGGAAGCAACGCGTCAATTTGTACTTGTGGGGAAGGAAGAGGTTCTCCAACGATAACCTTGAAATTTTGAGCAATTGTTCTTCGAAATTCTGGCACTCTTTCGGCATGGAGTTTGACGCCTGCAGCCATGGGATGTCCACCGTGGCTAATTAGAATGTTGCTGGCGCTGGCGATCAAATCTGAAATTGGCACGCCGGGTATAGAACGCGCGGAGCCGCGGGCGTTCTCTCCTTCTTTAGTAAGCATGATGACAGGTTTATGGAAACGATCAACCAGGCGGCTGGCTACAATGCCTACTACTCCGGGATTCCAGTCTGGAGGGCCCAGGAGTACGAGAGTTGGATAATCCTCAACGAGGTCGGGATTGCTTTCCACTTTAGAAATAGCATCTTGAAAAATAACTTCTGTAAGTTCCCGTCTTTGGAGATTGAGATTTTCAAGCTCACCGGCTAGGTTTGCTGCAAGAGATTGGTCGCTTGTGGTGAAAAAATCTACACATGAGTTTGCGTCAGCAAGCCGGCCGAGGGCATTAAGTCTGGGGCCGATGACAAAACCGATTTGTTCTTCACTTATTGAGTTTTCATCTAAATTTGCGTTAATGTAGAGCTGCTGAAGCCCCAATCGGGAGGTATTGCGAAGGATTGGTAAACCGCGCTGGAGAAGATAACGAGTATCACCGTAAAGAGGGGCAACATCAGCGACTATACCAAGAGCGACAAGATCTAATAGATGGTCAACATTTTTGCCGTAATAATTGTAAAGGTGCTCAATGAGCTTAAACGCAACTCCTACTCCTGGGAGGGTTGACAAAGGATGTCCAGAAGGAAGCATATTGGGATTGATTGTTGCATATGCATTTGGTAGAACCAGGGGTAGTTGGTGGTGGTCAGTGATTATGACATCGATGCCTAGATTTTGAGCATGCTCAATTGGTTCAAAAGCATCAATGCCTGTGTCACAGGTCAAGATCAATGAAGGACGGAAAATTTCAATTTGAGCAGATAAAGAAGAAGTAGACATGCCATGTGATTCTCTTGCACGATTAGGAATGTAGTGGTGAACAACCCCGCCCAAATCACGGAGAGCAGACACGAGAAGAGAAGTAGATGTTTGTCCATCAACATCAAAATCTCCCCAAACCAGGATTTTTTCATTTAGGGAGAGAGCAGTTTTGAGGCGTTCCGCGGCGAGTTGTAGACCAGGCAGTTGGGCAGCTGGAGTGGGTTGATAAAAATCAGGGTCAAGAAACCCTTGAGCTGATTCAGGTGAGGTTAATCCGAGGCGGAACAAAGCCTGGGAGACGACCGAGGAATAACCCAATGAAGACTGAAAATTAGCAGGGATATCAAATAATTCAGGAAAAACCCACTTAATTCGAGAATTGCGCATAGGCATAATAGCATACTTTCTTTAATTATTAATATTCTATTTCACTAACCTGGTCTATGTCAAAATGAACATTTGTTAGATCCTCGTGTTCAATTGCTGGTGATTTTTCAAAGGACCCTGCTGAAGTGCCTCGATTACAAAGGGATCTAAAAACACAATATTGACAAACAGCGTGATCGTCAGTTAATTGAAATTCGACACCTTCGGAAATATAGGTATTAATTTTACCTAATATTTGTTCTAAATCAATCTTGACTTCAGTGTTTTTGTCTTCCGAATAGGGGAAAACCTCTTCGTGTTCTGAAGCTAGCGGATACCAATAATGCATTTCAATATAGGCAGGAGAAATGTAAGTTTCGGGAAATAAATCATTTCCTGCTTGACTAAAAATGTAGGGGTATAAATGAGTTTGAAGCTTTTCGTTCAATAGTGAGCGGGGAGGTTTCTTTGAGGCAGTTTTCCAATCGATTATTAAATATTTCTCTGAATTGATTTCAACTAAAAGATCGTATTTCGCAATCAGTTTATGAGTGAGGAGCGAAATACTAAGGAGAGGTTCTGGAAAAATTCGATATTGGAGCAACGATTTACCATACGGCAAAAAATTATCCCACATAGTCCGTAAATCGGGGTCAGATATAGAATTTTCAAGCAAAACGGGATCAATTCCAGAAAAGAACTGCTGGCAAACCAAATGGAATCTATTGCCAAGTAATGTTGATTTTTCAAATTTTCCTATGGGTTCTGAATAAGCCGCAGGTAGAGATAAGCCTTCAATAACTTTTAATTGGAAACGTCGCGGACAATCCAAAAAGTCCTGCAGTTTGCTTTGATTTAGCTGTAAAGATTGAATAGATTTTGACATAAGTTATCCTGGATCTGCAGAAGGTGGACCTGGCTTATTTTTTAGATAGTCAGATAGAGCCTGAAATGGTAAAGAGGGGGTGGATTTTCCTGATCGTCCATTATTCCAGGTAATAACCAACTCCTCTCTTGCCCTGGTAATCGATACATAAAACAATCTTAATCGCTCTCGCGCGTAGTCCAATCTTGATTGTTCAGTTCCTTCGCTTTCAATATATTTAGTAGAAGATCCATCTACTAAAGAATTAAGTTGTGCCAAAGATTCGGCTGGCAAATTAAGATGATCGCGGATAAACCATCGTTCAGATATAAAAATATCCTCAGGGAGATTTGAAGGAAAATTGTAATTATTTGCCGATATTAAATAAACCCTGTCCCATTCAAGTCCCTTGGATTTATGAGCTGTAGTTATGACAACTTTTCCTTTGTAATCATCGGGATCGAATCGGTTCTCCTCGCTGATCGAGAAGAAACGTCTTTCATTTCTGGCTAAAGACTTGAGTTCATCCAGTAATGCTGGTAATTCCCAGTCGGGATGTTGAGTAGCAAGCTGTTTTTGAAAAGAAGCTATTTTATGAGAAATCGAAAGCTCTTCTGAAGTATGAAAAAGATCTCCTGAAAGAGTGAGGATAAGCTGATCAATAGGAAGAAGAGCTGCCTTCTGCCATTTAATTACGATTTCCTTGAAATCAGATAAGGTTGACAGCAAATCCGGATCTCCGGGATCTAATGTGGCCATCCAATCTTCAGAAGGACTTGGAGAAAGGAAAAGCTCAGGTTTTTGTATTGTATTTAATAAATCTGAAACAGATTCAACCTTGGACCAGGCATCCGAATTCGATTGCAAGTCCCTTTTCCAGACCCGATAAACGGCAGATAACTTCTTGGAAGAACCTGGATCAATCAAATAGGACAGGATAATTACCAGGGATCCGGTAGTTTTTCTGGTAGAGAGGGTAGTATTTAAATACTCTACGGGATCAATATTATGTTTTTTCCTCAAATATGAAGCAATTTTTTTCCCCCTGTCATTCCGGGGAGAAAGAACCGCGACTGTTTGCTGGGGATGATTTTTTAGCCAGGTGGAAACAGAATCAGCAATTACCTGGATTTCTTTTTCTGGCGTAAGCTCCTTGTCAAAGAAGTGAATCTGGCCTGGCTGATACTTAGGATTTGGCTGCAAGTCATCAGGGGGAGTTGGAACTATTTTGTTAGGATAGAGAGCATCGCGGATCAGAGTTAGGGGATGCTCTTTATTTGTCCAATCGACGAGGTAGTTTGCAAGGTCAATGATTGCTTCAGTGCTTCGACCCGAATTGGGAAGAATGTGATTCTGGTCGGAATTTTCTATAAATTTCAGAAGCAATTTTGGATCTGCGGTTGTGAAAGACTCGTAGATAGCCTGATTAGGATCACCAACCCGGACCCAATTTTGAAATTCTTTGGGTCCGGCAAGCAAAGATAATATCCTTTGCTGCATTAAGCTGCTATCTTGGGCTTCATCCTCAAGGATAAACGGCCAATTCGCCTGGAGTCGATTAAGCAGCGATAAATCCAATTGTAGAATTTTGTAGGCATGATTAATGAGATCGTCAAAATCAACAGCGCCTCTGTATTCAAGGTTTCGCTGATATACTTTGTAAATTTCTAACCCCATTTCAGCTAAAGGCAAATTATTTTTAATGGATTTAATTTGGAAAAGTATAGAATCAGGAGAGAGTTGATGATTCTTGGCTGTGCGAATATATTGATTTGCTATCTGTAATAATAAATCGGGGATTTGTTTTTTATATAAAGACGTTTTTTTCTTTTCGTTGAGATCGGGAATTAAATACGAATCAATTCCACCGGGATATTTCCTCAGCCAGTCATAAACCGCGTCAACTCTGATTCGATCTGCTTCCCTTTCGTCAATTATCTGAAATTTGGAATCAAGGCCAACAAGATCAGGCCGTTCTTTAACGATATCGTGGGCAAGGCCATGAAGGGTTCGAACTCGATATCCTAGGGAAGGAAGAAGGCCCATGTCTTGCAAAAAGGAACTAATTCTCTGAGAAAAATTGTCTACAGCTGAGTTGACCAGAGTAACAACAAGTACTTCCTGGTCTGAGGACAATAAACCACTTTTGATTAATTCAGCCGCGAGTAATGACAAGGTCCAGGTTTTTCCACTACCGGGTACAGCTGAGACGCCCATAGTACCACCACGATATGCGAGAATCTTCTTTTGAGCAGGGCGAGGAGAATAGTAATTAGTCATTTATCATGCCTGTTTTTGATCAGAAGAATGAATCATTTTTAGAGCCTTATTGAGAGATTTAATCAGTAGTCCTTTTTGTTCAAAACCGCGTTCATCTGTATTAGTCAAACCAAAAAAAATGCCTTTTCTGCAACGTCGAATAAGGCCAGATGATAATCGATTTAGGCTTTCATGATTAAGAGCAAATTCCTCAGTATCTCTCCAGGGCAATCCGATTTCCCAATCTCTGTTGAGGACATGGGGGTTGGTCAGGGGTTGGAAAATTCTTTCGTACCATCCCCGGGATCCAACGTCTAGCCAAAATTGGTAATCCGAGGGTGTGTTGCTGAGTAAAAAAGTATATGCAGGAGTTAGATACACAGCATTTTTGGGTCTACGAGTCCAGGATCTGGGGTGTTGGTTTGCGAGTACGCCAGCTTTAACCATGCGGTAATATTCAGACCCAAGTTGAAGGTTAGTAAAACTAAGGACTTCTCCTGCTGAAAGACGAAATTTACGGATTGAATCAATAGTTTGTTCAGAAATTTGACCCTTGGCAAAATCATTATGAAACCCATAGCCAGGTTGAGATAAAAGCTCACCAAATATTCTGATCTGAAAGTGATCTAGAGGTTGAGGAGGTTGGTTCCTATAATCACGCAGCCAGTTTAAAAGAGATTGGTAGCGGTTGCCGGCAGAAAAGGTGATGCGCTCCTGCAGTGCAGAGGGAAAATTTTCAAAATCATCTAAACAGCCTTCTTTGCTGATTGTTCGAAAACAATGCTTTGCCAACAAGTAAGATCTCGTAAGATCAAAGTTCTCTAAAAATTGCATAAAAGCAAAAGCAAGATCGTGTATTGTGGGTTGAATTTCCCAATCGGGATGCGCTAATGCAGAGAGTGTAAGCAAGCAGTGTGCAACTGGTTCATCGCGCAAAGCCCGGGAAGGTCGATGAGAAGTTGATTTTATTTGTTGTTTAGCCAGTTCGGATGATAACAAAAACCTCAAAGAATCGCTAAGGAAAGGAGCTAGAACAACAATCTCATCTGGGGAAACGCCGTCTTCTACGAGTTCCTTGATCTTGCTTGCGACCCAGGTAACCATTTGAGGATAGTAAGGATGGAAGTTAACTGAGACCGTTTCTGTGAGTTCAGGTTCTAAATTTCCAATTATGAGTGATTTCGACTCCAGAGAAGAAGACAATAAAGAGTTGAATTGGGCCAGGGCTGGAGACATAGTATAAGATTGAGACAACTCTATTTTATTAGTGCAGAAATCTGCCAGCTTCATTCCTCCGGAGGGAGATGCGCCAAGAAAGTTCCTGTAACCGGCAGAGAGGTCGTAGATTAACAAAGAAGAGTCAAGGGAGGGCAGCATTTCCTTGATGAAATCGTGAGCTACCGGAACGTCTTCTTCAACATTGTCATAGATCAAGTGTTTGAACTGGTTTTTGAAATGCTCCTTTATCTTCTGGTGGGGGATAAGATGATTAACGTATAGTTCTATCTGTAAGGAATAATCTAATAAATTGTGTTGATAACAATAATCCCGGAAAAGAGCCGCAGCGTTTTGTGCGTCTTGGAAAATACTTAGCTGGGCTGGATCTCCAATCCATGATGATTGTAGGCGTTCTGAGATTTCAGTATGCGGAAATCCGTGAATAGCTGCTTTGTTGAGGTTGTCTAATATTTGGCTAAAAAGCCGATTTCGCTGGATGGTAACGGATGAAAAATATCCCCCATCAATAACCAATGGAGTGATTAATTGGGACATGAAGTACAAGGTAGATTCGAGGGTCAGGAAAGTCGGGAGCTTATCTGGATCAAATAACCCCGTTTCAGCTGCTAGTAGCGGCCAATAGAGTTCGATTGTTCTCCGCGCAAGACCGCCAAACGTGGCTATAACTGGTAAACTGACCCCTTGAAAAGCGACAGAGTTAATGGATTCCTGGTATAGCGAAGAAAGAGTTCTTTGGGGAAAAAGAAGCAATATCTTATTACCCGGAATACCGTTTCCAACCAGGAAATTCAAGCGCTCCACCCCCGCGGTGGATTTTCCTGTACCGGCAGGACCGGAAAGGAACAAGGAACTACCAAGGTCCGATTCAATTATCTTGATTTGAGTTCTAGATAAATCCATAATCTATTCTAAAGCAGAACCTGGGTATTTGGATATCTCAATATTGAATAAGTCTAGATTACAGGCAGACAATTTTAATGAGAGATACATAAATTTCTTTAGTTCAAGAATTTCTAAAGCGAGACTCTGTTTGTTGTGTGCTGATTGACAGCTTTTTAATTGGCTATTGATATAAAAAATTCCAAGGGTTAAATCCAATAGAAACTCGAAGGACTCTTGATTAAACCATGTAATTCCATCGTGTTCATGAATTTCTAAAAAGGTTCGGATATCCTGGTTAGAAAACCAGATAGATGATAAGTCACTGGGAGATAAGGCGATACTGGAAAGGTGGGAAGAGAGGGAAGTTAAAATCTTTGCGTTTGACATAAATGCAGTATGTTCTGAAGGCACAAAGTTGAGATTTGTATAAGGTTGAATTGAAGAGAGGCGAAAAATGTCCAGGAGTAATGACCGGGGGATAATTTCAGTAAGTTCAGAAAAGATAACCCAGAACAGGAGAGTACGCAGGACTTGGTTTCCGACATTATTCTCAATGACTTTGAATTTATAACAATTGTTAAGCGCTGCGAGTTTCGAAGAAACCAGCTCTTGATAATCTGTTGGGAAGTCACAGGTTTCTGGATGAAGTCGAGCTAGGACAGAGGCGAAAGAGGATAAGATTTGTGAAAAACGATCTCCAAAATCAAGAGGATCTCTTTCACTCAGCTCTTCGTTTTGGGTGATAGAAGATGAAATGCTTGGCAAATACTCTGAAATACAAATTGAAACCAGTTCGTCCAGGGCATTAAAAAGAGGTGAAAGCCTGGATTCAAGGAGCTTTTCCTGGAGATTAGGGGAACCATTGCCTTGAAGAGACGAGTTAAGGAGGGAGAAGTCGCCATCAGGGTCAGTAACTTCCTTAAAATCAAGGAAAACCTGATATTGATAAGCGCCTAAATCAATCCTTAATCCATTTTTGCGGAAGTCAGCAGCAGAGCGGATATATTCCAAGCCAGAGATGTGCTCACGAAATAAAACAAAGCTGGAATCTGAGCTTAATAATCCCAGGCTGTCTGACAACGATCTGGATTCGCCATTAATTTCCGTTGAACGAGAAATAACTCCGTGAGTTGAGGCCCACTTATTGTGGTAGAGAATTAATGCCGACTCTCCATGAGCTTGGTTGGAGTGAGCAAAAACATCCTGGTTTACTGTGCCGTTATCTAATACGAAATCGTACATAACAAAATTTTCCGCTTCTGCGAACAAGTACCTTTTATGGAGTAGAGGAAAAACTTCACGGCGATGGCGATCAATAAGGTTTTGATTGGGCTGCTCGTTGTAATAAGCTCGTTGGTACTCCATGCCATATTTTTCTGAAAATCCTTCAATTTGACCGTGGCCAAACATAGGCAAGCCGGGGAGAGTAGCCATCATGATGCATACACCAAAATATTTTCCATCTGATCCAAATTGGGAAATAGCGGTATCTTCATCAGGATTGTTCATGAAATTTACATAACGCTTCAGAATTTCAGGATCAAATTCTAAAGTCTTTTTTATGAGATCTCTATAACCAGCATTGTCTTCGTTGCGGAGCATATGCATAAAAGCGCTGTTGTATACTCTATGCATGCCCAGCGTTCTGACAAAATATCCCTCCATCATCCAGAAAGCTTCAGCCAACAAAAGAGTATCAGGTGCTTCGTTAGCAACCCGATCTACCACTTCGCGCCAGAATTCATCCGTCATAATTTGATCAAATTGAGATTTAGTCATACCGAAATCTGTTCTTGTAGGGATAGCGCCGCCTGTTCCAGGTTCAGGAAACCACAACCTTTGAAAATGTTTTTTAGCCAGGGTCATCGCGGCGTCAAAACGAATAATTGGAAAGTTTCGAGCGACATGCAGGATAGTCTGAATAACAGCTTCCCGCACTTCCTGTTGAAGGAAATCCAGTTGAGCTGTGTCGTTCCAGGGAAGCGAAGTACCGTCATTGCCGTGGTAGATATACATTGTACTGTCATTGAGGTTATCGACTCGCTTGAATACAATGGAAGCGTCAGTCTTGTCAAAATAATGATCTTCCAGGAAAATGCCCACTTGAGTGTCATTGGATAAGTCAGGACCGCCAAAGGAATAAGAAGGAAAAGGAGGCTGATCAAGACTTAAAAAACGCTCAGGATGCTCTATTACCCATTTTGACGAGATACCCATATGATTTGGAACCATATCGGCAGCGAGGCGTATATTGAAAGATTGAGCGCGGGAGGATAAATTATTAAACGCGGCTTCACCTCCAAGCGTATCAGCAATCGTGTAATCGAAAATAGAGTACGCCGAAGGAACAGCATCAGGGTTGCCGCACATCTGCTTGATTTTTTGAGAGGCAGTGCTTCGCTGCCAAATACCGATTAACCATAAACCAGTAATTCCCCAATCGGATAAAACATTCAGTTCCTGGTCGGGAATCTGATCAAGACGGTGAATTTCCCTGTGGTATTTCTTAGAGAGTTGGTCCATCCAGACAAAAGTGTTTTTTGCCAGAAGGATCACATTGGGCATCCAATCAAGATCTTTGCTGAAGTGGATTGTGTCTGAATCAGTTTTACAGGAAGAAAGAATAAAACTAAACTGGCTTCCGGATTTGTCAGGTCCCTCCCATGAAGGTTTAAGTTCTTCATTGATTCGATCAAGGGCACGGAGGAGATCGTTTAATAAATCCTCTCCAAGAAGCGTGCTCCAATTCTGACGAATATAGTCAAGCTGATCATGAATGGAATTAGGATGCGCAGTAGAGGGGGCTCTGAGTAAGTCTAAAAGGGATGCGCCACCAACAGTATGTTCTGGTTGGTTAGAGAAAAAATCTTCAAAGACAGATAAGAAAGGCTTGTAAAGTGGTGCTGCTCGAAATTCAGGAGAGGTAAAAATACCATCGCTTCCCCTAATCGCAGGGTTAGCATCTGCTAGAAAGGTTAATAATATTGATTTATACAAGGAATGACGCTTAGAAGAGTTCTTTGAGGGTGCCAGTAAGTAATCAGCAGTGGGAGATTGGTCCCGATATACACTGGAAGTAGGATAATAGTCCAAAAATGAAGTGATTATTTCATCAGAGCCGCTTAAGCTTAGACGAGACACAAGAATCTCGTCTAAATAGTAAAGAGGGGGGTGAGGATAATCTTGCAGATAAGATTCAATTATCTTGAGAAAAACCTTGCCGATCAAGCCAACGGCGGAAATTTCACTTGCAGAAAAAGGGGAAGGTGGATCCTGAAATTTAGAAACAAAAATCCTGGAATTATAAATCAGAGGATAGTCAAAATCAGGAGGTAGATTTAACTGAGAGAGAACATACAGGGTTAGGGGATGAGATATGTGTTCACGCGTGGGCAATTGAATAGACATGAGTCAAAAACCAAGAATTCAAGAAAATGTTAAAGTCAAATTGAGAAATAACTGGCAGCAAATAATAGAATTGCGTATAGGCAATAACACATTAAATAATTTATAATTCCAAATTCCTTAACGCAAAATCCTCCATTTCCGAAACTTCTTTTACTTTTTTCATCGTTATATCTTCAAAAATATTTGTTTGAACTACCTTTATGAAATTTCCCTTTATCAATTCTAGTAGGGCTAGGAATGAAATCACTACATCCATACGAGTAAATTCCTCACCCAATAAATCACGAAAAGTTAATTCGTCAGTATACTTAAATCTTTCAGAAATTTGGGTAATTTTATCTTTTATTGTAATTTTCGGCCTTTCTACTACAACGCTTATGGATTTCTTGTCAATCTCTTTCTGGAATATATTGGTTGCTAGCTCAAAAAGATCGCTAATGCCAAAGCCAGCAAGATCCAGTTGATCTTTAACTTCCAATTGGGGGGAGGAGAGGCGAATAAAGGTCTGATATCCGTGGTCTTTCCGATCTGCCAGTAGATCAGCGATTTCCTTATATCGTTTATAAGCAATTAACTGACGGGCTAATTCGTTCCCGATATCAACTTCTTCTTCTCTTCCTGAAGTCTGAGTGGGAAGCAGTGCTTCAGATTTAATTTGAATAAGTTTTGCTGCAATAACCAAAAACGCTGAGATTTCATCTGGGGGCAAATCCTGTAATTTCTCTAAATGTTTCAGGTACTGATCTGTCACTTGAGCAAGAGAAAGTGTAGTGATATCTAACTCTGCGCCTTCAATTAATTGAAGCAATAAATCAAGTGGTCCTTGATAAACGGGTGTGTTAATCTTGTAGGTATTTACCTGGTCAGTAGAGAATTTCAAGTCCATAACAACCATTATACTCGACAACCTCAAATGAAGGTTTATTAACGAGACAATAATCAATCTGTGACAACTTGTAGATTAGAAAATTGTTAATTATGCGGATAACCTATGACATAATAGGTTCTATGTGATAAAAATAGATAAAGTTTAAAATTATCAATCTCAGATATTTAACTGATATCTGGGAATTACAGGAGTAAACATGTTTGACGAACCGATAAATGTAACTGATGAAGCTTTTGAGAAGATTATTGTAGAATCAGACCTGCCAGTCATAGTCGATTTTTGGGCTCCCTGGTGCGGTCCCTGTAAAATGGTTGCACCAACCCTGGAAAAGATAGCAAAAGAATATATAGGAAAGGTAATCGTTGCCAAAGTTAACACCGACAATCATTCGGAATGGGCAAACAAATTTGGTATTCAGGGGATTCCCACCATGCTTTTTATGTCTGAGGGAAAAGTTGTTCATCAACAAGTGGGTGCCTTACCCGAACCCATGCTGCGAACAATTTTAGATCAATTTTTAGAAGTTATTAATGAAGTGGAATAGTTAGGATAGCTCTTAAAACAAAAACTCCCTTTCGGGAGTTTTTGTTTTAAGATGTGTTTTCTAATCCATCAATTGGTAAAACGATCTCAAAAGTGTTGCCATCATCCCGGACCCTCAGTGTAATATTTCCCCCTAAAAATTGGGCCGTCCTCCTGGCTACCGCTAAACCCAACCCCATACCCTCATAACGCCGGGTTAAATAATTCTCCAATTGTCTGAAATCCTCAAAAATAACTTCTCTTTTATTTTCCGGAATCGGTATTGTCCAATCATGGACAGTAATTGACAAATGATCATCCTGTATTTTTCCCACGACAACCACCTTTCCATCATCCATCGAGAATTTTGCGGCATTAGACAGCAAATTCCTGAATAAAATGATCAAGCTTTCCCCATCATACTTCAGCTCCCTCACATTATCTGGAAAATCCACAACGAGATTAATATTTTTCTTTTGAAGATTAGGCTTTAACAAATCATAAGTCTGCAAAAATGCATCCCCTACAGGGATTGGATCTAAAAACGTAATCTCTTTCCCCAGCTGAAGACGCGTAAAATCAGTTAATTCTTGAACAATCCGCATTAAGTTACTTGTGTTTTCTTCTACAAGTGAAAAATATTCTTTTGCTTTAATTGGATTTTCTTCCAACTCTTCCATCCCCAGGGCCAGATAACCGGTCAACAGATTCATAGGAGTTCTGAGTTCATGGCTCACAAGCGCGATAAATGTGTTTTTTAATTCATCCAGTTCTCTGATCCTGTCAGATACTTCCTGGATTTCAGAGTCAACTGTTGGGCTAATTTCGTTTTCTTTGTTTTCCATACTTTTCATGGTATTACTGCTTCACTGTAAGGAATCCAACACAATGTCTAAGACTTGCTTCGGTTTTAATTCATCAGTCTGGATATATAAATCAGCATGTTTCCGGGCATGTTCCAATCGAGCTACTTGCTTTTCAAATATTTCCCTTTTCCAGGAAGTTCCTGTCCGCCTTATAGAGATTTCAAATGAAACATCAAGATAAATCAGGAAATCAGGATCGCTCAATTGCTTCCACATATCTCTCACATAAGAATGCTCTTGAGCTATATGCAGGACATGATAGTTCTTCGACCTTAGAGCATCCACCAGAGTGGATTTGCCCGATGCACAAGGACCTACAACGCCAATAATTGATTTGTCAGGGGTCATTTTCCCAGCGAGTTGATTGGAAGCTGAACTGACATACGGCGAATCATGTCATTACCATCTGGAGTTACTCTTAAAACAATAATACTGATATCATCCCGCGGTCGCCCCCGATCAAGCTTCAGGGCATGGTTGATCAAAGAATCCGCTATTTTGCTTGGAGAGGGATTCTCGTCTTCCAATTCGACTTTTACACAGGTGGTGATATCCATAGAATCACCAAAATATGAACCAGCATGTACGAGGCCATCTGTGAAAGCTACAACTGTTAAACCCGCTTCCAAAGGAATTTCAGAAATACTGGGCCTGGTATCGCGTCTCAATCCCACTACATCGGATTCTTCCGAGAGCAGTTTAATCTTGTTCCCATAAGAAATAACCAGGGGAGCAGGGTTATTCCGAGTAATCACAAGAGTTCCGGTTTGTAAGTCAGCAGAAAGAATATTCAATGTGGCAGAAACCCGTCCTCCTCGTTCGGTAAAAAGTGCATCAGATGCTGCTCTGGCTGCTGCGCCATCCCGAATCCCATCGGCCAGGAG
>LGVF01677363.1_pt1 | contig 15417 bp, 13 predicted proteins | sample 469901 | NCBI WGS metagenome assembly LGVF01 (sample SAMN03893561, study PRJNA290197) | marine sediment metagenome | material: sediment; isolation source: combined push core samples #3730, #5133, and #5579 collected at Hydrate Ridge | place: Pacific Ocean: Hydrate Ridge
TACGACCTCCGGGTTATGAGCCCGACGAGCTACCATGCTGCTCCATCCCGCGATGGAAAATATTAATAAGAAGTGGTGCCGAGAATCGGAATTGAACCGATACGATCGCAATGATCGCAGGATTTTAAGTCCTGTGCGTCTGCCAGTTCCGCCACCCCGGCACTTCTGTACTGTCTCCCTCTCTCAAGGGACAAGTGTTATTATACGCTGTTATAATCTCAATGTCAACCCTTTTTAAATATTTTTATTTTTTTATTTTTTTTGTGATGAAATGGCTGTATCCTGCCCCTTCCAAATTATCAAAATCAGAAACCCAGAATTTTTTTTCATCCGTTACTTTTAAAATATTTAATAAAATAATTGCTCCTGCAAGAATAATATCTGCTCGCTTTGCCTCAAGACCAATAATCGATTGTCTTTCCTCAATCGTCCTTTTCGATAAATCATCAATCATGTATTCTAATTCTTCTCTAGAAATTTGACTATTATGTACTTTCTCACTATCATAAGTTTTAAGCTTTTGTTTGATTGTTGCTAAACTTGTAGCAGTGCCTCCGATTCCAATAAGCTTGTATGGCCGAGAAATAGGAAAATCCTTAACTTTTTTCACTAATTCAGCATAGATGTCTTCATTCAATCGTTCAACCTCTTGAAATGTCGGTGGATTCGAAAATAGATAGGTTTCTGTTGCTCTCACACATCCAAGATTTAAACTCATCATTTTTCTTATTTGATTATTGTCGCCATAAACAAATTCAGTACTACCACCTCCAATATCAAAAATTAATATCTTTTCACGAAAAGTTTGGGATACTCCAAGAAAACCAAATTCTGCTTCATTTTCACCTGAAATAACATTGATATCAAATCCTGTTTTTTCTTTTACTTTTTTAATAAATGCATTTGTATTGGTAGCATCACGCATTGCACTGGTTCCAAAAACATAAAAATCTGAAACATCATAATCTTTTGCAATACTTTTATACTCTTCTAATGCTTCTATATTTCGATTTTGAGCATCTGGATGTAACACATGGGTTTGATTAACGTCTTGTCCCATTCGCGTATAACGCACCGATTTATTAATTCGAACAAGTTTCTCTTCTTTATTTTTGAATATTAACATTCGAGTAGAGTTTGTTCCAATATCAATAACTGCTAAATTTTGATTGTAATTGTTCATTTACTATACTCTCGCTTTCAATCTGTTTTTCTTCTTCAACTGGCACAATAATTGTTTCATCTGAATAATACAATCCTAAAAACTTTCGTGCAACATACTCAACATAGCTTTTACTTCCTATTTGTCTTAATTGCTCATCTAATTGATTACTTCGTATCTTTTCCGCTTCAGTTTTTTGAGCAATTTCAATCTTTTGTTGTTCGAGATCATAAAGTTTTAATGCATTACTTGAAAAAAGATACCCAACAAAAATCAAAACTAAAATTATTATTCCAGTAATCATAATACGACGTCTAATCATTTTACTCGTTTTTTCTGTCATAATTTTTCTCCATTTATATGATTTTTATATCTCACGATACATATCATTCGCTCGATCTTTTGGTGCATGTTCTAATAATTCAAGCACTTCAATTGTTTGCTCTCCTCCACCATAACGAATCGTAATCATGTCACCTTGTGTTACGCGATCACCAGCCTTTGCTATTTTTCCGTTAATTGAAATTCGTCCACCATCACAGGCTTCCTTTCCAACGGTTCTTCTTTTTATTATGCGTGCGTTTTTTAAATATTTATCAATTCTCATCTTTCACCTTAATTTCTTTTGCCAATGTTTTTAATAAAATAACAAAAAGCCAGAGCAATGCCCTGGCTTTTCGTTATTTATTTTCTTACTTATTATTTACTTCATCCTTAAAACTTTTTCCAGCTTTAAAGCCAGGAGCTTTAGAAGCTGCTATTTGAATAGGTTCTTTTGTTCTTGGATTAAGACCAGTACGTGCTGCACGTTCTCTCACTTCAAATGTACCGAAGCCAACCAAAGAAACCTTATCTCCACTTTTTAAAGTTTCTACCACAGACTCAAGAAAAGCTCCAAGCGCTTTTTCTGAATCTTTTTTTGATAAACCTGACTTTTCTGCCATTTTAGTAATCAATTCTGATTTATTCATTTTTTTCCTCCATATGATCATTATTTCCAGTATTCTATGTGTAATATTATAAACGTGTTCCACTATTAATTACAAGTTTTTTTTATCTTTTCCTCTTTTTAAACCAATTCTTTCTGTTTTGCTCTATTCCAAAGCAACTCAAGTTGTTCTAAATGGTATTCTCCAAGCTTTTTTTTCTCTTTTTGAGCAATTTCTTCCATTTTTTTAAATCTAGAAATAAATTTTTCTGATCCTTGTCTTAATGCAAGTTCTGGTTGAATTTTCAATAATCGCCCCACATTAACCACTGAAAACAATAAATCTCCAAATTCATCTTCTATTTTTTCTTGACTGTTTTCTTCCATTGCTTCTTGTAATTCCAGCGTTTCTTCAGATATTTTTTCCATTGCTAACAATGGATTTTCCCAATCAAACCCAACTTTAGATGCTTTTTTCTGAATTTTATATGCTTCCAATAATGCTGGAAAAGTTTTTGGAAGATTTTCCATTTCAATCGAAATTTCATGACTACTATCATTTTTTTCTTGCTTATTTTTACCTAATTTTTCTTGTCTTTTTATTTTTTCCCAATTTATTTCAACTTCATTCGGATCACATTTGAAATTTTCTAAAAAAATATGAGGATGTCGTCGAATCATTCTTTCATTGATTCCATTAATGACATCATTGATTGTAAAATGCCCAACTTCTGCTGCTATTTCTGAATGAAAAACAATCTGAAATAACAGATCTCCTAATTCTTCTGTTAAATTTTCCCAATCATTATTAGTGATTGCTTCAATCACTTCGTAGGTTTCTTCTAACAAACACCCCTTTAAACTTTCATGGGTTTGAATTTTATCCCAAGAACAACCATCCTTACTTCTTAGTCGACGCATAATCGCTAATGTTCCATTAAATCCTAAATATTGATCCTCCTCTTCAGAAGGAATATATAAACTCGTTAAATGATTGATTTCATTGACACGATCGAGTTCATAAATCTGTATTTCTTTAAGTATTTCTTGCCCTGGAATTCCTGAATTAATCAAAAGGATTACTTTTTTTTCTGGATCAAATATTTCCATCAATCCTAGTTTTATTTCGGATGCCATATGTTTATTATACACTTGGGTAATCAGTGTTCCAATCAAAGGATTTGGCGGGTTTTGCTTAAAATCAAAGGCATCCATGATCCGCATGCCATCAATCGGATCTTTTTCAAGAGCATTCATCGTCACATCAACAAAGCTCACACCTGGATAAATACAATAGTCAATCCCTTTTAATTTTAATTTCTCAATTAATTTAACAACCGTTTGTTCTCCAAATAATGGATTTCCAGGTACAGCATAAACAATTGTTTCCCCATTTTTTATTTCATCAATTAATTTTTTTACAATTTTCTCATAAACTAATTCAAACGATTCTTCTGTTTCATAAAAAGCATCAAAACTTTCATACTTAATCTCTTCTTCACGAATAAAATCCATAATGGGATGAATTTCTGTTCTAAAAAAATTTCGATTCGGATTTTTTAATAATTTTAATGTTTCCAATGTTATTTGACCTGGATTTCCTGGTCCTAACCCTACAATCTCAATCCTTGGCATAATGCACTTCCTTTTTTCTATCATATTCATTATCATCTTAAAATCATTCTTTTTAGCATGATTTTCGTTTGGCGACAAACTCCCGTCCCAACCAATTGTTAATCTATTCGGCTTGCAATTCGTACAGGTTACCCCTGTTCGCCGTATGCACACAACATGCTAACAATTGTTGGGACTACTTTATATCTCTGAGATCATTCTTTTTAGCATGATCTATTATTTTTTCTATTGCTAATCTGATCACTTTTTTAATAACCGCACTCCCCTTATTTTCGGCCTGGAATACGGCGATTAATGTAATGATATATTTTTAATAAATAGTTGTTTTTTGGTAAATAGCGAATTTCTTCTTCATCTATCCCATTGATTGCAATTATCACAACGCCATATACACACACCCCAACAATAATTCCCAAAAGCAACCCGATTAAATTTCCGGCAAAAGCTTTTGCAATTTTATATACTAAAAAAGTAATCACTCCCATAATTATTGACGCGATTAATGGTTTAAATAAAGTATGAATCACATCAATTCGAACGTGCGTATAGCGTTTCACTGAGATATAATTTGCGACTGTTAAGTACCCAAATGTAATAATATTACTAATCACGATTCCATGAATATTAATCGCTGGAATCGCTAAAAATATCCAACCTGTAATAAAACGAATAATAATTGCGATTCCTAAATTAATCACTGGAATTCTAAATCGATCAATGGATTGAAGAATACTCTGGAAGGTATTGGAAAGCATCATAAAAATTGTTGCATAGGATAAGGTGCTTAGGATTGCCCCACCATAGGGTGATCCTGGAAATAATAAATCAAAAATCCCATAGGATAATACCGATAAACCAATACACGACGGAAAGGCGACTAATAAAATAATTCGAATGGATAACTTTATTTTATTATTCATACCTTTTTTATCACGAAGTGCAAATGATTCAGAAATCGTTGGAATCATCGCAACACACAATGTTCCACTAAGAATCAATGGTAAATTAATCAGCGTTTCTGCATTACTAAAATCACCAAACATGATTGTCGCATCAATCGCTCCAAATCCCGCTTTTCCTAGTCGCGCCACATAAATAAATGAATCAATGGTTGAAAACATTGATAGCAGTGCTGCTGTCAATGTCACAGGAATAGAAATAATAGCTAAACGTTTTAGAAGTACACCGTTTGAGTACTGATGCTTTCGTGTCCTTTTTTTCAATAAGCGTTTATTGACATTTACGAAAGTTTTATATAAATAGCCAAGAAAAATTGAAGCAACCAATCCTCCAACCGTTGCACCTAAAACAGCCCCTCCAACACCTAAACCAATCCCATACTTTCCAACAAAAATCCAGCACAATAATACGCCTAAAAACACACGTACAACTTGTTCAATAATTTGTGAAACCGCTGTTGGCGTCATCATTTGAAAACCTTGAAAAAATCCTCGGTATGCAGAGCATAATGAAATAAAGAGAGGCGCTAATGCAATTGCCATAATTGCAGGATAACTTTCTGCTGTCCAATTTGCAGTCTTAATAATCCATTCTGCCCCTAAAAACAAGAACAGACTTGATCCTGCTCCTAAAATCACAAGCGCAATAGTCGCAATTTTAAAAACACGATGTGCTGTTTTATATTCACCTTTTGCAATGTTTTCAGAAACCATTTTAGATATAGCTAATGGAAAGCCTACTAATGACACCATTAACAAAAGATTATATATATTTGTAACACTTGCATAAATACCATTCCCATAACTTCCAACCATTTGATATAATGGTATTTTAAAAAACAAACCTAGGAATCGGGACAATATTCCCGCTGCTGCCAATATGCTGGCACCCTTTAAATAATTGGATGTTTTATCTGCCATTAATAATCCTCATTTATCTATTTTCTCCTTGATCCACCAAAAATAATATTAAAAAATTGTTGTGTATCTACACTCTCATTATCAAACAATCTCTTAACTATATTTCTATTTAATTTTTTTCTCGTATACCGTCACATTTAAGTCCGTTTTCAATTGATTTAAATACGTTACCATCGGTTCGTTGATTTCATTTATTTCGATTTTCGTTTTTTTCAAAAGATCTTTTGTGAATGCTTCATAGTCTTCTGTTGCTTTGTTGCTCTTAATTGTCGCTTCAATTTCTGATCTTTTATCATCTAAACTTGGAATTTCCACCTCATTTTTATCATATACATAAATCACATGATATCCAAATTCTGTTTTTACTGGTTCACTCACGTCTCCTTTTTCTATAGAAAATGCAGTATCAGAAAATTCAGAGACCATTTTCCCACGATTAAAAGCACCTAAATCTGCAGCTTCTGTTACCCCTTCAATTGATTCATATTTTTTCATAATATTATCAAAATCTTCAACTGTTTTTGCATCTTTCGCTTCTTCATATACTTCTTTTGCCAACTTTTCCTCTGTTACAAGAATATGTTTTGCCGAAACGGTGCTCATATCATATGAGGCTTTATTATCATCATAATACTTACTTATTTCTTTATCCGATACATCTACCTTACTTTCAAAGTCCTTTTGGATTGCATAAGCAGCTGATGATCCAATTGCTTCTTGCTTTTCAAATTCTCGAAATTGAGCAACTGATAAATATTTTTGATTTAAATATTCTTGTAATGCATCATCTCCTGGTAGGAGTGCATTTACAAATGACGCATGACTTTCAGAATTACTCTCAATTTCTTCTTGGGTATAAGTAATGTTATTTTCTTTTGCATAATTAATCATCTCATTTTGTTCAGCAATGGTATTAAAAATATTTTCATTTGCTTTTTTTAGAGTCTCTTCATCCGTTGCCATTGCTTTTTGGGTTTGATAAAAAGCAAAAAACTCTTCATTTGCTAAGCGATAATTATAAATGTCTTTTTTTACGTCTTCTCCATTAATCGTTCCAACTACTGTATTTAATTCAATACTTGGATCTTCTTTTAATTTCAAATCATAATTTGTTGTTAATGCATTGGCATATTTATTATTTGAGAAAAACATTTCTAAAAATGCTTGAAAAGATTCCGCATCTGAATTATTATCACTTAATATTCCTTGGTATTTTTCATCTCCAAGTGATGTTTTAAAACTATTAATCATTGTTTCAACTTCAGTTTTACTCGTTGAATCATCAATCATCAATTCGTCTTTTTTAGCTTGAGCTGTCATCGTTTCAACCCGTACTAAATCATCTAACAAATCAAGTTTTAATTGACTAAACTCATCTCCCATAGGGAAAGTCATACCACTTGTTTCAAAATACATTTGATAATATGCTAAATAATTATTAAAACTATCTTTTAACATTGGGGTACCATCAATTTCTGCAATTACTTGTTTTTTATCTTCTTCCGGATTTACTTTGATTAGGCTGCATCCTGATCCTAAAGCACCAATAAGCACAACTCCAATTAAACAACACGTTAAAACTTTAATCTTTTTCAAATCCATATTTCTCTCCTTCTTTTATACAATCTTTGATAGTTTAACATAATTCAGATTACAATTACCTTAATTTTCTTAAGAAATAAGGATTCCAAAAAACTCACTTAACTCTTTTAAAAATCGTTGATCATTCTCATGTTTTATACTGATTTTCCAACGCAATTGATCCCCTTTCCCGGCATTAAACTTAATATGATAGGTCTTATATAATAATTCCATCTGTTCTTGATTTGGAATTAAAACGTCTTTATTTTTATCAAAAGAAAAAATCACACTATTTCCACGTTCTTTTATTTCAATAATTCCAAGTGACCGTCCCATATGTTTTATGCGCGCTAATGCCATCAAATTATAAACACCATTCGGAATTTCTCCAAATCGATCAATTAATTCATCTTCTAATTCATCGTAATCTGATTTAAACTTAACATAGGATAATTTCTTATAGATATCATATTTTAGCTCTTCATTATTAATATAATTTTCAGGAATATAGCTACTCACATCTAAATTAATCATCAATTCACTTGGTTGAATTGATGAACTTTCTCCCATTTTATGGGCAACAGCTTCTTCTAAAATGCGACAATACAATTCATATCCAATGGTTGCTAAATTTCCAGACTGAGCGGATCCTAAGATATTACCTGCTCCTCTTATTTCTAAATCTCGCAATGCAATTTTAAATCCAGATCCAAATGCCGTGAAATCTTTAATCGCCTTTAATCGTTTTTGTGAAATTTCAGATAAAACTTTAGGTTTATGGGTAACGTAAGCATATCCTTGAACGTTTGAACGACCAACACGTCCACGCAATTGATACAATTGCGACAAACCCATATGATCACCATTATCAACAATTAATGTATTTGCATTTTTTATATCTAATCCTGATTCAATAATGGTTGTTGTAACTAATACATCATATTTCTGACTTAAAAAATCGATCATAATTTGTTCTAATTCTGGTCCTGTCATGCGTCCATGAGCAACAACAATGCGTGCTTCTGGTATTAATTTTTGTATCTTTCGCGCCACCTCAAAAATATCTTGAATGCGATTATGTACAAAGTATACTTGCCCTTTTCTTGCGAGTTCACGTTCGATCGCATCTTTTACAATTGCAGCACTATATTCCATGACATATGTCATCACTGGCCGTCTTCCTTCTGGGGGCTCATCAATAACACTCATATCGCGAACACCGACCATCGACATATGTAATGTTCTTGGAATTGGAGTTGCACTCAATGTTAACACATCAACATTTTCCTTTAATTGCTTAATCCGTTCCTTATGCCCAACGCCAAAGCGTTGTTCTTCATCAACAACCAATAAACCGAGATCTTTAAATTTCACATCTTTTGATAATAATCGATGCGTTCCAATAATCACATCAATTTTTCCGACCATTAATTCTTTTAAGGTTTCATCTTGTTGCTTTTTTGTTTTAAATCGACTTAATAAACCAATACTTACTGGATAATTTTCAAAACGCTCAATCAATGTTTGATAATGTTGTTGGGCTAAAATTGTTGTTGGCACTAAAAAAACAACTTGTTTTCCTTCCATTATAGCCTTGAAAACAGCCCGAAGTGCGACCTCTGTTTTTCCATACCCTACATCACCACAAAGCAGACGATCCATTGGTCGTGAATCTTCCATATCTGCTTTTATTTCCTCAACTGCTTGCAATTGATCATTTGTTTCTTCATATGGAAAAGCTTCTTCAAATTCTTTCTGCCAACTGGTATCCAATCCAAAAGCATAGCCAACGAGTTTTTTTCGCTTTGCATATAAAGCGATCAATTCTTCCGCCATATCCTCAATTGCTGATTTCACACGTGTTTTTGATTTATTCCAATCGTTTGTCCCTAGTTGATTGATTTTAGGCTTTTTTTCACCTGTTCCAACATAAACTTGTATTGCATCCATTTGATCAACTGGACAATAAAATCGCGCCTCATTTAGATATTCAATAACCAATAAATCTTTGGTTGTCTGATCAATTTTTAATTGTTCAATCCCTCTATAAATACCAATCCCATGGGTATCATGAACAACAAAATCGCCCTGATTTAATTGTGTAAACGTATCAATTTTCCGACCTTTTTTTCGTCTTTTTCGTCTTTTTTTAGGACCTTCTTTGATCATTTCATGTTGATTGATACACATAAAATGATCCTCTATTAATTCAAAGCCACTGCTTATTTCGTTAATTTCAAGTTGGATTCCTGATGCAAAGTCTTCCGAAAAACGATGAATATCCGTTTCTTCTAAAACATCTTTAATGCGTTGCATCCCTGCTTCGTCACGGCAACGAATATTAATCACATAATTAGCCTTAAGTTTGTTTTTTATATTATCAATAAATAATGGCACTTGTCCTAAATGGGAATCCACATCTTTTGTTGCCATATTTAAAATAATTCCTTTTTTACTTCTTGAAGAAAAAGCATGCACTTTGATTTGAGATTGCTTTTCCATTGCTTTTTCAATTTTTGACAAAGAATAAAATTTATTTTTTTCTTCTGGAAACATACGATATTCATTACAAAGAATTTCAAAATCGCGTTTCAACTTTTCTTGAAATAATTTGTTTGATTCTCGAATTCGAGGTGGCTCATCCCAAATACAAACACAGTCTCCAAAATAGTCAATAATTGATCCCTCCAGTTTTAAAAATGTTACTAAAGTTTCATCATAATCATTAGGGTTTTCAGTGATTCGTTCGATTAATTCTGCATATTCTGGAACCAAGCGATACCGTTTCATCATATTTTTTATCGCGAGCTTACGTTCATCATCATTTAATAAAATTTCTTTGTTTTGGAAAATTTTTATTTCCTTTACTTCATGTGTTGATAATTGCGTCTCAGGATCAAAACACCGAATCGATTCAATCGTATCTCCAAAAAATTCCAAACGATAAGCATCATTTTCAATTGGTGAAAAGACATCAATGATTCCACCTCGATGTGCATATTGGCCCCGAGCTTCTACCTGAGAAACACCCTTATAACCTAATTCAAACAAACGATTGATTAAATCCAAAGGATCACATTGTTCATCAATTCCAATATCAAATGCCATTGTTTTGAATTTTTCCATTGAAATGCATTTTTTCAAAAGTGATTCTGCGCTAATAAAAATAATTTTTTTATTCATTTCTAACATTTCAGCCAACACAACTAAGCGTTGTTGATTAATTTCTTGACTATGAACATCTGAAAAATAATTATGGATCGATTCCATTGGAAAAAACAATACCTTATTATTTAATATTTTTGTCATCTCTTTTGCTTTATTTTGGGCTTGATAATCCGTCGATGTTATATAAATAATTGATTTTTCTTGATTCTCAAAAATCAATCCAGTTAAGGCTTCTTTAAATCCCTTATTAACATTTGAAAGATTTATCACTTCTCCTGGAATTAAACCACTTAGAACTTTCTTTATCTTTTCTAAGCCAAGAAGGTTTTGATATAATAGGTCCATCTTTCTCTACTTTCTTTTTTAAATACCATAAGCCCAGGTTTGAAAACCTAGGCTTATGGTATCTTTATTCTATTTTTATCTAATTTATTTTTTTTCTTCTTTTTTTTCTTTTTTTTCTTTTTCAAAGGATTTTCGAACATTAATCTGATTCATTGCCATATCAATACCACTTTCCAAATAATATTCAACGCCTTTTGACGCATCAATAATTGCATTTTCCATTATTTTTTCGTCACTCTTATTAAAATGACCTAAAACATAATTTGCTAAATCAAATCCAGAATTGGGCTTTCCTACTCCAATTCGAATTCTTGGAAAGTTTTGGCTTCCTAAACTTTGAATGATTGAACGCATTCCGTTATGTGTTCCTGCACTGCCACGTTGCCTTATCCGCACATCACCGATGCTTAAATCAATATCATCATAAATCACCATCATGTTTTCTAAGGGAATATCATAAAAATTTACAAGTCCTGCAACACAAAGTCCACTGTTATTCATATACGTTGTCGGTTTGGCTAGGATAATTTTTCTTCCATTTTCTCGATAAACTCCAGTAAATCCATTTTTCTCTTTTTTTTGAACAGTTAACCCTTTTTTATGACTTAAATAATCAATTGTATCAAAGCCAATATTATGTCGCGTATGTTCATATTTAGATCCAATATTTCCAAGTCCAACAATCAAATGCACGCTTTTTTCCAACCTATACGTATCTTCCAACAAACAACTTACTTAAAGATCGTCCAAAATGAACATAATCAATTGCACGACCAAATAAAGTTCCTGTAGAAAGCACTTTTATTTTATCAATTCGTTTTTCTTCTGGAATAACCAAGGTATCCAATGTTACCAATTCCTCAATTGCTGAATCTTGAATCCGTTGAATCGCTGGACCTGAGAATACACCATGACTACATGCTGCATAAACCGAATTTGCGCCAAGTTCAATCAATGCGTTGGCACCTGAAGTAATGGTTCCTGCGGTATCAATCATATCATCAATCATAATACAATTTTTCCCTTTAACATCACCAATAACATTCATTACTGCTGTTTCATTTGGACGTGGTCGTTCTTTATCAATAATTGCGAATGAACAATTCAAATTACGTGCAAGTTTACGTGAGCGTTTAACACTTCCCGCATCTGGTGAAACAATAACCATATTTTCTAGATTTTTTTCTTTATAATACTGAGTTAATAAGCCACTCCCTGATAAATGATCTAAAGGAATATCAAAAAAACCTTGTATCTGATTTGAATGCAAATCCATTGTTATAACACGATCTGCTCCTGCTGTTGTCAAAAGATTTGCAACTAATTTTGCTGTTATTGGATCTCTTGATTTAGCTTTTCGATCCTGTCTTGCGTAACCATAATATGGAATTACTGCATTAATACGTCCAGCTGATGCACGTTTCATTGAATCAATTAAAATTAACAACTCCATTAAATTTTCATTTACTGGATTCCCCGTTGATTGAATAACGAAAACATCTGCTCCACGAACAGATTCAAATACATTCACACCAATTTCGCCATCACTAAAAGTTACCACTTCTGCATTACACAATGGTACTTCTAAATAATCTGCAATATCATGTGCTAATCCACTATTTGAATTCCCTGCAATAATCTTAATTCCACTATACTTTCCATCCATAAGTTCTTTTACCTCTTCTTAATTTTCTTTATATTATTATCATGACATATTTAAAAAATATAGCAAGCTTATTTTTTCAAATAGCCAATCTTTGTTACTTGACGTGCTCTTGCAATCGCCAGACTTTCTTCTGGAACATCATTTGTAATGGTCGATCCTGCTGCAATATAAGACCCTTCTTTTACTGTTACAGGGGCTATCAAATTAGTATTACACCCAATAAATGCATTTTTTTCAATAATTGTTCGATATTTATTCTTTCCATCGTAATTCACAAATACCGTTCCACAACCTAGGTTTACATTTTCTCCAACGTCTCCATCTCCAATATAGGTAAGATGCGCAGCTTTTGAACCATCAGACATCGTTGAATTTTTCACTTCAACAAAATCACCAACCTTACATTTCTTTCCAATGATACTTCCAGGACGAATGTATGCATAGGGTCCAACATTACTTTCATCATCAATCGAACTCTCAATAATGGTTGATTCATAAATACTCACCTTGTTTCCAATTGTCGCATTCACTAAACGACTATTTCCACCAATAAGCGTGTTCTCACCTATTATTGTTTCACCTTCAAGAATTACTCCCGGATAAAGAACCGTATCTTCCCCTATTTTAACCTCTGATCCAATATAGGTTGTCCTGGGATCAATCATCGTTACACCTTTTTCCATATGCCCTTTATTAATTCGCTTTCTCATAAGCATTTCAACTTCCGCTAATTGAACCTTTGAATTAATTGCTTGGATATCTTCAGGATCAGGTGTCACATATGTCCCTGTTTTTTTTTCCATTTCTCGAATAATCTCAATCACATCTGTTAAATAATACTCATTTTGATTGTTTTTATTATTGATTTTCTTTAATGCCACAATTAAAGTTTGGGCATCAAAACAATACATTCCCGAATTAATTTCTCTTATCTTTTTTTCTTCATTTGAAGCATCGCGTTCTTCCACTATTTTGATAAGCTCGCCTTGGTCATTTTTGACCATTCGTCCATAGCCTGTTGGTATTGCAAACTCCGCTGTTAAAACGGTTGCTCCAAAATCATTTGTTTCATGTTCTTTAATCATTCCTTTGATTGTTTCCGACCGTATTAACGGTGCATCTCCAACAAGCACGATTAAATTTCCTTCGAGTTCTTCAAAAAAAGGTAAGGCTTGTAACACTGCATGACCTGTTCCTAATTGTTCTTTTTGAAAAATTGACGCAACGTTTTTATTTAGGCTTTCGTTTACTTCTTCAGCTTGATACCCTACAATAACGCCAACATCTTGAACACCCGCATTAATACTTGCATCCACAACATAATTCAATATATTTTTACCACAAACTTGGTACAATACCTTTGACTTTTTAGAGTGCATCCGTTTTCCATGACCCGCTGCTAAAATAATCGTTTTTGTTTTTTTCATACTTTTTATCTCCATCATTTTTTTATAAACAACAACAAAAAAAGGGAAACAAGTTCCCCTTTTTTTGTTGTTGTTTATTCTTCTTCATAATCTACTTCTAATTCCTCAACTTGATTCTTAGCTAACTGATTTTCCTCTTCTATGACTTTTTCATATGCACGCAACACACATTCTTGCATTTCTCTACGTGTACCCATATTGATAGGATGTGCAATATCTTTAAATTCACCATCAGGTGTTTTTCTACTCGGCATTGCAATAAAAAATCCACTTTGACCTTCAATCACTTTAATATCATGAACAACAAATTGATCATCAAAAGTAACTGAAACAATCGCCCTCATTTTACCCTCTGGATACGTTTTCCGTACTCTTACGTCTGTTATCTCCATCTCGTAAGCCTCCCCTTTGAAATAAAATCATCTGTCTAATCCTAGCTATATCCTAACACATATTTGAAAATAATAAAACAAAAAACTTGCTTTTTTCTTTTATTTCTAAATATAAAAGAACAATTGTATTCAACTACCCAATCATTTCCGTAATAAACATAGTTGATTAAGTTTTTTTATTTATTTTGCTTCGTTTTTTGTTGCATTTTTTATTTGAATTATGCATTTAAATGAACCTTAAGTCCTGAACCATTAATATCACTATCATCCATAATGATTAATGACGTAAATTGATTAACTAACTTCTCTTTAGGCAATTGCGTTACAAAAATAACGCAAATTCCGATCACGTTAGCTCCTACCTCCTCCATAAGGTTCATCATTCCCTTTGCTGTTCCCCCACCTTTCATAAAGTCATCTATAATCAAAACTTTTTTTCCTGATAAATCAATCCGACGACTTAAATACATAGTCTTAATTTTATTGGACGATCCTGAAATATAATTAACACTGGTATTCGCGCCTTCTGTTACACGATTTGAACGGCGGATCAATCCCATCGGAACATTTAAATAACGTGCCGTTTCTAACGCAGCAGGAATACCTTTTGTCTCAGTTGTAACGATATATTCAATACCTTCATTTCCATACTTTGAAGCAATAATTCGCCCAATAGTCTTTGAATATCTCGGATTAAGTAAAATATCACTATAATATACAAAACCACCTTGAATCCGACGTTTCGGTTCAATAAGAAGTTCACCAATTTCTTCTAATAATTCATATTCTTCTGATTTTAATATTTCCGGATGATAAACGACACCACCAGCCGCTCCAGAATAAGTTTCAACTCGACCTGATCCTGAAATTTCAAATGCCCCTTTTACAATTGCAACATCTTCACACACACTTGATTTTCCAACATTAAATAATTCTCCAAAATAATTATAACTAAAAACTTGATTAGGATTATCCGATAAAATTTTAGTTATTAGACATATTCTTTCATTTTTTTTCATATCTCACCCACATCATTTTTGATAAATCCGAACATTATCATAATTATTTATAATCTTATTCGTATTCTCTAAAAAGCGCAAGTTTTTTTTAACCTTTACTACTATTTAAATAATGTGTTATAATTTCTGTTGAAGTATTTACAAAAAAATAATTCAATTTTTAGTTTTATTTTTTTTACAGAAATTTTCATATAAAAATTATTAAGATACTAAA
>LGVF01015130.1_pt1 | contig 15396 bp, 13 predicted proteins | sample 469901 | NCBI WGS metagenome assembly LGVF01 (sample SAMN03893561, study PRJNA290197) | marine sediment metagenome | material: sediment; isolation source: combined push core samples #3730, #5133, and #5579 collected at Hydrate Ridge | place: Pacific Ocean: Hydrate Ridge
CGTGCCATCGTGCCATCGTGCCATCGTGCCATCGTGCCATCGTGCCATCGTGCCATCGTGCCGGACGCCTGGTAGAGGCCCTTGCGGGAGGCCAACCGCCCGTTACCCTAGGTGTCACCCTGGTCGCGCCTCTACCAGCCTCTAGCGCGCTTAGGGGCGGCTAGCCGACGATGGGGCCGGCTTCTTCCTCCACCCGCTCGGCGACGATACCCGGCAGCAGCTCTACAGCGCCACCGCCCGGCGGATTCTGCTGGAGGACTAGCTGTTTTGAGAATTGATTTTTAACGGCTACGGCAACAAAGCCGAGCTGTAGCTGCAGGACGACAGCAGCGGTAGTCTGGCCAACACCGATACCGGCAAGCCGACCACGGCCGCCGACATCGGTGTCGCCGTGTTCGACCTGAAGACGGTCAGCCCCAATGCCGTCGCCAAGGTTGATGAATGCTTTTGAGAGAGCTTGACTAAGGTAGGACTGGAAAATATTTTTCTCGCTGTTGAACAGTAAATTACCGTCCGAGTGGGATTGCCTTGTTTGTGGTATCTCCGCAGAGGATGCCTTCCAGTTTGCGACCCCATGCTTCCAAGGCGGTGGCCAGCTCCGGGGCGTAGGAGTGGTGGTCGTAAACCCGCCCAGTGATGCCGGTCTGCACATGGTTTAAGACCCGCTGGACTACATGGGGGGCGGTGCCCATTTCGGCCAGCCGAGTGGCACAAGTTCTCCGGAGATCGTGGGCTGTCCAGTGGTCAACGCCAAAATGGCTGGAGCGGCGCAGCCAGTAGGACAGGGTGTAGACGGCAACCGATTCGCCGGTATTTTTGGTGGCGATATTCCCTTCGCCGCTATCGCCAATGATCTTCTTAGCCATTGTCGAAAGATAGGCTCGGTGAGGCTTACTGTTTTTCGTGGAGCTACCGGGTAGTTCCAGCCATCCATCATTGAGTTGTTCCCAGCGCGCTCCCACAATCTCACCAGGTCGGCAGCCGGTCAGCAGCACCAGCTTCAGGGCCTTTATGACCCCGCCTGGGACGTCTGAAGCCGCGTCCATGGCCTGCCATACGGTTTTTATCTCATCCAGGGACAGGGCTCGTTCTTTGGGCTGCTCCCCTGCCGGTTTGCTGATGCCGGCTGCAGGGTTGAACTCGACGATCTCACGCTCCAAGGCCCAGGCAAACATTTTCCGAACTGTTGCCAGAGTGCGGTTCGCTTGGACGCCGGCGCCGCGGGCCATTATCACGTCTAGCAGCGCCACTATATCCCTCCGTCGGATATCACGAGCTTTGCGCTTGCCCCAGGCCGGTCGGACGTCACGTTTTAGGTTGAGTTCGTCTTCATGGGCCGAGCGGGGGCGCTTTTTTACTCGGCAGTGCTTCTCAAAAAATTCATCGCAGAGTTTGTTCACGGTCCAGGCGTTCCGACGTTCCCGGGCCTGCGCTCTGGTCTCTTCGCCAGGATTTTTGCCGTCGGCCAGTATCGCCCGCATCTTGCGGAACTTTTCCCTTGCCTTACTCAGGCTCAAGGCTGGATAGTCGCCAAGGTACATCCATTTTCGGGTGCCCTCGAAGGTGTACACCATCTGCCAGGACTTGCTGCCGGTAGACATTACCCGGATACAGAATCCACCCTCACCCCGAGGGGCTTGTTCACGGACGAGATATCGGTCATCTTTTGCCGCCAAGCTCTTGATGTAGGCATCGGTGAATATCTTCACGGTTATCTCCTGGGCTGGTTTCTTGGAACGGGTAGCCCGAGCAATGGGCTACCTTTCGGGCTACCTTTGAATGCGCAATTGTCTGAAGCTATTTGGAATTGACTGTAATGGTATTGTTGCAGAAGTAGCTGAAAAATCAAGAGTAAATCCCCTGTCGTGGAATGCGTTGAAATTCAAAGAAAGTGAAAAATAACAGACTCGAAATCTGTTGTACCGCAAGGTACCGTGGGTTCGAATCCCACCCCCTCCGCCAGTAATAATAAGGGGTTAGCGATTATATCGCTAACCCCTTATTATTTTCCAGTGTGCTACCCATGGGGCTGTCTTTGAGTTGTTTTTTTCCTGTCTATGCAAAGCCCTAAGGGTAGTGGATCAAGTCCAAAAGTTGTTGTAAATTCCGCCTTGCCTGATTGGTGCTGATATCAGTGAATCGGCTAGGGTCCAACTGATCAATGATGGCCTGAGTTTTTCCAGAGGCTGCGGGCGATGAGCACCAGCAGCAGCAGGGCCCAGAAGGTGCCCAGCGGAGAGACCTCATGTCCTGCTCCTTTAGAGACCCAGTTGCTGATGCTTGCGCCGGTCCAGAAGTAGATGCGATTGACCAGCCAACCGGCTATTAGCGAGCAGCAGGCGATGGAGGCCAGGTAGATGGCAGTGACTTTTTTGCCCCAAAAGCGACCGATCACGGTCAGGGTCGCGGCGTTGGTGGCTGGTCCCGCCAGCAGAAAGACCAGCGCCGCACCGGGCGAGAGGCCCTTGAGCACCAGGGCTGCAGCGATAGGGGTGGAAGCGCTAGCACAGATATAGATGGGGATGCCGATCGCCAGCATGGCCAGTAGAGACAAATATTCGCCGCTGAGGTAGTGGGCAAAAAAGTTTTCCGGGACGAAGAAACTGATGATGCCGCTGACCAGGATGCCGATGAGCAGCCACTTGCCGATGTCGCCGAGCAGGTCACCGAAGGCGAATCTGATCCCTGCGCCGAGGCGTTGTTGCAGGTTCTGCGGTAAGGAGGGATGTTCTTCGCAGCAGGTGCTGCTGCAGCAACTGTCGCTGTGATGCTCTTCATTATCCTTTTGGGGCAATGGGTCAGGCGGTAGCAGGTTGATGCAAAGTCCGGTTACGGTGGCGGTGAAAAAGGCCGCGAGGGGCCGCACTACCGTCATGATGGGATCGAGCAGAGCATAGGTGATGGCGATGGAGTCGACTCCCGTTTCGGGGGTCGAGATCAGAAAGGCTGCCGAGGCACCGTTGCTGGCACCGTGTTTGCGCAGTCCGATGGCCGCGGGGATTACCCCGCAGGAGCAGAGAGGCAACGGAACCCCGAAGAGGGAGGCCTTGATCACCGAACCGAAACTGCTGTGGCCAAGATGTCGGGCTACAAAGTCTTCGGGAACAAAAGCTTTGAGCAGGCCGGCCGCTAAAAATCCGAACAGCACGAAGGGGGCCGCCTCGACAAGCAACTGCCAGCTGGCCAACAAAATCCCGATTAGTATATCGAACATTCGATTGAACCTCTCTTGCCTGGGGTGATGTGCGGCGCCGATGGGGATCTGCATGGCCAAGAGCTATTTGACTCTACGGGTCTGCTTGCTCCCTGGGGCATTATTGTCATTATAGTACGAACCGCAGGAAAGTGCCAAAGGGGGCGGACTAAAGGGACCTGGGTCGCCGAAATATCTAACGCTAATCGAACGCCAAGGCCTGCCCATGGCGGTTTTTTATTGGGAAGATGCTATTGTTGCGGTGGCTTTTATGGCTGGCAAAGCCTTGAACAATGGCTCCGGCCAGATTACATTACTGACGAACCCATACCTTAGGAATGGATTCATAGCGGAGGTCGCTATCGGTACTCTGTCGGGGTCGACACCGACAAGGCCTCAAATATCCATTATACTTGATGGCGTCGCAAAAAGGACGCCCTACAGCGTTGCAGCGCTTTTCAGGACTTTGACATACTATATGTATGCTTTCACCCCTGAAAAACCACTACGCCTGTAGGCCCAAATTTTTGCTTAGCCATCTCATGATGGTGCCGCAAAAAGTCACGGCCTATCCGTCTGACGAAAATGAGGCCTTCATATTTTGCGTAGGATCAACGATCTCGCCTCTCCGAATGGTTTGGACGGCTTGATAATCGATGATTTTCCAGCCCTCCCGACTTTTTGCGAGTCCATCATCTCATGACTTTTTGCGAAAGCATCATATTTGCTACAAAATTAGCGGTTCATTGTCGCAGCGAAGGAGAAGAGACGCCTCATGGATACCAACAAGCTGACTCAGAAAACTCAAGAAGCGATGCAGGCCGCCCAAGATGAGGCTGTGAAACGGGGCCATATCGAGGTTGACGGCGAGCATCTGTTGTTGGCTCTGGTGCAACAGCAGGGCGGTCTGGTGCCGCGTTTGCTGGAGAAGGCCGACGTGCCGGTGGACAATTTTCTAAGTGAGTTACGCAAAGAATTGGAGCGCCGACCGAGCGTTTCCGGTCCTGGCGTCGAGGCTGGCAAGGTCTATGTCACTCAGCGGCTCAACCGGTTGATGTTAAAGGCCGAAGAGGAAGCTAAGCAATTGCGGGACGATTACATCTCCGTCGAGCACGTGCTGCTGGCCATGATCGAAGAAGGGGGCGCAACGGCTTCCGGAAAACTGTTCAAGCAGTTCAATGTTGGCCGTCAGCGGCTTTTGCAGGCCCTTACCGCGGTACGGGGCAATCAGCGGGTGACGACGCCTGATCCTGAAAATACCTATGAAGCGTTGGAAAAGTACGGTCTGGATCTGGTCAAGGAGGTGGAAAAGGGCAAGCTCGATCCGGTGATCGGCCGTGATGGCGAAATCCGCCGGGTAATTCGTATCCTTTCCCGTAAAACTAAAAACAACCCGGTGCTCATCGGCGAACCGGGGGTCGGTAAGACCGCTATCGTCGAGGGCCTGGCCCATCGCATCGTGCGGGGTGATGTGCCCGAGGGGCTTAAGCACAAGACCATCTTCGCCCTCGACATGGGTTCGCTGGTGGCGGGGGCTAAGTATCGCGGTGAATTCGAGGAGCGCCTCAAGGCGGTGCTCAATGAGATTCATGCCAGCGAAGGACGGATCCTGCTTTTTATCGACGAATTGCATACGATTGTCGGTACCGGCAAGGCCGAAGGCTCCATGGACGCAGGCAACATGCTCAAGCCGATGCTGGCCCGGGGCGAGTTGCATTGCATCGGCGCTACAACCCTCGATGAATATCGGCAATACATCGAAAAGGATGCCGCCCTGGAGCGCCGTTTTCAACCGGTTCTGGTTGAGCAGCCGCAGGTTGAGGACACCATTTCCATTCTGCGCGGTCTCAAGGAGCGCTTCGAGGTTTTTCATGGTGTGCGCATTCAGGATAACGCCCTGGTCGCAGCGGCAACCTTGAGCGATCGCTATATCAGTGATCGTTTCCTGCCGGACAAGGCCATCGATCTGATCGATGAGGCCTGTGCCATGATTCGCACCGAAATTGATTCCCTGCCTGCTGAGCTTGACGAGGTTACTCGCCGGGTCATGCAGCTCGAGATCGAGGAAGCGGCACTTAAGAAAGAGAAGGACGTCGCCAGCCAGGAACGCCTGGCGGCGCTGCGCAAGGAACTGGCCGACTTTAAGCATCAGGACGATAGCCTGCGGGCCCAGTGGGACATTGAAAAAGGAGGCATCAAAAAGCTCCAGGGGCTGCGCGAGGAGATCGAACGGGTGCGGCAGGAGATCGAGGTGGCGGAGCGCGAGTACGACCTCAATCGGGCCGCGGAGTTGCGTCACGGGCGTTTGCCGGAACTGGAGCGTGCCCTGCAGGAGCAGGAACAGGCCACGGCCGGTGAGCAGGGCGGCGCGCGACTGCTGCGGGAGGAGGTCACTGAGGAAGAGATCGCTGATATCGTTTCCCGCTGGACGGGCATTCCGGTTACCCGCCTGGTGGAAGGGGAGCGGGAGAAGCTGCTCAAGCTCGATCAGATTCTGCACCAGCGGGTTATCGGCCAGGACGAGGCGGTGCAACTGGTGGCTGATGCGGTGATCCGCGCCCGCAGCGGCATCAAGGATCCGAAGCGGCCCATCGGTTCCTTCATCTTCTTAGGCCCGACGGGAGTCGGTAAAACCGAGCTGGCCCGCACTCTGGCCGAGGCCCTGTTCGATAGCGAAGACAATATGGTGCGTATCGACATGTCCGAATATATGGAGAAGCACAGCGTAAGCCGGCTGATCGGCGCGCCTCCCGGTTACGTCGGCTATGAGGAAGGCGGTCAGCTCACCGAGGCGGTGCGACGCAAGCCCTATTCGGTAATTCTTTTCGATGAGATCGAAAAAGCCCACCACGATGTCTTCAACGTGCTGTTGCAGATTCTGGACGACGGCCGGGTCACCGATGCCCAGGGCAGAACCGTCAATTTTAAGAACACGGTGATCATCCTGACCTCCAATATCGGTTCGCCGCTGTTGCTCGAAGGGGTGAGTGAAGACGGCGTCCTTCAAGAGGAGACGGTTAAGGCGGTAATGGCCGAGCTGCGCCATCACTTCCGGCCCGAGTTTCTCAACCGGGTGGACGATATCGTGCTGTTCAAGCCCCTCACCCGCGAGGAGATTAAATCGATCATCGATCTGCTGGTCGCCGAACTGGGCCGTCGCCTGAGCGATCGCCAGATCGATCTGCAAATCAGTGACGAGGCGCGGGATTTTATCGCCCGGGAGGCCTACGATCCCGTTTATGGGGCTCGTCCCCTGAAGCGTTATCTGCAGCATCAGCTGGAGACCCGAATCGGCCGGGCACTTATTGGCGGCGAGATCGGACGCGGTGCTCTGGTCACGGTCGAGGTTGCCGATCAGCAGCTGCAGGTCGAGGTTGTCCCCCCGTCAGCCCCGGACCCCGAGACCTGATTCAGCGGGCGGATTTATTTGAATAATAACCGTTGATTGTGGTAGCATCGACGAGAACTGAAAGTACTGTCTTTTAGGGAAGATGACTATGCCACGACGCAAACGGTTTGGTGAAATTCTGGTAGATGCAAAGGTTCTAGACGAGATCACTCTCAGCAAGGCGCTGGAGAAGCAGAAAATCTCTGACAGGCGCCTCGGCGAAGTGCTCGAGGAAATGGGCATCATCAGCGATCGGGATGTGGTGCTGATTCTGGCTCGGCAGTTCAACTGCAAGACGGTCAGCAACATCAGCAAGCACCCCTTTCCAGAGGACGTGCTCGGTCTGATCGATTGTGATACAGCCCTTGAAAAGGGCATCTTTCCCCTAAAGGCGGAAGGGAAATCCCTTTTCCTGGCCATTACCAATCCTCTCGATCTGGAGACCCTCGACAACGTTTCCTTTCAGACCGGGATGCGGGTGGTGCCTCTTCTGACCACTCCCCATGAAGTACAGGACGCTATTCGCAAGCACTACATCAAGGCCGTTGAGAGTAAGTCGGCCGACGAATTGACGGTCATGGTGGTGGACGATCAGGACCTGTGGCGAGCCGCTTTTCAGGGCAATCTGAAAAAGGAAGGCTTGCGTAGTGTCCAGTTCAGCAGTGGATCGGCGGCTCTCAAGGAAGTGCTCAAGGAGCGGCCGCATTTGATTCTGGTCGATACCGGCATGAGCGGCATGACCGGTATCGAGTTCTTCCGTGTGCTGCAGGGCAACGGCGTGACCCGGGATATACCGGTTATTGCCCTGTCGACCAAGGCTTCTCCGGACGAGGAGGCTCGCCTATTGGAGATGGGCTTTTTCGATTTCGTGGCCAAACCGGCTAATCTGGTTCGTCTCATGGCTCGCGTTAAGCGGGCCCTTAAAATCAGCTACGGTGCCGATCGCCTGCCGGCGGTCTAAGACCCCATAAATATCCTGCAAAGACTCGATAGCCGCCCACTCCGGGCGGCTATCGTCGTTTTGGCCTGCGGGGTACGCTGTTTACAAAGATAGTCGTGACATCAGCAAGCATAGATGGATGGAAAAAAACGATGCGATACTAAAAATTAGTTGTGAAACCTGACGGGGTGAGTATAATATAACTAAAAAGGTCACCTTTTGTCAGCAAAAGTAGTTCCCTGGAAATAGCCGGAGGACTTATGCGTATCGATATCATCTGCAAGCCGGAATGTAGCGGAAGCTGTGAACGGACTCTGGAAAATGTGCGTGACGCTCTGTCGCAGCTGGGGGTCAAGGCGGAGGTTCATCTTTATCGCGATTTGCGAAAGATGATTGACAATCGGGTCTATGTCTCGCCGGGCCTTATAGTCGATGATCTGCTTCGGGTGGCCGGACGCATTCCTGATGTTCGCGAAATTAAAACTTTTATCTGTGAGCGGCCACGCTATCAGCAACGCCAAAAAGAGGTTGCCTGAGCAGTGATGGATGGTGTTGCGGCTGGGTTCAGGTTGTGGAGGGAGCTTTTTTAGGACGGGCTGTGATTTTCGGTTTGCCCTTTTCGGTGACGACGCGAAACTCTATCTCTTGGCTGCCGAACTTGTCTGCCAGTGCGGACCGTTGCTTGGCAAGGTAAGCATCAAATTGCTGGCGGCTCGGTGCCGGTCGATCCAGGGAGCATTTCTGGTGTGCTTGGAGCATTTGCTGGTAGGTCGTTTCATTTTCATTCTGCCGGCTGGCTTTTTCGGGGTTGATCGGCGGGGTAGGGCGTAGAGTGCCGGTGTGTCGCTCGTAGCGACCTTCATCCATCAACCGCAGGATCCGGTCCCAGTAGCTGGTATAGGTGTGGTAGCGGGCCGCCAGGCTTTCGTAGCGAAAGCGCAGGTCGGTCTTCATGATGCGCCGGTTGACGAACTGGCGCAAACGTTTTTGCAACGCTTCCCGTTGACGCAGCGGTTCCCGTTTTTCCATTCCGGAAAAATACCGCTCGTAGAGAATTTCCAATTCCCGCAAATCTACCCCGATATTATCCAGGGCGCGAAGCAGAATCTGACGTTCCGGCATAGATCCTCCTTTTCGAAAAGCCAATTCTAATACAAAGTGCTGCCTTTTCATAGAGTCAAATGATCTTCCTTTAGCTGAGATAAAACGGCCTTGACTGGGGGCGGTCTTTTCGGGATACTTTGAAGCTTGAAATATTTCTAAGGAAGGTGATGTTATGGACGCAAAAGGACTCGCCGCCGTTGTTCTGGCGGCCGGTAAGGGAACCCGCATGAAGTCGGCACTGCCCAAGGTGCTGCATGAGCTCAACGGTCAGCCCATGGTGCATTATCCGGTGCAGCAGGCCGCTCGCCTTGGATGCCAGCCGACCGTGCTGGTGGTCGGCCACGGCGCTGAAGAGGTCAAGGAATGCCTGGCTGAACAGCCTGTTGATTTTGCCGTGCAGGAGCAACAACTTGGTACCGGTCATGCTCTGCTCAGCGCCCGGGGAGCTCTGGTCGATTTTTCCGGGACCCTGCTGCTGCTCTGCGGCGACGTACCGCTCTTGCGTCAGGCGACCCTGCAACAGTTGCTGGACTATCATCGCAGTGAGGGAGCGGCAGCCACTGTGCTGACCGCTACCATGACAGATCCCTTCGGCTACGGCCGTATTTTGCGCGACGGCAGCGAGGTGTTGGGTATCGTCGAAGAAAAAGATGCCACCGACGAGCAGCGGACCATCTGCGAGATCAATACCGGCATCTATGTTTTCGAGGCCCCCCTGGTTTTTGAAATCTTGAGTGGCTTGGGCTGTGATAATGCTCAGGGTGAATATTATTTGACCGATGTGCTGGCCACCCTGCGGGCTGACGGCCGTAAGGTGCGGGCTCTGGTGATGGATGACCCCGCTGAAGCTATGGGCATCAACAGTCGGGTGCAGTTGGCTGAGGCAGCGACCATCATGCGGCAGCGTATCAACGAACGGCTGATGCTGGACGGAGTTACCCTTATCGATCCGGCGGCTACCTATGTCGATGAACAGGTCGAGGTCGGTGCCGATACGGTTATTCATCCCGGCGTTTGTCTATGGGGTGCGACCCGCATCGGCCAGGGTTGCGTCATCGAGCCCCAGGTGACAGTTGAAAATTGCCAGGTGGGCGATCAGGTGCGACTCAAGACCGGGTCGGTCCTCGAAGGGTCCCAGGTCGGTGCTCATAGCGATGTCGGTCCCATGGCTCATCTGCGTCCCGGTACGGTCCTTGCCGGCCATAACAAGATCGGCAACTTCGTCGAGACCAAAAAAGCCTTCATTGGTGAAGGGAGCAAGGCCAGCCACTTGACTTATATCGGCGATGCCGAGCTGGGTGCCCGGGTCAATATCGGCTGCGGTACCATCACCTGCAACTACGACGGGGTCAACAAGCACAAGACCATCATCGAAGACGATGTCTTTGTTGGCAGTGATACCCAGTTTGTGGCGCCGGTGCGCATCGGCCGTAACAGTCTGGTCGGGGCCGGCTCGACAATCACCAAGGATGTGCCGGCCGATTCCCTGGCCCTGTCCCGCAGCCCGCAAAAGGTCATTGAAGGCTGGGTGCTGCGCAAGCAGAAGAAGAAAAAATGATGGCGTCGCAAAAAGTCCACCCTTGTATGTTAGTTCCAAAGCAAATCAGAGTAAGGATTTTTTTCAGGACTTCGACATACCCTGTGTATGCCTTCAACCGTGAAAACTTGGTGGTCGAAATTTTTGCTTAGCCATCCTGTAAGTTTTTGCGAGTGCATCATAGTTAGCTATTTGTCAGCGACCCGGGCCAGCTTCGGCATGTGCCCCTTTGCAGTTCAGGAGACGACACGCTTATGTGCGGTATCGTAGGTTATTTTGGCCAACAGCAGGCCACGCCCATCATTATCGACGGTCTTCGGCGACTCGAATACCGCGGTTACGACTCGGCCGGCATCGCCATTATCAACGGCGGCAAGATCGAGATTCGCCGCGCCAAGGGTAAATTAGCCGAGCTCGAAACCCTGCTCGGTCAGAGCCCCTTGGCGGGGGTACGGGGTATCGGTCACACCCGCTGGGCGACCCATGGCCGACCTTCGGAAACCAATGCCCACCCCCACCATACCGGGGAGGTGGCGGTGGTGCACAACGGCATCATCGAAAACTATCGCGAGCTCAAGGCCCGGCTGATAGCCCTGGGCCATGAGTTCAGCTCCGAAACCGATACGGAGATCATCGCTCACCTGGTCGATCAGCATCTGCGTCAATGCGGTGATTTTGAAACCGCGGTGCGGCTGGCTCTGAGCGAGGTTCGCGGTGCCTACGCTGTGGCCATTATCTGCGAAAGCGAGCCGGATAAGATGATCGCCGCAAAACTCGGCTCGCCGCTGGTGGTCGGTCAGGGCCAGGGTGAGTTTTTCGTCGCCTCGGACATCCCGGCAATGCTCTCCCACACGCGGGAGATGATCTTTCTCGAAGAGGGAGAGCTGGTCGTCTATCATGACGGCGACCTGCGCTTCAGCACTCTGGCCGGCACGCCGGTGGCCAAGACCGCTAAGACCATCACCTGGAGCCCGCTGATGGCGGAAAAGGGCGGCTATCGCCACTTCATGCTCAAGGAGATTTACGAGCAGCCCAGGGCCATTGCCGACACCGTGGCCAGCCGGGTTCGAGACGGCCATAGCGACGTCTACCTTGAGGGTTTGCAGCTCGACGACGAGCAGTTGCGTCAGTTTGACCGCCTGTACATCGTGGCCTGCGGCACCTCCTGGCATGCCGGCTTGACCGGTAAGTTTCTTATCGAAAAACTGGCCCGGGTGCCCGTCGAGGTCGATATCGCCAGCGAATTCCGCTATCGCGACCCCCTGGTCACCGACCGCACCCTGACCATCCTCATCAGCCAGAGTGGCGAAACCGCCGATACCCTGGCGGCGTTGCGCGAAGCACGGGGCAAGGGTGGCAAGGCGCTGGCCATCTGCAACGTGGTCGAATCGTCCATCGCCCGGGAGAGCGACGGGGTCATTTATACCCACGCCGGGCCGGAGATCGGCGTCGCCTCGACCAAGGCCTTTACTACCCAACTGGTGGCCCTCTACCTGCTCGCTTTGCGTCTCGGTCGGGCCCGCGGGGCCCTCGATGCGGAGCGCTGCATTGAGCTGACCGATGCTTTGTTGACCTTGCCGCGCAAAATCGAAGAGGTGCTGGAACTCGACGAGCAGATCGAGGCCATCGCCAAGTCCTTCATGAACGCCAGCGACTTCCTCTATCTGGGCCGTGGCAATCAGTATCCCATTGCCCTGGAGGGGGCGCTCAAGCTCAAGGAGATCTCCTACATTCATGCCGAAGGCTACCCGGCTGGCGAAATGAAGCACGGCCCCATTGCTCTCATCGACGAGCAGTTGCCGGTGGTTTTTCTTTGCCCTCATAACGTCACTCTGGAAAAGGTCGTATCCAACCTTGAAGAGGTGCGGGCTCGCGACGGCCGCATCATCGCCGTGGTCACCGAAGGGCAGGAGGGGCTTGTCGGCGAGGTCGATGCCCTGATCGCCGTACCGGAGATTATCGACGAGTTGGCCCCGGTGCTCATGTCCATCCCCATGCAGCTATTGGCCTACCACGTGGCGGTCTTCAAGGGCACCGACGTCGACCAGCCCCGTAACCTGGCCAAGAGTGTGACGGTGGAATAATATGACGCGCGCGCACAAACTCTGCAGAGTCAGCAGGGTGCTGAAATGTTTATCGGAAACAACAAGAGCCTTCAGGTCGCTATGACTTGGAGGCTCTTGTTTTGCCGACCTGTTTTCGGAGGCGTCGATAGAGGGTCGCAGATTCATAAATTCGGCGAGTTTTTATGCCGATAAATCTAGCCTGACTTGACAGGATCTCCGAGGCCGCTAAACTCCCTAGTTTGATGGCGCAGGGTCGTCCAGCGACAATTAGTCTTTAATTTCGAGGAGAACGCAGCATGGCGCTTCATCCACTAGCAGGTCATCCGGCACCGAAATCGATCCTTCCCAATATTCCCAGGCTTGTCAGCGATTATTACACTCGGACCCCCGATCTGAGCGATGAAACCAACCTGGTCGCCTTCGGCACTTCGGGGCACCGAGGTTCTTCGGCAAAAGGCACCTTTAACCAGGCCCACATTCTCGCCATCGTGCAGGCGATCTGCGACTACCGCAAAAGTGCAGGAACCGACGGGCCTCTTTTCCTGGGGATGGATACCCACGCTCTTTCCGAAGCGGCCCACGCCACTGCCCTGGAGGTATTGACCGCCAACGGGGTCGAGGTGCGCATCGCCAAGGATTTCGAATATACCCCCACGCCGGTCATCTCCCACGCCATTCTCACTCACAATCGGGGCAAGAACAAACAGCTTGCCGACGGGATAGTCATTACTCCTTCCCACAACCCCCCGGATAATGGTGGCATCAAATACAACCCGACCAACGGCGGCCCGGCCGACACCGACGTTACCTCGACGATCGCAGATCAAGCCAACAGTTACCTGCGCCAAGACTTGAAGGGGGTCAACCGCCTCCCCTATGACCGGGCGCTGGCCGCACCTGCAACGGTGTCCTACGACTACATCACCCCTTACGTCGATGACCTCAGCAATGTCATCGATATGCAAGCGATCAAAAACGCCGGTCTGCGTATGGCCGCAGACGCCCTGGGCGGTTCCGGCCTCGGCTTCTGGCGCCCCATTGCGGACAAATACGGCCTGGATATCGAGTTGATCAACGGCCATCCTGACCCTACCTTCAGCTTCATGTGCGTCGACAAGGACGGCAAGATCCGCATGGACTGCTCCTCCGCCAGCGCCATGGCGGGCCTGATCAAACTCAAGGACCAATACGACATCGCCTTCGGTAGCGATCCCGACTTCGACCGTCACGGCATCGTCACCCCATCGGCCGGGCTGATGAATCCCAACCACTATCTGGCTGTGGCCATCAACTACCTCTTCAGCCACCGCCCCGGATGGAGCAAGGACGCCGCAGTGGGCAAGACCCTGGTCTCCTCTTCGATGATCGATCGTGTGGCGGCCGACTTGGGACGCACCCTTTCGGAGGTCCCGGTCGGATTCAAATGGTTCGTCGACGGCCTGGCGGACGGTTCCTACGGCTTCGGCGGTGAGGAAAGCGCCGGCGCCTCCTTCCTGCGCAAGGACGGCACCGTGTGGTCTACGGACAAGGATGGAATCATCCTCTCTCTGCTGGCGGCCGAGATCACCGCCGTGACCGGTCGCGATCCGGCCCAGCACTACCAGGATCTGGTGGCGAAATTCGGCGCCCCCATCTATGCTCGGATCGATGCCGAAGCGACCCCCGCACAAAAGGCTGTGCTCGGTAAACTTTCGCCCGAGCAGATTACCGCCGACACCCTTGCCGGCGAACCGATTACCGCCAAACTCACCAATGCTCCCGGCAACGGTGCTGGAATCGGCGGCCTCAAGGTCACGACGGAAAATGGCTGGTTCGCCGCCCGTCCCTCGGGTACTGAGGATATTTACAAAATCTACGCGGAATCCTTCAAGGACGAAGAACATCTAACACAGATTCAGGAGCAGGCCAAAGCGATCGTCAGCGAGGCGTTTAAGGCCGCGGGAGTTTGATACCACAAGATAAAGGGCATGATCGATGCTATTTGCGGGCCGCTAGCCGGTTCGGCCAAGGAGTGCGCCGCTAACCCCTGCAATCCCTTGCCAATCAAGGCTAGGTGGTTAATATTACTACCACGGTATTCCCCCCCCCCTACTTTATTGATGGAGGTGTGCGATGAGCTTAAGAACAGCCCGAATCCTGGATGTGCGTATCTGCTGGCCGGTTCTGTTGGCCTTCTGCCTGCTCTCCCTGATACCTGCCAGCGCCAGGGCCTCCCTGGTGGAGAGCCGCCTCTCCAGCGGCGAAACCCTTAGCCAAAGGAATGCAGAGCTAAGCAAGGTTCGCCAGGCCCTGGAAACGGAAGTCGTAGCGCAACGTTTGGCCGACTTCGGTCTGTCTCAGGAGGAAGTGGCCGCTAAACTGCCGACTTTGAGCGACGATCAGCTTCATCAGCTGGCCGGTCTGTCCGACAGCCTCGCTGAGGGGGGAGTCTTGGGGACGGTCATCGCTGTGCTGCTGATCGTTTTGCTGGTGGTTGTGATCCTCAAAGTGGCCAATAAGGAAATCATCATTCGATGAGGCCTTTCGGCGGATGCGGACCGCTTCGGCTGTGGCAGGCGGCGGGCCTGCTGTTGTTTTGTTTGAGCGTTGCCTGCAGTCCGTTGCAGAGGCCTCTTGGCTCGGCTGAGTCAGCTTCAAGCCGAGTCATCAAAGGGGTGCCTTTTTATGCGCAGCAGGGGCGTTACGACTGCGGTCCCGCGGCCTTGGCTTCGTTGCTGGCGCAGCGGAATGCCGGTGTGTCCTTGGAGCAGATTCGGGAGGCGACCTATACCCCCGCTCTGCAAGGCAGCCTGTTGCCCGACCTGGAAAACTACGCTCGCAGGCTCGGTTACGGGACATCCTCTGGGCGGGGTGACCTGGCCCTGCTGCGGGGAACAATCAACGCTGGGGCTCCGCTGCTGATCCCGCTGGAGATGGGCCGTTGGGGGCTTACCCGGCCCCACTATGTGGTGGTGTTCGGCTATGTCGGCAGTGACTTTGTTGTTCATGCCGGGAAGCAAGGGCGAATGACCATCGCCGCGGCGGAACTGGATCGGCGCTGGCAGAAGCTGAACCGCCTGTATCTGTATCTGGAGTAACTAACGAATGTTGATGGCGTCGCAAAAAGTCCGACCTTGTATGTTAGTTCCAAAGCAAATCAGAGTAAGGATTTTTGATTCCTGTCGATGT
>LGVF01035478.1_pt1 | contig 15392 bp, 14 predicted proteins | sample 469901 | NCBI WGS metagenome assembly LGVF01 (sample SAMN03893561, study PRJNA290197) | marine sediment metagenome | material: sediment; isolation source: combined push core samples #3730, #5133, and #5579 collected at Hydrate Ridge | place: Pacific Ocean: Hydrate Ridge
GGACCATCGCGGTCGAGAATAGATGCACGATTTAAATTGAGAAAAAATGTCATTTACTATGAACTCTGAACCAGAGAGACCAGGTGAACCAGATAAATTTCAACCAATGGCAAACGGCAGCCTCATTCCCGCTTATTTGTGTGATCTCGACATGCGCATCCTTTATTGCAGACGTCCCCACAATCTTAGAGTTGAACCCACTTTTTAACATAGTTCTGCCCCGCCACAGAGGGATTGTTTACCCCGTGGAATGCCCTTGATTGTTCTACTGGGGCATTTTCTTCCTTTCATCTGGAAAGGCAGAAGCCCAGAGACACAAAATCCTAAAAATCCTGTGTAAACAACAAAGAATGGGCATTAAAGTCAAAACAATTCAAAAAACCGATACACGCGCATGGGATGCCTATGTCCATGTTCATCCCCGAGCTACCCTCTATCACCTATCTGGCTGGAAAAATGTCATCGAAAAAACATATGGCCACAAAACCTATTACTTAATGGCTATCAAGAACACCCAGCATCAAAATACTATTACTCAGAAACAAGAAACCGGCATCAAGCAACGAGCATCCAGAAATTTGTCCGGTAAGATTTACAGTAGTAACAGCCGAGCGTATTTCAACGGGACCAGTATCCAGAAAATCGTTGGCACTCTTCCTCTCGTTCATCTCAAACACCTCCTCTTCGGTAACAGCCTTGTCTCGATCCCGTTTTTCGACCTTGGGGGAATCTTGGCTGATAACGACAAAACAGAAGAAGCCCTCCTGTCAGAGGCAATACAACTCGGCCAAAGATTAAAGGCACACAATATAGAACTCCGCCACATCACCCCCCTCGGATCTTTAGATTCCCATAAGTTTGAGCAATTAACACGCAACACGCAAGACGCAACACGCAACTGGGTCTCTCAGACCCGCTCACATAAAGTACGTATGCTCTATGAACTACCGGAATCATCAGAGATATTGATGAAATCCTTTAAATCGAAATTGCGAAGTCAAATAAAAAAGCCTTTGAAAGAAGGTCTATATCCAAAGGTTGGTGGGATTGAATTACTGGAAGATTTTTACAAAGTTTTTTCGATAAATATGAGAGATCTGGGCTCCCCAGTCCATTCGAGCAAACTAATGAAAAACGTTCTTACTGAATTTTCGGAAAAAGCCAAGATAGTGATGGTTTATAAAGACAAACAACCCTTAGCCGCCAGCCTGATTATTGGTTTCAAGGACACATTGGAAAATCCGTGGGCCTCTGCCCTTCGGGAATACAGCAGGCTCAGTCCAAATATGCTTCTTTACTGGACAATGCTTGAGTATGCATGTGACAATGATTATTCATATTTTGATTTCGGTAGATCCTCACCAGACGAGGGAACATATAAATTTAAGAAACAATGGGGTGCGGAACCGATCACTTTGCATTGGCATTATATCTCAATAAAAGGCAAATCTGCAGACACAGAAACTTCTGAAAAATCCAAGTTCGAAAAAGCTATCAACTTATGGCAAAAGTTGCCTGTCTCTGTAACAAAAATTATCGGACCGATGATCAGGAAACATATTGAATTGTGATCGGGTTCATGGAGTTAACTTAAAAGATGATCACGCCTCTTCTCAAGGCGAAAAGCCGCACAAACCACGGAAGGACGAAAGAACGGAAGGGAAACATGAAGGACTCCCTTCAGAGTAAGTATCATAATGCCTTATTTCGTGTCTTCGTACCTTCGTGTCTTCGTGATTAGTTTTTTGCTATGCGTATAGGACGAACATTACCACCAGCAACTGCCCCGATTTATCTAAGAGACATTGTCTCAGGGATAAAAGGACTTTTTCACGGACAGCGGGAACTCGACCGCTTTGAATCTGAGCTAAGAGACTATTTCTGCATCAAGCACTGCTTTCTTTTTTCATCAGGCAAAGCTGCTTTAACCATAATCCTCAGAGCATTGCATGAAATACACCCGGATAGAAACGAAGTACTTATACCTGCATTTACTTGCTATTCAGTACCTTCATCCATAGTCAGAGCAGGACTTAAAGTTAAATTATGTGATATTAATTCTGATACACTCGATTTTGATTTTAAAAAGCTATCAGCTATAAGCCATAAGCTGTCAGCTAATAAACTATTAGCAGTTATTCCCACTCATCTTTTTGGCATACCCGCTGATGTTGATCAGATTAAATCACTTTTTAATCACTCTGATGTGTTTATAGTTGAAGATGCTGCTCAGGTAATGGGTTTCGAATATAAAAGCAAAAAACTTGGAACACTTGGTGATGTAAGTTTCTTTAGTCTTGGACGGGGAAAAGCGCTTTCAACAATAGAAGGAGGGATAATCCTTACTGATAGGGATGATATTGCAAGTCGTATTGACAATCAGATCAAAAAACTATCTAATTATAATTTTTTAGAAATAATTGTTCTCTTTATATATGCAAAGATATTAATTATCTTCATGCACCCTTTACTGTTCTGGTTTCCAAAAGCTCTTCCGTTTTTAAAACTAGGAGAAACAATTTATGATCCGAATTTTAAAATAAAAAAGATGTCTTCATTTCAAGCAGGTTTGGCTAATGACTGGGAAGACAAACTAACAAAGTTCATAAAGATGCGGTCAGCCAATTCGAGATACTGGAAGGCCTGTTTTCAACCATCGCCGAACTCTCAGCTTGCTACCGATAGTTCTAACCTCCCAGCTTCTAGCTTCCAGCTTCTAGCTAATATCTCTGATATTGACTCTTTTCTCCGTTTTCCTGTTAGTATAAATGACCGTTCATTTAGAAAATCAATCCTTGAAAAGAGCCAACGCAAAGGTCTTGGCATAATGCACACTTATCCGGATTCTATCAATGGCATTCAAGAACTAAAAGAAGAATTTAATGGACAGAATTTTCCGGTTGCAAAAATACTTGCGAAGAATTTGGTTACATTGCCTGTCCATCCTCTGGTATCCGAACAAGACATGCAGAGGATTATCAGATTACTCACACAAATGGAACATGGGCCAAGCACATAAAGCACCCGATTAAATCTTACAGATAAAATTCTTATGAATCCATTAATCTCAAAATATGCCCCGGAATACCGGTCATTTCAGCTGACCAAACTATGTGGTGTATGTGGCTATTTTTATATAGAGCTACGTATTGTGGTTATGAGGTATCCACGCATTATTGCCGGCAGGCATTTTAGAGGTTGTCAATATGAATAACAAGGCAGACGGCAGATCTTTGGTGTATACTGAACAGATAGATTCTCAGTATTCTCAGCAGCTTTATCTTCTTTTTGCTTTGATCATTGTCGTGGGCTTGATTCTCCGTTTATGGGGATTAGGCAACGTCGGTCTGCATGGAGATGAGGAAACCACTGCTATGCCGGCCTTGGAGATTTTGAACTCTGGTTTGCCCCTTATGCCAAGTGGTATGCTATATCCACGAGCACCTGTCCAATCCTACCTAATAGCCTTGTCAGTCTTCATGTTCGGTCCTTCCGAGTGGGCTTTGAGATTTCCTTCTGTGCTTGCTGGAACTTTGGGGATTCTTTTCGCTTTCTTTCTCGGAAAACGCTTTTTGCCACCCAAATGGAATCTCTTACTCGTTTTAATAATAGCCTTGAATCCCTGGATGATCACGGTATCGCAAACAGCAAGGATGTATATTTTCTTGTCGACGTCATTGATTCTGTTTGCGGTTTTGGTGTTCCGGTGGGAGGAAAATGGCAGTTGGAGAAGGCTCCTGGCCGCCTTTATTGCATTTCTTATCGCTCAACAATTCCACACGTTGGCCATATTCTCGACCTTCCTGTTTTTCTTCCCTTATTTGATCCATCCCTCAGCAAAAAGGATTGCGCAGGGTTTAATCGCCTTCATCTTAGCTTTTGTTATCTTCCAATATCAGAGAAGTTTTGTGGCAGGGCAGTATGGTTCAACCTTGGCCCACTCTTTTTTTGATTCTCCAGACGCGTTGTCGCCATTAGAATTTCTCCTTTCCTATCACTTAATCGGGACGGGTCTTATTTTGTTGGTATGTTTATTCACTATAGGAACTGCGGTCTATTTTCAAAAACATAGGACATGGAGTTTTCTGATTGGAATCGGTTTCTTGACCGTGGCAGTCGGAGCGGCTTTTTTCCTGCAATATCACATTGCATTCTTATTCTATTGCAGTGGGATCATTCTTTTTGTGCGTTCCAGTGCTCGAAAAGTTCTGTTATGTGTGTTGACGTTGTTGTTATTGGCGCTTTTTCTTTTCCAATTTTATTTGATATATGATTCAAACCTCTATCCGAGCACGACCAAGATATTGAAGGCCTTTGTCGGAAGTTTTTCTGTCTATCCATATATTGTATTTTTTGGGAAATTCCCCATAGGTCTGATCCTTTATGCCTTCCCTGTTCTATATGCAATTCGAAGAATCGCTACCGGGTCGCCTGTGCCGAATCATTTTTTGTTTTTTATTATCTCCGTAGTCCTTCCCCTGGTATTGGCAGGCTTTTTCAGTTGGTATTTTTCACCCCGCTTTTCATTTCAACTCACTCCTTTTTTTGTTCTCTCCTGTTTGGCGGGCATGTTTTATTTGGAAAAAGCCGTGAAACGAACTTTCGGCTCAAAGCGTTTGCAATACGCTTTTGTTGTAACCTGCTTTTTAGTTTTAGGTTTCATAAAACCCTTCGAACTCAGTGGCACCGTAAATCCCAATTGTGAAAAGTTCCCAGATCATAAGGGAGCCGCTTCCTTTATGCATACTGTTCATTTGAATCCAGACGATTTAGTTTTGGCTGAAGACGTTTTGCAACAGATATATTATCTCGGAAAGGTGGACTATTGGTTGAGAGCCTTAGATGATGCGAAACAATTCGTGAAGGAGAAGGACGGAATATTAGTCGATATATACACGCACACACCTCTTATCGGAACTGGTGAAAAACTAGAAGAACTTTTGAAAGACAACAAAAGGGGCTCTATATATATTATCGGAAGTGGAGAGACTGCTGATTTCACATCTTATTACCTGTCTAACGGAATTCTTGATATCATAAATAGATACATACCACGGGCAGAGCTTATTTACAAAGGTTGTGACGAGAAAACCTTGATATGGCGGATTCCCCCACTATATATACCTGGAACCTGGAAATTTCCGTTAGCGGATGCAAATATCTCTATCTAAACCATTCGAACCCGAGTAACCCAATGAACTCGAACAACCGAACAAACACAATTAATACTATCAGTTCTCGCACACTTCCGATTTATATATCCATAATCCTATTACTTTTCATTATTTCCTACCATTCCGTATTAAGTTGGATGTACGGCAGGTATATGAGCTCTGATTCGTATTACTCACACGGCTTTATTATTCCCTTTCTATCTGCCTTTCTAGTATGGCGAAAAAGGGAGAACTTAAGAGATGTGAAAACAGAATGTTCTTGGTGGGGCTTACTTCTCATTATCGCTTCAGCTCTCATTCACATTACCGGGACTATACTCTATGTCTTTTCTGTATCTGGTTTTTCAATTTTTTTCCTCATCTTAGGGATGTCCCTTTTTCTTTTTGGAAAAAACATCTCCAGAGTTATAATCTTTCCTCTCGTTTTCTTAATATTTATGTTTCCTGTGCCTGAGGCATTCATTAGCGTTCTATCATTCCCCCTGAAAATGTTAGTTGCCAAAGCGGGGGTTTGGATAGTCAATAACCTTGGAATTCCAACTTTTAGAGAAGGGTTTTACATCACCATTCCGGCAGGAAGCCTTTTAGTAGGGAATCCATGCAGTGGTCTCAGATCCCTCATATCCTTCCTTGCCCTTGGCGCTGTTTTCGCCTACTTGAGCAGCATGTCAAATATAAGGAAATGGATACTATTCATTTTGTCAATTCCCGTTGCTTTATTATCTAACATCGTAAGAGTTCCGATACTTATACTGATTTCACATTTTTGGGGGCTTTCCGATGCTAGCCCTGACTCATTTTGGCATGATGCTTCTGGAATCTTTGTTTTCGTTATTGGACTGTTTGCGTTATTCTGGACAGGAAGGCTTTTGGAATGGAAAGCACGAGAAATAGATATCTAATACTAATAGCAATAATGTTTCTTACTTCCGCTTTAGTCAATTTCTTAAGTTATGACACCTATCATAATGCTGAGGCTGGGATTCAGGCAATAAAAAACATCCCTTTGGAATTTGGAAGATGGCACGGAAAGGACGTACCCCTTGAAAATCTGGTTTATGAGATACTGGAAACCAAATCAATCATCCAAAGAACATATCATACCGTAGATGGGCAAGATGTTCTGTTGTCGATTGTACATTATCCTGAGACCAAAGTAGATTTTCATGCACCTGAAGCTTGCCTTGGGGGACAAGGAATTCAGATTCAGAAGACAGCTAACTTCATTTACATAGTCAATGATGGAAACAAGATAAGACTAGACCTAAATCAGCTCGTATGGAAACGGGACGCTGAAGACAAACTTGTATTCTATTTTTATAAGGCTGGTAATTTTCTTGGACGAAGCTATATTAAATTAAGATTCAATCTTGCGATAACTAAGTTCACCAACACCGAAAAAAGTGGTTCTTTAATAAGGCTCTCAACGCCCATTGAAGCCGGTGACATAGAGAAAGCTTCTGCTACATTGAATGATTATTTAAATGAACTTTATCCTTTTTTGATCAGGTATTTGTAGCCACTGCCTTGGACTTGGACATTATTAGGAACTTTATTGCACAACGTCATCTTTAAATGTCCAAAATTGCCTCTTGGGGCACTCTTTGTCATGAAAAATGGCTCCGGTAGGAATCCGCCAATGCATCCAATCGATCATGGAGAAATCCGTCATGAAGGCTTACTCATATCTTACAAGTTTGTATGACCATTTCCAGGCAAAGAAAAAGAAACGTTACATAGATGGTCTGATAAGGAAGGGGCTTCGGCTTGGGAAAAATGTATACATACCAGATACATTTTTTTTCGACCCATCTCACTGTTTTTTGATTTCCATTGGGGATAATTGTAAAATTGGCCAACACGTCAAGTTAATAGCCCATGACGGAAGTACCAAATTCCTTCTTGGTTATACAAAAATAGGCAAGATAGACATAAAGGACAATTCTTTCGTTGGGGACTCCACAATAATCTTCCCAGGAGTGACTGTAGGCCCCAATTCTATTGTGGGAGCGGGCGCAGTTGTAACCAAGGATGTGCCTCCCAATATGATTGCAGTCGGAAATCCTGCAAGAGTAATATCTACTGTGCAAGAATATATTCAGAAGATCAAGTCTATCAGTAAAGACAAGAAAATTTTTGGCAAAGATTATTATATTGAAAATCTGGATGATGATAAACGCAGAGAAATAATCCAATCTATTGGCAATTCAATCGGCTTTATTGTTTGATATGAAAGAAACCTTTATCGTTACAACATCCACTTACCAAGGTTATGAAGATAAAGTCCTTTGTCTGCTCAATGCAAACAGGGATGAGCGCTTTACACGCACATATCTAAATTGGAGATACTTGGGTGAAAGCTCTGCTATCCATCCGGTAATTTTCTGGGTTCTTTCAAATACAGGCGAATATATTGGGATGTCTGCGCTTATTTTTAGATATTATTATGCAGATAATCAAAAATTTAGTTTTGCAATCTGTGGCGACATATCATTGAATTCAGAATATCGTGGAAAAGGAATCGCAAAAGATTTATTCAGGTTCATGGATTCTAATATTGAAAAGAATAAATATCATCTTGCTTTTGTGATTCCCACCTATCCTGCTCAAAAAAGTATGTCTTCTACCGGTTGGAAAGTTGAGGAATCTCTTGTTCCACATGTTTTTCTTTTAGACATTACAGATAAAATTAATAAGTCAGTAAAAATTAGATGGCTGGCCAATCTTTTGGCATTCCCATATAACTATTTGATTCGATTAAAAATCTGTTTTGCCAACACAAATGGTTTTTATTCAGAACTTGTCGATAATTTTGATGTATCGTTTGATGAATTCTGGGAAACATTTAATAAAGAAAATATCATAATCAGAGATAAAAGCGCTTCAACCCTTTGCTGGAGATATAAAAATCACCCTCAGATTGAATTTTCAATATGCAAAATCATGAAACAAGATAAATTTATCGGCTTTATTGTTTACACGTTTTCAAAACTCCATAATGTATGCAGCATTTATGAATTTATTGTACAAAAAACAGAGTATGTAAAACAGGCAATGAACCTTTTTATTAAGAAAATAATTCAAAGGGAAAATCCAGCTTCAATCCGGATTGTATTGAACGAAAACCACCAATATTCTTCTATTCTCAAAAACATTGGATTTATCAAACGTGGCCAGGATGGAGTATTTCAAACATACATTCCATCAGGTTCGGATATCAAAAGACCCCTTAACTGGTTTATTACTATGGGAGATAAAGATATATAATAGCGCCACACTCAACTCGGCGTCCTTGGCAGTTTAAATCTTTACAACAAGAACGCAAAACGCAAAGTTCTTCAATGAGGTCTCTAATTGGAAAATGTATCCTCATACCTGTTAACTCAACAAACCTTTACCCCGTAAAATTCACGGATAGTGACAGCTTGCCAAGTTAAAGTTATGTTAATGACAGCGTAGCGTATTTAACCATGGCGAAGCGCATTTCACTGGGCCAACAAACCCAATGAACTCAATGAACTATAGTACTCGCCTCATGATCATCACCCATGACCTTGCAATCGGCGGTCTTCAGCAGGTGGTTGTAAATATTTGCAGAACCATTAATAGAGATAATTTTGACGTTTCAGTCCTTTGTTTGCGTGCTTTGGGCGAGTTTGTGCCGGAAGTAGAAAAATTAGGGATAAAGGTGTTTTTCCTGCCGCAAAAAAAAGGCACGGATTATTTTTCATTTTTACAGGTCGCAAAAATATTAAGACGCGAAAAAATAGACGTAATCCATACCCATAATACACAGCCTTTTATTGACGGAACAATAGGGGCATTACTCTCCGGCGTTAAAACAATAATTCATACAGACCATGCCAGATCATTCCCGGATAAAAGAAGATATATGTTTGCCGAGTGGCTGATGTCTCATTTTGCCTATAAAGTTGTAGGGGTTTCGGAGCATACATCCCAAAATCTGATAAAATATGAAAATATATCAAAAAGGAAAATAGTGACCATTCCAAATGGTATAGATAGTGAAAAATTTAATATCAATATTGATAAAAAGAAAAAAAGAAAAGAGATAGGTATAAAAGAAAATGGACCTGTTATAGGCATTGGCGTACGACTTACTGAGCAAAAAGGTATTACCTATTTACTTCAGGCCATGCCGGAAATAACAAAGAGATTTCCTGATATTTCTTTGGTTATTGCAGGAGAAGGGCAGCTTGAGAGTGATTTGAGAATAGAGGCAACCGAACTCGGAATTGATAAAAATATTCTTTTTGCAGGTCCCAGGCTGGATATGCCCGAGCTTTTACAACTATTTGACCTTTATATTTTGCCTTCACTTTGGGAAGGGCTTCCCATGGTTTTGTTGGAGGCAATGGCTGCAGGCTGTTCGGTTGTCGCTACAAATGTAGGTGGGATCCCAAAAGTGATTAAGCATGGTAAAAATGGGGTGCTTATACATCCGCAAGAGCCTAAGTTAATGGCATCTGAAATAATAAACTTGCTATCAGATAAAAAACTTAGGGATAAATACTCACAAAATAGTAAAAAATTGTTTTTTAAACAATATAGCGCCCATATTATGACAAATAAATATGAAAAACTGTATCACAGAAACCACAATTTTACTGAATATCAACGGTAATAGATAAAAAATTACAAATATAAAACGCTGTCATGAAGTATTACCATTTTATTTAGGATGGAAATTATTACATGTTGAGAGATTATTTTAGAAAAGCCTATAGAACATTAATGCCTTTACTATATTCACGATCCAAATATAAGCTGTTTATGCAGACTTCGTTTACAGCTTTAGATAGAAGAATACGAACAATAATCTGTGCAACAGATATGATGACGGGTATTGTAAAGCCCATACCTGTTAAAGCTCCATTTGGCAAGTCAATGCTGGTAATAGCACCGCATCAGGATGATGAGATTATCGGGTGCGGCGGAGCTATGCTTCTTCAACTTGCGAAAGGCAAAAAATTGCATGTTGTATTTGTGCAGGATGGCGGTGATGAACATAAAGAAGATGGATTGTCCCGTGATGAAATGATAGATATCCGGGAGCTGGAATCTTGCAGGGTTGCAGAGCAGATAGGCATTTTCCCCCCTGTATTTTTGAGACATGCAAGCCTTGGTATGCAAAATATCATGGAAATTGCCGAAGAGTTGAAAAATGAGATTTTTAAAACCGGAGTTGATGTTATTTTTGTGCCTTTTTTTCTTGATCGTAATTATGATCATATAATGACTAATTATGCATTAGCAGAAGCCCTTTCAAACATGTCGTCACATATTAGAGTTTATGGTTACGAAGTTTGGGCGCTATGTGTTCCTAATGTAATTTTAAATATTGATACAGTAATTAAAGATAAACAGAAACTGTTGTCTTGTTATGAATCTCAAATTAAAGGAACGGACTATGTTAATTGCACAACCGGGCTGAACATGTATCATTCCAGATCATTCGGAGCAGGTGTTTGCAAATATGCTGAACGGTTTTTTGAAATACCTGGCAAAGAGTATGTTCATGTGGTGAATAAAATCCGCATGGAAAATCAGATTGGATAATAAATCATGACAAAACAAATTAATTTTGAATGTAAAATGATAGACCCCTGTGAGTACAGAAAATTACTTTTAGATTTATTTGAAGAGGCTTTTGAAGAAAAAATGGCTGTTGATCAATTTATCTGGAAATATGAAAATAATCCTCTTGGAAAAATGAAGGTCTGGAGTATTTGGGATAAAGATACAGGTGTGCTGGCTGGAACATATGGAGCATTTAAAAGGTATTTTATTCACAAAGGTAGTATCGTAACAGTTTATCAGAGAGCCGATTCCATGGTTAAACCTGAATACCGGCGCAAGGGAATATTTACCCAACTGCTTAAGGAAATGAATAAATTTTTGTCTGAAAATGGTGTTCTTTTTAATTTTGGTTACTCAAATGACAAATCGGCAAGCGGAATTAGAAAATTTAATAATTCAAGGGAGCTATACTATTCTACTGTGTATGTATTTGTTAACGGCGCTGAAAATATAGTTAACTCTTATTTAAAAATAAAAGGGATACTATCTCGTATTTTAATTTCGGTTGGCACAGCTATTATCAGAATGTATAATATGTTTTGCGGGTATTATAAAGAGAATGATATTTCTTTGGAACCTTTGAAAGAGTTTAATGATCTTCCTGAAAAATGGTCGTATGAGGCAGCCAGGGAACATCAGTTTTTTCCATTAAGAAACAAAGAATTTTTACAATGGAAGGTCATTGATGTGCCAAAAAGTTTTAAAAAAAATTTATTTGCCTTCTGGATGATCAAAAAAGGTAAGAAAATCGCCTACTGTGTTCTTTATAGAGACTCAACAAGAAATGTCTTAAAATTGATAGATATACTTTGCGAAAATATTGCACAGAACATGAAAGACAGTATCAGTGCTGTCAGGTATTTTGCTATTTCCAATAAATATGATGCCGTAACAACAAATGTGGCAAGCGAAATATACAGCAATGCTTTTGAAACTTCCGGCTTTATAAAAAATAAAGCGGTGAGATGTACTCTGCTTACCCTCCAGCCTGAATTTGCCATCGAACACCCTTCAGATAAATCTTTTTGGCTACAATTGCCAATTGATCGTGATAATTTTGATTATTAATCATATCTACAATGTCTGTTAGAAAAAAAGCTTTTAAAGGCGCCTCCTGGCTGGCTCTATTTAAGTTTTTTAAGCAGATGTTTTCTTGGATCATAACCATACTGGTAGCAAGAATCCTGGTGCCGGGTGATTATGGCCTTATGGAAATGGCTACGGTTTTAACCGGTTATGCCGCTATGTTCAGTGAGCTTGGTCTGGGAGCCGCGATAATACAAAAGCCCACTTTAAACCAAAATGAACTTTCATCAATATTTTGGTTTGCATTTGGGATCAGTATATTGCTTGGTATAAGCTGCTTTGGTCTTGCCTATCCAACAGCCTTAATCTTTAATGAGCCAAGAGTTATTTCCATAGCGCAACTTGCTTCTGTTAGTTTTATACTTAATGGCTTACAGATCGTGCCGCTTAATCTCCTAAAAAAGGAAATCGAATTCAAAAAGCTTGGCATGATCGAGCTGATAAGCACTATCGTTTCATGTTCCAGCATGTATTTTATGGCAATAATCGGCGCAGGGGTTTGGACATTGATAGGAGGACGCCTAATATCTTATCTGACATCCTTGATTTTGATTTAATATATAGTTCGATGGTTTCCGAAATTTCATTTTGATTTCAATGAGGCGAAATCATTGATTAAATTCGGGCTTGTTGTGGCATTTGGCAGATCTTTTTTTTATATTTATGAAAAATCAGACAGATTCTTTGCCGGTCGAATCTGGTCAGCAACCACACTAGGCTATTACAGTTTTGCATTGCAACTGTCTCAAATACCTACAGAAAAAATTGTATCGTTAATAAACCAGGTTTCTTTTTCTGCTTTTTCCAAGCTTCAGAATGATACAAAAGAATTTAACAGGTTCTATCTTGATATAAGCAAAGTAACGCTTTCTTTGGTTCTTCCCGTATTTGTAGGCGGTTATCTTGTTGGAGATGATTTAATAAAAGTTTTACTGGGAGATAAATGGCTGCCGATAATTACAGTTTTTAAATACTTGTGTCTGGTACAAATTATGACGTCATTAACTGCAGTAAACAGTTTTGTCCATACAGCACAAGGCAAGCCACAGTTGGGCTTAGGTTTTAATGTGGTTTGTGCTGTTATGATGTCGATTTCCTTTTTTTTAGCCGTTCCATACGGATTAAACGCAGTATTAATACCATGGGTTACAGTATATTTTATTATTTGTCTGTGCTGGACTTTTTTCTCTCTTTATACAATAGGAATTAGTTTTAGACTTTATTTAAAAACTATTCGAGTACCTTTTATAGGTGTTTTTATCATGTCGGCAGTTATTATTGCCTGTGGTAATTATAGTCTTTTATTTCCTTTAGTTACGGATAACAATATACTTGTGATATTAGGCTTGAAAATTGCTACAGGCGCTGTTTCATATTTATTATTTTTATGGTTTTTTGATAGATCCCTGTTTGAGAATATTAAAAAATTAAGACGATATTAACCTTAAATCATTTTTTATGACCGATTATCATATCAAGAAAAGAGGGTCACAAGACAACCTTTGGAACATACTATATTTACTATGGTTTTTGAAACTATTTCGCCCTGAAAGACTTGTCAGTTATTATATCCCTCAATTAGTGGAATTACACAAACTTCCCACAATTATATTGTTAATATTGACGGTTTTATGGTTTCAATCATCAGTAAAAAAGCATAACTTTAAATTAATTGGTTTATATTTAATATTATTAATTATTAGTGGTATATTTGCTTTTAACACCGCACGGCCAAGAGTTGTTATCAGAGGAATGTTTGAGATATATCTTATGGGAATGATGACATTCAGCCTGGTTAATGATCATGAAAAAATTGATAAACTTTTTAAACTTTTTTTATTTTATTTTTTATATTTTGCAATTTGGGGTATTGCGGGAATGGGGGTTGTCTGGTGGGATTACTTTTTAAATGAAGAAGACGCAGTCGGCCCGCTAATGTGTATAGGTCTTGGTTTTTGTTTTCAATATTATCTGTCTCAGGATAAAGGTGTAATAAAAAAAATATCTCTGGCATGTAGTATTTTATGTGTGGCAGGTGTTGTGGCTTCATTTGCAAGAGGTGCTTTTTTAGTTTTGTTTACCACTATTTGCCATATCTGGGTAAGATCGGAACATAAAATAAAGGGGATATTTGTTCTTGGGCTTGGAGTAGCAACTATTTTAGTTGCAGCCACATTATTTTTTGAAAACAATGCATTTTGGGATGAAATGCAAACTATCTCTGATGGCACTTCAAAAGGTACAGGTCGTGACAGGAAGGTCTTATGGTCTGTTGCATGGGCCGAATTTTGTGATAATCCTTTCATTGGAGTCGGTCCCAATAACTTCGGGATAGCAGCCCCACGTTATATTGTTAAAGTGGCAAACAAGGGAAAATATTTGGATCCTGGCCAGATATGGGGGAGAGCGCTCCATAATGGTTTCTTTCAGATTTTATGTGAACAGGGCATTGCAGGATCATTAATCTTTATTTTAATTATATATGATTTTTTCAGATCAAATTTTAGAATAAAATCAAAGTGTTTTATTAATACTGAAAATAATAACGAACTTATTGAAAAAAAATATTTTTATATTTTGACCGGCCTTGAAATAGGCTGTGTTGCATATCTATTGAATGCTTTTTTTTACGACATAACATATTATCCGTGGTTCTGGAATCTTATCATCATAAACAGATTGTTGTGTATTCATTTACAGGATCGAATTCAGCGAGCTTAAGCGGTTTTACCAAAACTCAATCACCCCGAATTTTTGCGACCTGTGCGGATAGGTTTTCCCGAGCAATCAATCATCAGACGAAATCTGAACTGCCCAGCGGACATTTTAAGTTTGAAATTACTGGACACTTTTTAGGATTTTATATTGATTTAATTGAGTTTTTTCGTAGAAAAATGTCTGCTGACTATTATGCTAAACGCACAATATCAAGTATTTAGCTATCATGCTAAACGCACTTATTTGGCCATGATAAGAAAACCAGTTTAATCACTCTCAAACATTATAATTTAAGGTAGTTATGGGTCGCTGGCATTTAAGAAAAAAATTTGAACACAAGTCAAAAGTAAAAAAGGAACAGGATAAAATTAGTTCTATTTTGAGAGGCCAAAAATAACTTTCTACATAATTTATCAATAAATATAAAAGGTTAGAGGTTAGAACGTTAGGAAAAACTCTTAAAGATAGATATAAATTCAAGCAAAAAAGATGTGCGTTTAGCATGACACAGTTTCAACCTAAACGCACAAATAGCTAATATATAAATCCTATAATTCAAAGGAGTTAAAGAATTTAGCTCTTAATATTGTTTGATTTTTGTCCGGTAATCATAGGCGATTTCGTCTGATCATTTGCCAACATAAAAGTAACGGAATCTCGCGGTCAACATAATAAGAAAATTTCATACGATATTAAAAAGTAGGGGACAAGTATCTTCATTTATGAAAGGATTTAATTCCGAATTATTACTCATAAAAGGAGATCAAAATGGCTAAGTATAAAATAAAGGTAAATGTCGAGCTGGTTGAATGT
>LGVF01022435.1_pt1 | contig 15335 bp, 14 predicted proteins | sample 469901 | NCBI WGS metagenome assembly LGVF01 (sample SAMN03893561, study PRJNA290197) | marine sediment metagenome | material: sediment; isolation source: combined push core samples #3730, #5133, and #5579 collected at Hydrate Ridge | place: Pacific Ocean: Hydrate Ridge
CTAAGGACAAGATCAACTATCTTCTCCCTTAACTCTTCCTGGGGCAGATAATCAAGGGGTGAAAGCTGAACTTCTCTTATCTTCCTTAAAGTTTCAGTTATCAATATATTTCCTTTAAACCCTTTATCACTGATTGGCAAGCAAGTCGCGTTCAACCCGGAGCAGATCCTCTGGTGTATCCACCTCGATAGAATCGTGTTCCGTTAACATCACCTTTATTTTATATCCATATTCAAGAGCTCTGAGTTGTTCGAGTTTTTCAAATCTCTCCCATTCACCTTCCGGCAAAGCTACATAAGAAAGCAAAAAGCCCTTGCGATAGGCATAAAAACCAAGATGTTTGTAGTATGTTGGTTTAATCTTTTCGTCAGGGTTACGTTGAAAAGGGATCGGAGATCTGGAGAAATAAAGTGCATAATTATCTTTATCAAAGACCGTTTTCACATGATTAGGGTCATTTATCTCCTCGTGTCGAACTATTTTATATATCAATGTTGACATCGGTAATGCGGGATCTTCAAGAAGCGGTCTGGCAACTTGTTCAATCACCTCAACAGGAAAAAGAGGCTGATCACCTTGGATATTTACCACAACATCATGTTCGGAGATTCCAAGCAGTTCTGCAGCCTCTGCAAGTCTATCTGAACCAGAGACATGATCATCTCGAGTCATCACATACTCCCCGCCAAAAGCTTGTACACATTCGGCAATTCGACTATCATCGGTAGCCACCACCACACGGGAAAGCAATTTAACCGCTTTTGCTCTTTCCACAACATGCTGGATCATCGGTTTGCCGGCAATTAAGGCCAGTGGTTTTCCTTTAAATCTGTTCGATTTATACCTCGCGGGGATGATAGCAATTACTTCCGGTGTTGGGTTTGTCATAATATTTCTACTTGTTATTTCGAATTTGATATTTCTTTCAAGGTGGCCCTGAGAAAAGCCGTTTTGGATAAAATAACATTCTCGGACAAGATCCCAGCGTCAATGCGAACATTTTAATTGATATGCAATAACAACATATGAAAGATAGATGAAAAAATCATTGCCAATCTCTGTTTCATCAACAATAAATTCTTCAACTCAACTCCACCAGGCAAAGTCTCTGGCAAACAGATTAAATCTCCCCTTCCATCCATCGATTGGCAAAACAGACTCGAGTTATATTTTAGCATATACCGCAGTTGGTTTACAATTAGTACAATTTGCCGATACCGGCCAAATGAGATCTCTTCTGTTCGTAGATTTTGTAAAAGGGAAAAATGGTTACAGACACTCCAGAAATCTCACTATCAAACAGCCCCTGGCCAAAGCTATTGGGATTAAGTCAGGTTTCCGGCCTTCCGTTTTCGATGCTACCGCCGGTCTCGGAACGGATGGTTTTGTGCTGGCCTGCCTGGGATGCAAAGTGTCATTGTGCGAACGTTCACCTATACTCCACGCTCTTCTTGAAGATGGTATTACACGTGCAGCCGGAGAACCGGGGACAAAAGAGATTGTTGCCGACAGACTGGATCTTCAGTTTGAAGATTCACTAGTGTTTTTGCAGCAAACCAGTAAAAAATTTCATACAATTTATTTAGATCCCATGTACCCACACCGCACCAAATCAGCACTGAACAAACAGGAGATGAGAGTAATCAGGGCGTTGGTGGGAGATGATGAAGATTGTGGCGGGCTATTAGAGGCTGCACTGGCCGCCGCAGAAAATCGGGTTGTTATCAAACGACCCAAGGGAGCAGAAGAGGTTCCCGGCCCTCCTCCTTCATATGCTGTAAAAATGAAGAGCAGCCGTTTTGATATCTATTTATGATATTTTTCTCCGGCCTTGATAGTATATGCTCGATAGAGCTGCTCAACCAGGAACAGCCTGACCATATCGTGGGTAAAGGTCATTTTCGAAAGAGAAAGGAGTAGATCCGCTGACTCAATAACATCATTGGAGAGGCCATCTGGGCCACCTATCAGATAATTTACCTGCCTGATACCGCGCAGCTCCCATTCTTCAATTTTCCTGGCAAATGATTCGGAGCTGAATTGGCTGCCCCTTGAATCAAGAGCGACGATGAGTGCTCCTGCAGGAACAGTTTTCAGGAGAAGAACTCCCTGATCACCCTTTAGAGATTTGGCCCGGTTTCCCTTTTTTTTCTCTTTCAGGATGGAAATTGAGAAATTGGTGTAATGTTTCAACCGTGATGAATATGCTTCTATTCCATCCGCAATAAAACCATCTTTTGTTCTGCCTAGAAACAACAGTTCATGTTTCATGCTTTATCAGCCTGCCGGGGTATGTTTAACAGCTGACTACACTGTCCTGCATTATCTTCGACAGCACCTCACAGAACCTTTCATAGCCTATCTCTTTTTTTATACCGGGACAAGATTCAGAAATAGTCAAAAAATTATTTTCATCATCCAGAATTGAAGGATGCAGGGGCCATTGAGCACAACGCCAGGGTCTGCCGTTATGAACAGAGCAGCCATCGTCATAAAAGATACAATAGCCGTCTACAATCTTCATTTGAACACTGTTGCCGGAAATACGCCAATACTGTTCACGTACATCTCTTTCACGCATATCAAGAGATGTTATCATTCTCACCTGATCTGCTCCATCAAGAGACACAGTTGTCTCGCCCCGGCAGCAATACCCACACCTTGTACATGAAAAAATATCTGATACATCTACCACTACTTACTCCCCGGTACTATCTTTTATGAAATATCAGGCGTAACCGATTACATCTTCATAGACCGCAATATCAATACCTAACTGCAGAGCCGCTGCCCGCCATTTTACCTTATCGTCAATATTAAATATAATATTGTCATCAGCAGGCACAGTCAGCCACCCATTTGCCACAAGCTCATTCTCTAGCTGTCCTGGACCCCATCCGGTATATCCAAGAATAAACAGATAATGCTCAGGCCCTCTCGCTTTCGCTATATCTTCCAACACCTTTGTTTCTCTTGTTAAAGAAACAGTTTGACTGACCTCAAGTTTGTGTTCGGTAACATAATCAGACATAAAAAGGATAAATGCTGATTCCAGCTCGACAGGACCCCCTATATAAACGGGCGGCAGCTCAACATCAGGGACAGGCAGATTCCCTCCCTTGAGTATTTCCGGCAGAGTGAATACTCCATGAGGCCGATTTATTGCCACCCCCATCGCCCCTTCACTGCTATGAGCACAGATATAAATCACATGCTCCTCGAACCGTGGATCCGGCATTTGAGGAGTCGAGATAAGAAAAGTACCCACCAATGAGTCTATTGAAGAAGCTGCATGGTCTTCCATGTTAAAAAACTCCGCTTGAAATTTATCTTCCCTGCACTTCTATTTTATCAAACTCCGGGTCCACTCGTCAAGGGTCTCTCCAACAGATAAAGTCACTGGTCAGCCTCTTATCATTTATCAATCACATTGATAATGACAAATCCGGCTTTATGACCTATTATTAGTTGTGCACGAAGAAAACACCGCATTCTGTCCCCACCCAGTTCAAATAACTATCATGCAAGCAACAGGAGAATAAGTAAATGGATCAGTATGCAATGCATCCCCCCGGAGATAAAATGAAAAAAGCCATTAAGGAATTCTCGGAACTGTTACTCGAATCCCCGGGAAAAAATCGATGGCAGTTACTTCAGCAGGTCGAACTCAAATATGATCTGTCTCCACAGGAATGTGAATTTCTTAACAACCATTTCAGTCAGGAAAATTCATGATTCCCGAAACCGGCAGTTCTAATCAGGATGAAAAAAGTTATAGACTCACGATATTGCCCGGAATCAATTACAAACAGTGCGATCACCGGTAGCCTCTAAAAGCTCACGATAATATGCTTCTGTCTGTTCACACATAGCCTGGGCTGTAAAATTCTTTATTACCCGCGCTTTTCCTTTTTCCCCCATACGATCCAACTCGTCCTTTTCAATTGCCAAAGCTGTCTTAATGGCTTTGGCTAATTGTTTTTCATCTGACGGTGTAACTAACCATCCATTTTCGCCATCTACTACAGTTTCAAGACTGCCGCCATGAGCTGTTGCAATAACAGGTTTTCCCATTGCCATTGCTTCAACAGTTGTTCTGCCGAAGGCTTCCGGCTCCAGAGAAGATGTGGATAAAACAATATCGGCCAGCATAAAAGCTGCCGGCATATCACTGCAATGGCCTACAAGACGTGCTGTTCCAGTTAAAGCATTTTTTTCTATAAGTTCTTCGAGTTCAGCTGTATACCCTGGATTATCTAAAGTATCCCCAACCAGAACAGCAGCAAAATCAAAACTATTAACATCGAGCAAGCTTTTTAGAAATAACTCCTGCCCCTTCCACTCTGTCAGCCGGCCAGGCAACATAAGAACTTTTCTACCTTCATCCAGGTTCCATGTTTTTGCTAATTTTTGCTTTCGAGATAAGTCAATGTTTTCGGAATCAAAATAATCGGTATCAACGCCCCGAAAAATAAGCTTAACATTAGTTTTTCGATCATAATTTTCGATAATATGTTTTTTAATGCTCTTTGAGATGGCGATAACACCCTCTCCTTTTGCCATTATCGCACTATATGCGTTAACAGAGTAGAAACCATGAAAAGTCGTTATAAGAACCGGCCGATGTTTTCTGGAGATACTTTTCCAGGCAATATATCCTACCCATGCGGGCATCCTTGAACGAAGATGAAGAATATCCACCTTCTCTTTTTTCATGAGCCGCCTGAGTGGCAAAATATGCAAGAGAGCAATCGGGCTTTTCGAGCCAATATTTTTTTCAATGTGCTCACTCCCCTCCTTCTCCAGTTGATCAACAAGTCTGCCACCTGCAGACACAACTATTGACCGATGGCCCTTCTTCACAAGATGCCGTCCCATCTCAAGTGTACCCCTCTCAACTCCCCCACTCTCCAATTCAGGCAGTAACTGCATTACAGTCAACAATCTTGAGGTATTGCGAGACAACTTACTATTATAAATATCTTGGTAAAGCTGAACAGTTTTCCTGCACATACTTGAAGCAGTAAAGCGTTCATTTACCCACTTTTTCCCCTGCTCCCCAAATCTTTTCACCTTCTCAGGATCAGATATTGCGTCCTCAATAGCAGCAGCAAGTTTTTCCGGATCAAGAGGAGGTACCAGCCAACCGGTTTCCCCCGGCAAAACTGTTTCCAGGCTGCCACCGTGTGCTGTCGCTATAACCGGTGTTTCCATGCCCATTGCCTCTATAGCCACCTTTCCAAATGCTTCGGGTTGAGTGGAACTGGCGGAAACCACTATATCCGCCAGCATAAAGACAGCAGGCATATCACTGCAATGTCCTGCGAGTTCAACCTTTTCAGTCAAACCATGATGCTTAATCTTCTCCCGTAACTTTCTGCTATAGGAAGGGTTTTCTTCTGTATCACCTATACAAAGTGCTATAAAATCGAGATGTTTGATAAGAGCAAGACTCTCAATAAACAGATCCTGCCCCTTCCATTGTGTCAACCTGCCGGGAAGGATTATAACCGGGATATCCTGGGAGGAGAGGTTCAATTTATTACGTAGAAAACTGACACGATCTTCAGTTACATTTTCTGGTGAAAATACTTTGCTGTCAAACCCGCCATGAATCAGATCAATTCTTTTTTCGTCAACGTTATAGTTCTCTAAAATATGCTCTTTTATGGTTTCAGAAACTGCGGCTACCCTCTCTCCTTTCGTCATAATGGCGGAATAGGAGTTTACCGAATAGAACCCGTGAAAGGTAGTTATCAAGCTGGGCCTTGCATTCTCAGGCATGAGCTTCCAGGACAAATAACCGATCCATGCAGGTAACCGGGATCGCAGATGTAGAATATCAACCTTCTCCTCACAGAGAAAACGCCTGAGTTTTGAAACGTACTGGAGACAGCGAACAGACTTCTCTCCAATATATGGCCAATGAATATGCAAAACCCCACTCTCTTCGAGCAGCGGGACTAGACGTCCACCACCTGAAATAACAATAGATTTATAGCCAATGTCCGCCAGATAAACGGCAAGATCTACTGTTTCTCCTTCAACACCACCCTCGTCAAGTTCGGGCAGTACCTGTACTACTGTAAGTTTGTCGGCCACCATCGTTTCAATATAGTATCAGCACATCTCTGTGCTTCATTAAGATTGTCATGGTCAACCCATGTACCATTCTGATTAAACCATCTCTCGTAAGGTAGAATAAATCCCCTTTCCTCCAAGTATGTAATACCTTGCAGAAATTTATTAGTCTGTTTTTTCCAGTCAACGGGAAGCACGCCGACTTTGCAGCCGGCTGTCAGCGCTTCAAATATCATTGAAACTGAGTCTGCTGTAACCCATACAGTAGCCGAAATATCATACTGTTGCTCGACCCATCCAGGTTCAGTGTCCTTAAAATTATAAAAGGTGACATTAAGATAGCGACGAGATATTTCTTCCAGCATTAAAATCATGTCATCAGGAGTCCTTGGTGAAGAAGATATCAGCCATTGAGTTTCCGGTTTCCTTTTAACAATATTTTCTGTTTTTAGTTTTAGTTCCGAACTGTTCCATCTATGACTTTTTCTATCAATCCCTCCGATCAGGATCAATCCGCAATTTTTTCTGTGCTGCTTTTTGTTTATAGAACAATTTGGCGGGCCAACTGTAAGTATTATATTTCCTTTCTGCTCAAGACCATCATGGACAGGAACAAAACAGATATCAAATCGAAATCGAAAAATAGGATCCGGAGCCATACATGTTACAGCAGGGATATTGAATTTTTTTTTGCAGTGCAGAATTGACAAATGAGTTCGGCTGCCGGTTCCAATGATAAGATCCGGCTTTACAATCTTCATACCGTTATTCGTGCATATTGGCAGATTCAGCCTGACTATTCCCAAAAAGGTTTGCCAAAAGGAGCGGCGGGCGATTTTGATTTTAGTAGTCTTTACATTAACTCTTTTTTCCAGTGCCCTGATGATACCTAGAGTCTGTTTTTCATGTCCGGGACTGCCATCAAGAAAGCAAATGATATGAATTCGGCTTTGTCTGGGTGTTTTCATTGACGACGAGCTGTTATGTCAGGAACTAAACTGTACGATTGGAATTTACACTATCGCCTTGTATTGGGTGGCGAAGGTGGTCTTTGAGATCTCCCGGCACCACCGGCAAGTTTCAAAATAATCTTATTTGATTTATACAACCTCATTGTCATTGTTTTAAAAAGTTGACTTGTAATATCAGGATATTTTGCAACGATCTCATTGATTTTATCCCCCGGATAACGTTTTACAGTACACCTTCCCTGTGCAATGATAGAAGCAGATCTTTGTTCACCAGTTATTGCAGCCATTTCACCAAAATACTCTCCGGGTTCTGTCAGTTCTGCAATTTTTTTCCCATTTTTTATCACTGTAAGTGAACCCCTGATGAGTTTAAAAAAATCAATATCGGTATTGCCTTCACGAATGATTCCATCGCCGTCTTCGTAGTGCTCCCGATCAGGGTTCACCAGGTATGCCGGTAAACTTTCTTTATGGGCCACTGTACGCCTTAAGGTTTCTTCAACAGAGGTAATTCCTTCCCTTACCTTCTGCAGGGCAGCGTTACGAAGAGGTGTCATGCCTTCCTGGACCGCAATTTTTCTCAACTGATCCTCTGGAACCTCAGCACTGATAGCCTTGGCAACTTCATCCGTCACCTCCATAAGCTCAAAAAAACCAACCCTTCCCCTATATCCTAACCCATTACATTCAGGACAGCCATTGGGACCAAAAGTAACTAAATTTTCAATTTCATCCTCACTAAAGCCCATTGAAAGGAGCACTTTTGAATCATGTTTTTCTACTTTTTTACAACTTTGACAAAGTCTTCTTCCCAGCCTTTGAGATAAAACCATGGTCACTGAAGAGGCAAGCATATAAGCCGGAATGCCGATATCAACAAGCCTTCCGATGGTTGCAGCACTGTCGTTGGTATGAAGAGTTGAAAAGACCAGATGCCCTGTCATAGCCGCTTTAATTGCAATCTCAGCGGTATCCATGTCACGTATCTCTCCCACCATTATAATGTCAGGATCCTGGCGCAGGAAAGCCTTCAAGCCTGCGGCAAATGTCATCCCAACCTCAGTATTAACATTGACCTGATTAATACCTTTGAAATTGAATTCAACAGGGTCTTCAGCGGTTAGAATTTTTATATCCTCGCTGTTCATGGAATTGAGCGCAGAATAGAGGGTAACCGTCTTCCCAGAGCCGGTCGGCCCTGTTACCAGCAACAATCCCTGGGGTCTGGTCAAGCACCGCTTCAACATCTCAAATGTCTTTACCTCAAAACCAAGTTTTGTTAAATCGACATTCAGAGATCCTTTATCAAGTATACGAAGTACAACTGATTCACCAAAAAGAGTGGGCAGAGAAGAGACTCGGAAGTCTACTGATCTGTTACGTCCCATCCTCATTTTAATTCGACCATCCTGGGGAATACGTCTCTCGGTTATATCCAGACCGGAAAGGATTTTAATTCTGGCAACCAGGGCATTTTTGATTGTCAGGGGCAGATTCATCGACTTATACAGGGCACCGTCTTTTCGATACCTGACCTGCATATTTTTTTCATACGGCTCAACATGAATATCAGATACTCCATCCTGAACTGCCTTTAGCAGAATACCGTTTACAAGTTTGATGATTGGAGCATCGGAGGCTGCAAACTGATCTCCCAGACCTTCGTCTTCGTCCCCTGCTATCTCGAAATCATCCGCCGCCTCGGCAACAATGGAGCCAAAGTCATCAACCTCAGTCATACTCATCTCTTCTTCGGGTTCATCCTGTCCCCCGAAATATGACCTGGCTTCCTCGTCATCAATACCGTAATACTTCTGATATGCCTCAACAATATCCGTCTCAGAAGAAACGCACACAGACAGTTCCTTATCAAGCAGGTTTTGCAGCTCTTCTACAGCAGTTACATCAGATGGCTCTGCCATTGTTATCTGCAGCGTATTGCCTGCCATTCGCAGGGGAAAAGCCATATAATCTTTTGCCTGCTCATAGGATAGAAGTTTTATTACATCCTTGGAAGGTGGTTCGGATTTGATCACAACCGCAGGGTAATTGTGCTGTCTGCTTAAAAAGGTAAAAACAGTGTCGTGGTCTATATACTCAAATTGTCTCAGTATAGCCCCGAGCCTGCCACCATTTTTCTGTAAGGCCTTTTTGGCAGTATCAAGCTGAGCCGGGGTTATATAACCAGCTTTACTGAGGAGTTCACCAATTTTAATCTTTCCCGCACCTGATTGATCTTTAACTGTTCTTTTTCGTGATGATTTCCGTGCAATTTTTGTGTTCTGCAAAGCCATATCAACTTACCCTGGGAAAAGGTATTCACACTTTTGGATGATGATTTTGTTCAACTCATCATGCGGCATAAGAAGGTTAAATTACCCTGGTTTCTGTCCGGAAATGGAACATTTTGATAACACTCTTACCTAACCGGGAAAGAGTTTCAAAATACCATTATAGTTACAATAGCATTTTTTTTATTTAAATTTAAGGATTTAACAGAAGAAACAATAATATTTTTTCTCAAAAGTGAATTTAGAACATTACAAAAAAAAATCTTCCTGCCTCAAGATGTACAACAAAGCAGAAAGATTTCTTTTAAAAATGTCTTGAAAAGGTTGAGCGATAAATGGACACTTAGATCATCGGATACCGTTTTTGTCTCAAGCAGTTTCAGGTAGTTGACCTCAGAAATCTCCATCGATTTCTGTTATGCCCTGAACATTTATGTTACAAGAGGTATTGCCGACTCTTCAGTTACCTTGCCAAAACGGTGACATTTTTCTCAACAGTTCTATGATTGCCGGCATCTTCTCAATAATATAATCAACTTCTTCCTCGCTGTTGTAAACACTGAGAGAAAAACGTATCGAGCCATGTGCAGCGGTAAAAGGAACTCCCATTGCCCTGAGTACATGGGATGGCTCCAGAGAACCGGAAGTACAGGCGGAACCGGAGGAAGCACATATCTTATATCGATTCATATGCAGGAGGATAGCCTCTCCTTCGACAAATTCAAAACTGATATTTGAAGTATTGGGAAGTCGAGCTGTTTTATGTCCGTTCAAGCGAGACTTTGAAATACCCGAGAGTAACCCTTCTTCCAGCTTATCACGCAACTGTTTGACCCTGGTGTTTTCTTCCGCCATCTTTTCAGAAGCAAGTTCACAAGCCCTGCCAAGCCCGACGATAGAGGCTACATTTTCAGTACCGCCTCGACGGCCATATTCCTGGTGGCCTCCTGTAAGAAACGGCACAAAAAGAGTCCCTCTTTTAATATACAATACCCCGACTCCTTTCGGAGCATGAATCTTATGTCCGGACAAAGAGAGAAAATCGATATCAAGTGTTTTCAGATCGATGGGAATTTTGCCGACTGCCTGAACAGCATCCGTATGAAAAAGAATGCCTCTCCCGTTGGCCATAGCTGCCATTTTTTCAACAGGATAAATATTACCTGTCTCATTATTGGCCCACATAACACTGACAATGGCGGTATCATCCGTCAATGCAGCCTCATATTCAGCCATATCAATCATGCCTTCGCCATCAACCTTCAGTCTGGTTACTCTATATTTGTGTCCCGTCAAGGTTTCAAGGTTATCACACAGACTCTTTACCGCAGGATGCTCAACCCGTGTTGTTACGACATGTCTTTTTTCAGGAAATGTTCTCAAAGCGGATAAAATTGCAGTTGAGTCGCTTTCTGTTCCACAGCTGGTAAAAGTGATCTCTTCCGGTTCTGCACCCAGTATATCTGCAACTTTTTCCCGTGCCTCAGAAACAACCTGCCCAACCTGGCCTCCAAAAGTGTGCATACTTGAAGGGTTTCCATAGAGATTAGTGAGATATGGCATCATGGCATCCACAACTTCGGGGGCAATCATTGTTGTAGCATTATTATCCATGTAGACAACTTTTTCATTTACACTGCTCATTAATTTTCTTCCTCCACTATAAGGCTGTCCAGCACCAGCTCTCTCAATTTTCTCTCAACATACTCTTTTATAGTAGTTTGTGATTTTTTACAGCTTTTGCATGCACCTCGAAGAGATACCGTAATAAAATCCCCATCTACATCGATAAGTTCAATATCACCACCATCCTTTCTCAAACCCGGTCGTACTTCTCTTTCCAGCACTTCTTCAATTTTCTTAATCTTCTGCAGAGCAGTCATTTTTTTCGGTTTAGTACCGGGACTAACTATTTCGGATTTCCCGCCAACTGTTTCGCGAAGAAGTTCCCGAAGCTTATCTTCACATTTCCCACATCCGCCGCCGGCTTTAGTAAAGTTGGTAATTTCCTCAACAGATCGCAAACTTGATTCATTAATTGCTCTGATTACCTCCAGGTCGGTAACACCGAAACACTCGCAGACTACCTCTCCAGCTGCCATTGGTAATATTAAACCACGATAGTCAGCAATGGCTGCTTCAAGTGCCTCACGCCCCATCACGGAACAGTGCATTTTTTCTTTCGGCAATCCGCCAAGGGCATCGGCAATATCCTCGTTGCTAATGTTCGCAGCCTTATCGATCGACATCCCAATCACCATTTCCGTCAAAACAGAAGAAGAGGCTATTGCACTGGCACAACCGAACGTTTTGAATTTTGCATCTGTAATAATATCATTTTCGTCAACTTTGAGCGTCAGCTTCAAAGCATCACCACATGCCAGTGATCCGACATCTCCAGTACCACTTGCATTTTCCACCTCTCCTACATTCTGCGGATTGAGGAAGTGTTGTTGCACTTTATCTGTATATTCCCACATGAAAATCTCCTGGTAATTAGTGCCTGGAAAATTGTTTCCTGTTTTGTTTTTATATGAAAGTCAATTTACTCCCCTGACAGGGAGGGGTTCGGATTACAAACTGACAATAATACCTGAACTGCAAAACGCAACCAACACTGCAGTCAAAGCGTCACTTTATTGAATTAACACTTCAGCCAACACAGATTCTTCAGAATGGACAAGTTCAACAGTGGTATTACTTCAATGGCTTTGCCTCATCTACAAGCATGATCGGAATGTCATCTTTAATTTCATATAATAATTTGCATTTCTCACAAATTATTCCATGCTCATCCTGTAGTTTTACAGCCCCTTTACATCGCGGGCAGGCCAGAATTTCTATCAATTCTTTATTTATCATCATCTCCTCTACTTTTTAATTTGCTATTTGTTATTAAGGAAAAACACTACGCCTCGTATATCGAACTTCTGGAAGCCTACGCTTATTGGGCTTAGCTATCTGGAACTTCCGATAAGCGTAGACATCGAGTGACCTTTTTAATGGTTTATCATTGTATAATAATGCACAATTTGATATTTACCTGAATTCGAATATCATTGCAGAATTTATTTCTATCAGATTCTCCAAATCAAGATTGAGTAATATTCGAACCGATACGAAACCAACACGAGAGTATTTTGAAATGAGTAATAGCCCACCCCCTTTCAAGACGTCAGTCAAATTAGAACTTCGCAACGCAGGGATTATCATAAAGAAAGATGCCCCCCCTGTGAAAGCCTACGCAGCAACCCTGACAGACTGGTTACAAACCAGGAAAATAAACGTAGTTATCAACGATATTTCTCCTGATCTTGATATAATTATTGTTCTTGGAGGAGATGGCACATTATTGCATATCGCCGAACGAGCAGCCAGATATTCTATACCTGTTCTCGGGATTAACCTTGGAAATTTAGGTTTCTTAACAGAATTGACAGAAAATGAAACCTTCAGTGCCCTTGAGTATATTTTGAACAATCAGGTAACGATCGAGAACAGGTTGATGCTGAAAGCACGTGTTGTAAGAGACACTGAACCCTGTGGTTACAGATATGCTCTTAACGATATTGTTATAAACAAAAATGCAGTTGATCGGCTTCTCAACCTGTCAACCACTGCAGATGAAAAATATATTACCACCTATAAAGCCGATGGATTAATCTTCTCATCTCCAACAGGATCAACAGCATATAGCCTCTCCGCAGGTGGACCTCTTGTTCACCCTGGCCTGGCAACAATTCTAGTGACACCTATCTGTCCTTTCATGCTCAGCAGCAGGCCAATCATACTTCCCGCCGACAAGATCTTACGAACCCGTCTTGACGCCAGAGATAAGGCCGAAAATGCTCAAGTGATTATCGATGGTCAACCGGTCTGGGTAATGAAAAAAGATGATTTTCTTGAAATTGAAACAGCTGAACATTCACTGCAGCTTATCGTCTCATCTACAAGGGATTATTTCACCATTCTGCGCAATAAACTTCACTGGGGATTTCAGGAAAAAGATTAAGCATCTCACAAAAACGGTATTCATTTTTTCTTTTTTATCCCATACTTCTTCATTTTGTACTGAAGTAAACTCTTGGTAATACCAAGTTGTTCAGCTGCTCTTGCCTGAACATTTTCCGTATCGGCAAGGGCCCTGGTCAACATTTTCTCTTCAATAGTATAGAGCACATCATTCAACCCGGCATTTTCCGGAATCAGTTGATTCAGATCCATCTCCTGTCCCCAGGATGACTTTTTATTATCATATCTAGTGTCAGGTTGCACATCTTCCGCTTCAATCACACTATCACTGCAGAGAATAGCAGCCCGCTCTATTGTGTTTTCCAGCTCCCTGATATTCCCTTCCCAGGGAAGTTTCATAAGCAGCCGAAAAGCATCTGCAGAAAGCCGCAATTGTGGTTTTTTTAAAATGGTTGTAAATTTATCAATAAAATATTCGACCAGAAGCTTCATATCATCCATACGTTCTCTTAATGCAGGAAGATTCACCGGGATAACATTGAGCCTGTAAAACAGATCCTCTCTGAACCTGCCGGCAGCGACCTCTTCACGTAAATCACGATTAGAAGCACTGAGTATTCTCACATCCACTTCATGGGTTTTCCCACCGCCCACTCTTTCAAATTTCCTCTCCTGAAGAACCCGAAGCAATTTAGACTGGAGAGACAAGGGTATTTCACCTATTTCATCCAGAAAAATTGTACCGTTGTGGGCCAATTCAAACCTTCCTTTCCGCATAGCCACCGCCCCGGTAAATGCACCTTTTTCGTGTCCAAACAACTCACTTTCTAGAAGTCCCTCTGAAAGTGCAGCACAATTCACAGCAATAAATGGCTTCGCTTCTCTCGGACTGTGCATATGAATTGCTTTGGCAACCAACTCTTTACCAGTTCCACTTTCACCGGTAATAAGCACCGAGGCATGGGTGGGAGACACTTTTTCAATAAGTTCATAAACCTGTAACATTTTAGGGGTTTTCCCTACCATACCACTAAATCCTGTTTTACCTCTTATTTCATCGCGTAAACGGGTATTCTCACGAATGAGGGCATAGTGTTGGGCCGCTTTACGTAAGCTGACAATAAGTTCATCATTGGAAAAAGGTTTTGCCAGATAACTGAATGCACCGGCCTGCATTGCTTCAACAGCTTTATCCACTTCTGCATAGGCGGTAATAACAATTACAGGAAGATCCGAAAGCTTTTCTTTAATCTGCAGCATAAACTGTATGCCGTTCATACCCGGCATCTGCATATCTGTAATTACAATATCCAGATCAACATCATTTACTATTTTTATGCCCTGTTCTCCATCGGGGGCAGTAAAGACTTCAAAACCTTCATCTTGAAGCAGCTCCGACAAAACTACGAGATAATTTGGTTCATCATCTACAATAAGGATCGAATATTCATTCATATTTAAACACCTTAACCCGAAGAAATCGGTACTTTTTGAAATGCTTGGATAAGCAATTTATAAATCATAATATTTTTACTCGCCTGGCGACAGTTGTGGCACGCGCTTTCATATCCTCCAGGAGATCATAAGGAACTGTGACATTTTTTCCACCCGCCAGGGTTGTCCCGGGCCTGACATCACCATGATAATCACTGCCGCCGGTCATCACCAGACCATATTCATCAACATAGCGCATCAGAGCAGCTCTTGTTTTTTTCGAATGAGTGGGATAATACACTTCAATCCCGTCAAGGCCGATTCCGGTCATCTCTCTGATTGCAGTATGTAAATCCATACCCGTCCTTTGTAATTGCAAAGGATGTGCAAGAACCCCTATTCCACCAGCCTGCCGAATCATGTTGAACACCTCCTCAGCAGTATAAACAAACCGGGGAACATAAGCCTCAGCGCCCTGTCGTAAAAACCGCAGAAATGCTTCATCAATGGATTTTACAATACCTTTTTTTAAAAGCAGCCTGGCGATATGGGGCCTGCCTGTCTGGCCCATTTGTGAAATAGCACT
>LGVF01337685.1_pt1 | contig 15310 bp, 12 predicted proteins | sample 469901 | NCBI WGS metagenome assembly LGVF01 (sample SAMN03893561, study PRJNA290197) | marine sediment metagenome | material: sediment; isolation source: combined push core samples #3730, #5133, and #5579 collected at Hydrate Ridge | place: Pacific Ocean: Hydrate Ridge
ATTAGGTTAAGCGAATTAATAGGATTGCAAATTTCTAAAATTGATTTTGCAAATATTCAGTTAAAAGTATTAGGTAAAAGAAATAAAGAACGCATTATCCCGTTATCTTATCAGCTGATGAATGATATAGAATTATACCTTAAATTGCGCGATGATGTACAAGATGTTGAAAATGAGGATGTGTTTTTTTTAACAAAAAAGGGCAAACAAATTTATCCTAGTCTTGTCTATGGTAAGATAAATCACTATCTTAGTAGTGTAACAAAGAAGGTAAAAAAAAGCCCCCATATGATACGTCATACCTTTGCTACTCACTTGATGGATGCTGGTGCAGATTTGAATTCGATAAAGGAGCTTTTGGGGCATTCTAGTCTTGTTGCCACACAAGTATATATGCATTCATCTTTGGTGAAATTAAAATCAATTGTTAATCGAGCCCATCCTAGGGCACAAAAAAAGTAAGCCTATGAAAGTTAAAGTGCAAGCAGTAGATTTTAAAATTGATCAAAAATTATTAGACTTTGTTCAAAAGAAAATGGATAAACTTGATCAATTTTATGATAAAATAATTGATGGAGTTGTGTACTTAAAGCTTGGGAGTAAAAGTGAAAAGGAAAACAAATTATCCGAAATTAAAATCATGGTACCAGGTGACGAAATGGTAGTAAAGAAAAAGGGTAAGAGTTTTGAAGAGTCAATAGATTTATGTGCTGATTCTCTGAAAAGAATGCTAAGAAAAAAGAACGAAAAAGTTAAGGCTCATGTTGCCTAAAAATAATAATTTCAAAAAAAGATAATTAGGTTTTGGAGTTAGAGTAAAAGTTTATACATTTGCAGTCCGTAAAAAAAGCGGACTGCTTTTTTATGGTTGGTTAACAATGCCTTTTATTTAGGTTAGTAAATCAAACAAAAGTTCATTGAAAAAGGGGAGATACTCAAGCGGCCAACGAGGACAGACTGTAACTCTGTTGTGATTACACTTCGAAGGTTCGAATCCTTCTCTCCCCACTTATTACCTAAGTATAAAGGAAAAGGTCTAAAGTAATTGTTACTTTGATACTTGAACTTTAGACTTGAAAATTGCGAAAGTAGCTCAGTTGGTAGAGCGTCAGCCTTCCAAGCTGAATGTCGCGAGTTCGAACCTCGTCTTTCGCTCAAATATATAGATTTGATTGGTTGTTAAGTTGTTTAAATATTAAATAACTCATCAGCTAAACAAATAAACAATTAAAGAAACAAGTTATTAAATACTTGTGTTGCCGATGTAGCTCAGGGGTAGAGCGTTTCCTTGGTAAGGAAGAGGCCACGGGTTCAATTCCCGTCGTTGGCTCAACATAAAGAATTTAGTAAATTGCTTTATATTAACTAAGACTAATAATTGTAATTTTTTAAAATCATGGCAAAGGAAACTTTCGATCGTTCTAAACCACACTTGAATATAGGAACAATTGGTCACGTTGACCACGGTAAAACTACTTTGACTGCTGCCATTACGAAAGTTTTGGCTGACAAAGGTCTTTCTGCAGCAATGGAATTCGATCAAATCGACAATGCTCCAGAAGAAAAAGAAAGAGGTATTACTATTAATACTGCACACGTTGAGTACTCAACTGCTAACCGTCACTACGCACACGTTGACTGTCCAGGTCACGCGGATTACGTAAAGAACATGGTTACTGGTGCTGCTCAAATGGATGGTGCTATCCTTGTAGTAGCTGCTACAGATGGTCCAATGCCACAAACTCGTGAGCACATCCTTTTAGGTCGCCAGGTAGGTATTCCTAGAATGGTTGTATTCATGAATAAAGTGGATATGGTTGATGATGAGGAGCTTCTTGAATTAGTTGACATGGAAATCCGTGAATTATTATCTTTCTATGAGTATGATGGAGATAATGGTCCTGTTATCCAAGGTTCTGCTTTAGGAGGGCTTAATGGAGAAGCTAAATGGGTTGACACTATCATGGAATTGATGGATGCTGTTGATGAGTGGATTGAGTTACCAAAGAGAGATGTTGAAAAAGATTTCTTAATGCCAGTAGAGGATGTATTCTCTATTACTGGACGTGGAACTGTAGCTACAGGTCGTATCGAAACTGGTATCGCTAACACTGGTGATGCTGTTGATATTATTGGTATGGGAGCTGAAAAATTAACTTCTACTGTTACAGGAGTTGAGATGTTCCGTAAAATACTTGATAGAGGTGAAGCTGGAGATAACGTTGGTATCCTTTTAAGAGGTATAGCAAAAGAAGATATCAAAAGAGGTATGGTAATCTGTAAGCCAGGTTCTGTAACTCCACATGCTCACTTCGAAGCTGAGGTTTATATCCTTAAAAAAGAAGAAGGTGGACGTCACACTCCATTCCATAATAGATACCGTCCTCAGTTCTACGTACGTACTACTGATGTAACTGGAGAAATTACTCTTCCAGAAGGTGTTGAAATGGTAATGCCTGGAGATAACTTAACTATTACAGTTGATCTTATCCAACCAATTGCATTAAATGTAGGTCTTCGTTTCGCTATTCGTGAAGGAGGTCGTACAGTAGGTGCTGGTCAGGTAACAAAAATGCTATAATAAATAGTAGAATATAATAAAGAAGGTGTTTTCGAACACCTTCTTTATGTAATACGGGTGTAGCTCAGCTGGTAGAGCAGTGGTCTCCAAAACCAAAGGTCGTGAGTTCGATCCTTACCACCCGTGCAAAAATCCAAAAGATATGGAACAGAAATCGAATTTTATAAAAGAATCTTACCAAGAATTAGTGGAGAAAACTACTTGGCCAAAGTGGGATGACCTTCAATCTAATACTGTAACTGTAGCTGGGTCATCTGTTGTGATAGCTTTAGTTATTTTTGCAGCAGATAAATTCTTTGAATTTAGTGTAGATTCTTATTTCGAACTTTTTAAATAATCGTTATAGATTATATTTTATATGAGCGAAGATGTTAAAAAATGGTATGTAGTACGTGCTGCAAGTGGTCAAGAAAATAAAGTTAAGCACTACATAGAAATGGAGATGAACCGTGATTTAGAAGGGTTTGTTGATGAAGTTTTAGTGCCTACTGAAAAGGTTTATCAGATGCGCCAAGGCAAAAAAATTCAGAAAGAAAAGGTTTACTTTTCTGGATATTTATTTGTCAAAGCTGCTTTAGTTGGTGAAGTTGCTCATATTATTAAATCAACACCTGGTGTAATTGGCTTTCTTGGAGAAACAAAAGGAGGAGATCCTGTTCCAATGAGAAAAGCGGAAGTACGTAGAATGCTTGGTCAGGTTGACGATATGGAAGAGGTTAATCAAAATGTTAATATTCCTTATATCGTTGGCGAAACAATTAAAGTTGTTGATGGTCCTTTCAATGGTTTCAATGGAACTATTGAAAAGATACATGAAGAGAAACGTAAACTTGAGGTAATGGTTAAGATTTTCGGAAGAAAGACACCATTAGAATTAAGTTATATGCAAGTAGAAAAAGTATCTTAATTATTATTAATTATAATATCTGGTTGATATACATGATTGCTTCCACATTCGTATATATATCAGTTAAACTAGAAGTAAAATGGCAAAAGAAATTAGCGCGCTGATTAAGTTGCAAATAAAAGGTGGTGCTGCAAACCCATCGCCACCAGTAGGACCTGCATTAGGTGCTAAAGGGGTGAATATTATGGAGTTTTGTAAGCAGTTCAACGCTCGTACACAAGATAAAGCTGGAAAAGTTTTACCTGTTGCAATTACAGTTTATGGTGACAAATCTTTCGATTTTGTAATCAAAACTCCTCCTGCAGCAGTACAACTTATGGAAGCAGCAAAAATCAAAAAAGGTTCTTCTGAGCCTAATAGAAACAAAGTAGCTAGCGTTACTTGGGATCAAATTAGACTTATTGCAGAAGATAAAATGGCTGATTTAAATGCTTTTAAAGTAGAGTCGGCTATGATTATGATCGCTGGAACAGCTCGTTCTATGGGTCTAACAGTTAAAGGAGAAGCTCCTATTAAATAATAATCTTATTCTAAGAAAATGGCAAAATTGACAAAAAAACAAAAGGACGCTGTTTCTAAAGTAGAGAAGAATAAGCTTTATACTTTAGAAGAAGCATCTGCATTAGTTAAAGAGATTACAAATGTAAACTTTGACGCTTCTGTAGATTTAGCAGTAAGACTTGGAGTTGATCCTCGTAAAGCGAATCAAATGGTTCGTGGTGTAGTTACTCTTCCTCACGGAACAGGTAAAGACGTTAAAGTACTTGCATTAGTTACTCCAGATAAAGAGGAGGAAGCTAAAGCTGCTGGTGCTGATTATGTTGGTCTTGACGAGTACTTACAGAAAATAAAAGCTGGTTGGACAGATGTTGATGTTATTATCACTATGCCTTCAGTAATGGGTAAGATTGGACCTTTAGGACGTGTTCTTGGACCAAGAGGTTTAATGCCTAATCCTAAAACAGGTACTGTAACTATGGATGTTGCAAAAGCTGTTACGGAGGTTAAAGCTGGTAAAATTGACTTTAGAGTTGACAAAACTGGTATTATCCACGCTGCAGTAGGTAAAGTATCTTTTGATGCTGAAAAAATCAAAGAAAATGCTGACGAGTTGATGCAGACTTTGCTTAAATTAAGACCTACAGCTGCAAAAGGTACTTATATAAAAAGTATTTTTATGTCAAGTACAATGAGTTTAGGTATAGCAATCGATCCTAAAAGTATTTCATAGTAGAATAAATTCTTAAATCATGACAAGAAACGAAAAAAGTACAGTTATAGAGAATTTGACTACTTTGTTAACTGATAGTAAGACTATATACCTTGCTGATATTTCAGCTATGGATGCTGAATCAACAAGTAACTTACGTAGAGCGTGTTTCAACGCAAATGTAAGTATTGAAGTAGTTAAAAATACATTACTTGCAAAAGCAATGGAAAAAACCGATAAGGAGTTTGGTGAATTACCATCTATCTTAAAAGGAAATACTTCAATAATGATTTCAGTAGCTCCAAATGCTCCTGCGAAAGTTATTAAAGAGTTTCGTAAAAAGAAAGATAAACCAGTCCTTAAAGGTGCATATGTTCAAGAAGGTGTTTATATTGGAGATGACCAATTAGATACTCTTGTTAACATCAAATCTCGTGAAGAGCTTATTGGAGATATTATTACACTTCTTCAATCGCCTGCTAAAAATGTTATTTCGGCACTTCTTAATGGCCGTGATAATGATGAAGCAGATGAGACTTCAACTGAGGTTGCTGAATAATTATCATTTGTATATTACGCAATAATATATATAACTAAGTATTAAAAATTATTAAAGTACATTAAAATGGCAGAATTAAAAGAATTTGCAGAGCAGTTAGTTAACCTAACAGTGTTAGAAGTTAACGAATTAGCTACAATATTAAAAGATGAGTACGGTATTGAGCCAGCTGCTGCTGTTGTTGTTGCCGGAGGTGATGCCGGAGGTGATGCTGCTGAAGAGAAAACTGAATTTGACGTTATCTTAACAGCTGCTGGAGGATCAAAACTTAAGGTTGTAAAAGCTGTTAAAGAATTAGCAGGTTTAGGTCTTAAAGATGCTAAAGCATTAGTTGATTCTGCTCCAGCTCCAATCAAAGAAGGTATTTCTAAAGATGAAGCTGAAGCTCTTAAAACAGAATTAGAAGCTGTAGGTGCTGAAGTTGAGATTAAGTAATCTCACACATAACAAGTAATAAAGGTTTAGGTCAAGAGCATAGCTCTTTGACCTAAACCCTTTTGCGTATATTATTTTTTTCTTAGTAATTTTCAAAATTCTAGTCCATTGGCTTTGACAAATAACACCGGTAGAATCAGTTTTGCGTCAATTAAAGATCAATTAGAATATCCAGATTTTCTAGATATTCAAATTAAATCTTTTATGGATTTCTTTCAATTAGAAACCAAAGGTGACGACAGAGGTGACGAAGGTCTATTCAGAACATTTTCTGAAAACTTTCCGATAACAGACACTAGAAATCAATTCGTTTTAGAGTTCATCGACTATTTTGTCGATCCTCCTCGCTACTCTATAGCAGAGTGTATTGATAGAGGTCTTACATATAGTGTTCCTCTTAAATCGAGGATGAAACTGTATTGTACAGACCCTGAACACGAGGATTTCGAAACAATTGTTCAAGATGTTTATTTAGGTACTATACCTTATATGACTCCTAGTGGAACATTTGTTATTAACGGAGCTGAACGTGTTGTTGTTTCACAATTACATAGATCTCCAGGTGTATTTTTTGGACAATCATTCCACGCTAATGGTACTAAATTATACTCTGCGCGTGTAATCCCGTTCAAAGGTTCTTGGATCGAATTTGCAACTGACATCAACAGTGTTATGTATGCATATATCGATCGTAAAAAGAAGTTGCCTTTAACTACTCTTCTTCGTGCAATTGGATACGAGAGAGATAAAGATATTCTTGAGATATTTGATCTTGCAGAGGAGATTAAAGTCTCAAAATCAGGGCTTAAAAAAGTTCTTGGTCGTACTCTTGCTGCAAGGGTACTTAATAGCTGGCACGAAGATTTCGTTGACGAAGATACAGGAGAAGTTGTATCTATAGAGCGTAACGAAATTATTATTGATCGTGACACTGTTATAGAAAAAGAGCATATTGAAGAGATACTTGATTCAGGTGTAAAAACTATTCTTATTCATAAAGAAGGTCTTACAGCTGATTATGCTATCATCTACAATACTCTACAAAAAGATCCAACAAACTCAGAAAAAGAGGCTGTTGAACATATTTATAGACAATTACGTAACGCTGAACCACCAGATGAGGAAACTGCTCGTGGAATTATCGATAAATTATTCTTTAGTGAAACTAGATATAGTTTAGGAGAAGTTGGTCGTTACCGTATAAATAAAAAGTTGAATCTTGACTTAGGTCTAGATGAGCAGGTTTTAACTAAGCTGGATATTATCACCATCATTAAGTATTTGATTGAGCTAATCAATTCAAAAGCTGAGATTGATGATATTGACCACTTGTCAAACCGTCGTGTACGTACTGTAGGAGAACAAATGTCTAACCAATTTGGTGTTGGATTGTCTCGTATGGCTCGTACTATTCGTGAAAGAATGAACGTTAGAGATAACGAGGTGTTTACTCCTATTGATTTGATCAATGCTAAAACACTTTCATCTGTAATTAATTCGTTCTTTGGTACAAACCAGCTTTCTCAGTTTATGGATCAAACAAATCCATTAGCAGAGATAACTCACAAACGTAGATTATCAGCATTAGGACCAGGTGGACTTTCTCGTGAAAGAGCAGGTTTCGAGGTACGTGATGTTCACTATACTCATTACGGACGTCTTTGTCCGATTGAAACACCAGAGGGACCAAATATTGGTCTTATATCTTCTCTTTCAGTTTACGCTAAGGTAAACCGTATGGGATTCATCGAAACTCCGTATAGAGTTGTAGATGAAGGTAAAGTTAATTATTCTGACGGAGCTGTATATTTAAGTGCAGAAGAGGAAGAAGAAAAAACTATTGCACAAGCAAATGCCGTACTTGATGAGAATGGTAATTTCACGAGTGATAGAATTAAAGCACGTGAAGAAGGTGATTTTCCAGTTGTAAACCCTTCTCAATTAGATTATATGGATGTTGCTCCTAACCAGATTGCATCTATATCAGCGTCTTTAATTCCTTTCTTGGAACATGATGATGCCAACCGTGCTTTGATGGGATCTAACATGATGCGTCAAGCCGTACCATTGTTAAGAACAGAAGCTCCAATTGTAGGTACAGGTCTAGAAGCTCGTGTAGCTAAAGATTCACGTATTTTAGTTAATGCTGAAGGTAATGGAGTTGTTGAAAAAGTTGATTCTAGAGAGATTACTGTTAGATATGACCGTAGTGATGATGATGTATTAGTAAGCTTTGATTCTGACTATGTTACATATCCACTTATTAAATTCCGTAGAACCAACCAAGGAACAAACATTAACCTTAAGCCTATTGTTGTTAAAGGACAACGTGTAGAAAAAGGAGAAGTACTTTGTGAAGGTTATGCAACTCAACAAGGAGAGCTAGCATTAGGACGTAACTTAAAAGTTGCATTCATGCCTTGGAAAGGGTACAACTTTGAGGATGCGATTGTAATTTCTGAACGTGTAGTACGTGAGGATATATTTACATCAATCCATATAGATGAATTTAGTTTAGAAGTTAGAGATACAAAATTAGGTGTTGAAGAACTTACAAATGATATACCAAATGTAAGTGAAGAAGCAACTAAAGATCTTGACGAAAACGGAATTATTCGTGTAGGTGCTGAAGTAGGACCTGGTGATATTCTTATTGGTAAGATTACTCCAAAAGGAGAATCTGATCCTTCACCAGAAGAGAAACTTCTTCGTGCAATCTTTGGAGATAAAGCAGGTGATGTTAAAGATGCATCTCTTAAGGCTTCACCTTCATTACACGGTATTGTTTTAGACAAGAAATTGTTTTCTCGTAGTGTAAAAGATAAGAAGACTCGTTCGCAAGACAAAGAGGATATTGATAAGCTTGAAATGGAATTTGTTACTAAACATGAAATGTTAAGAGGCAAGTTAATTGAAAAGCTTCATGCTTTAGTTACTGGAAAAACTTCTCAAGGAGTTATGAATGACCTTAATGAGGTTGTTATTCCAAAAGGAACTAAGTTTACTCTTAAATTGTTGAATAGTTTAGAAGATTTCCAACACTTAGTTAATGGAAAATGGACAACAGAAGATGAGAAGAATAAACTTATCACTATGTTGATCCATAACTATAAAATAAAAGTACAAGATTTACAAGGTTCATTAAGACGTCAGAAATTTACTATTTCTATCGGAGATGAATTACCTGCTGGTATATTGAAACTTGCTAAGGTTTATGTTGCTAAAAAACGTAAATTAAAAGTAGGGGATAAGATGGCTGGACGTCACGGTAATAAGGGTATTGTTGCTCGTATTGTACGTGATGAAGATATGCCTTTCTTAGAAGATGGGACAGCTGTTGATATTGTATTGAATCCACTTGGTGTACCATCGCGTATGAACCTTGGTCAGATTTATGAAACTGTTCTTGGTTGGGCAGGTAAAAATCTAGGTCAAACTTATGCGACGCCAATTTTTGATGGAGCTACTATTGATGAAATCAATGAGCTTACAGAAAAAGCTGGAGTGCCAAAGTATGGTACTATACACTTGTATGATGGAGGTACAGGAGAAAAATTTGATCAACCTGCAACTGTAGGTGTTGTGTATATGATTAAACTTGGTCACATGATCGACGATAAGATGCACGCACGTTCTATAGGACCATACTCACTAATTACACAACAACCACTTGGGGGTAAAGCTCAATTTGGAGGTCAGCGTTTTGGAGAGATGGAAGTTTGGGCACTTGAAGCATTTGGTGCATCAAATATCCTTAGGGAGATACTTACAGTTAAGTCTGATGATGTTGTTGGTAGAGCTAAAACTTACGAAGCTATCGTTAAGGGAGAAGGTATGCCAGAACCAGGTATTCCTGAGTCATTCAACGTATTGTTGCATGAGTTAAGAGGTCTTGGTTTAAATATCACACTAGGAGAGTAGTTATGAGCTTTAGGCTTAGGCCTAAAGTATCTGTATTTTTAGAAAAAGTATTAATCAATTACCATTACAGACATGGCGTTGAGAAATAAAGATAATAGAGCCCAAAGTAGATTTGGTAAAATAACAATCAGCTTGTCTTCTCCAGAAACATTACTGGAGAAGTCAAGAGGAGAGGTGTTAAAACCTGAAACAATTAACTATCGTACTCATAAACCTGAGCGTGACGGTTTATTCTGTGAGCGTATATTCGGACCTGTAAAGGATTACGAATGTGCTTGTGGTAAATATAAACGTATTCGTTATAAAGGCATAGTTTGTGATAGATGTGGTGTTGAAGTAACAGAGAAAAAAGTTAGACGTGACCGTGTTGGACATATTAACCTTGTTGTACCTGTTGCACACATCTGGTATTTCAGATCATTACCAAACAAAATAGGTTACCTTCTTGGATTACCTTCTAAGAAATTAGATATGATTATTTACTACGAGAGATACGTAGTAATTCAGCCAGGTATTGCATTAAATCCTGAAGGTGAGCCACTACAAAGATTAGATTATTTAACAGAAGAAGAATATCTTGATATTGAAGATACTCTTCCTGATGATAATTATTATATGGATGATGAAAATCCAGATAAATTCATTGCTAAAATGGGAGCTGAAGCTCTTATTGGATTATTGCAAAGAATCAATCTTGATGAATTGTCATTCCAATTACGTGATAAAGCACACAACGAAACTTCAAAACAACGTAAAGCTGAAGCATTAAAACGTCTTCAGGTTGTAGAATCTTTAAGAGATGCAAATACACGTATTGAAAACCGTCCAGAGTGGATGATAATGAAAGTAGTTCCGGTTATACCACCAGAATTACGTCCATTAGTACCTTTAGATGGTGGTCGTTTTGCAACTTCCGATTTGAACGATTTATATCGTCGTGTTATTATCAGAAACAACAGACTTAAGAGACTTATAGAAATTAAAGCTCCTGAAGTAATTTTACGTAATGAAAAACGTATGCTTCAAGAGTCAGTTGATTCATTGTTTGATAATACTCGTAAAGCATCAGCTGTTAAAACTGAAGCTAACAGAGCCTTAAAATCACTTTCAGATTCGTTGAAAGGTAAGCAAGGGCGTTTCCGTCAAAACTTACTTGGTAAGCGTGTTGATTATTCTGCTCGTTCGGTAATTATTGTTGGACCAGAATTAAAATTATCAGAATGTGGTATTCCTAAAGGAATGGCTGCAGAATTATATAAGCCGTTTATTATTCGTAAGCTAATAGAGCGTGGTATTGTAAAAACCGTGAAATCAGCTAAACGTATTATAGACAAGCGTGAACCAGTTGTTTGGGATATTCTTGAAAATGTATTGAAAGGACATCCTGTACTACTTAACCGTGCTCCAACTCTTCACCGTTTGGGTATTCAAGCTTTCCAACCAAAATTAATTGAAGGAAAAGCAATTCAGTTGCATCCACTTGCGTGTACAGCCTTTAATGCCGATTTCGATGGGGATCAGATGGCGGTTCACTTGCCTCTTGGGCCTGATGCAATTTTGGAAGCTCAAATGTTGATGCTAGGTTCTCATAATATTCTTAACCCTGCAAATGGTGCTCCTATTACTGTACCATCTCAGGATATGGTACTTGGTCTGTATTATATGACCAAAATCCGTAAAACTACAGAGTCTTATAAGGTACTTGGAGAAGGGTTAACATTCTATTCAGAAGAAGAAGTTAATATAGCATATAACGAAGGACGTGTAGAACTTAACGCACCTATTAAAGTTAAATTAGATGTTTACGAAAATGGAGAAGTAGTAAATAAACTTATTGAAACTTCTGTAGGTAGAGTTTTATTTAATGAAAAAGTTCCTTTGAAAGCTGGTTATGTTAATGATGTAATGACTAAAAAGGCATTACGTGATGTAATTACAAAAGTTCTTAAAGTTACAGATGTACCTACTACTGCTGATTTCCTTGACGATATTAAAAATCTTGGATATTCAAATGCATTTACTGGAGGTTTATCATTTAGTTTAGGAGATATTATTATTCCACCAGAAAAGGATGGAATGGTTAAAGGAGCTAACGAACAAGTTGATGGTATTTTAGGTAACTATAACATGGGACTTATTACTAACAACGAGCGATATAATCAAGTAATTGATGTTTGGACTTCAACAAATGCAGAATTGACAGAATTGGCAATGAAGCGTTTGACAGAAGATAATGATGGATTCAACTCAGTATTTATGATGCTTGATTCTGGAGCCCGTGGATCTAAAGAGCAGATTCGTCAGCTTTCTGGTATGCGTGGATTGATGGCTAAGCCTCAAAAATCTGGAGCATCAGGACAATCAATTATTGAGAATCCAATTATTGCAAACTTTAAAGAAGGTCTATCAATTCTTGAGTACTTTATTTCTACTCACGGTGCTCGTAAGGGTCTTGCCGATACAGCCTTGAAAACTGCCGATGCGGGTTACTTAACTCGTCGTTTGGTTGATGTTTCTCAAGATGTTATTGTTCGTTTAGAAGATTGTGGTACTTTGAGAGGTGTTGAAGTAACATCGCTTAAGAAAAATGATGAAGTTGTAGAGCCATTGTCTGAGCGTATTCTTGGACGAGTATCTTTACACGATATTCATAATCCATTAACTGAGGAATTACTTGTAGCTTCGGGTGAGCAAATAATTGAGGCTGTAGCCGATCTTATTGAAGCATCTCCAATAGAGATGGTTGAAGTTCGCTCTCCACTAACTTGTGAGGCTAAAAAAGGAATTTGTGCTAAGTGTTATGGTCGTAACCTAGCAACTGGTAAAATGGTTCAGAAAGGTGAAGCAGTTGGAGTTATTGCAGCTCAATCAATTGGGGAGCCTGGTACACAGCTTACACTACGTACTTTCCACCAAGGGGGTACTGCGGGTAACGTACTTGATGAATCAACTTTATTTGCAAAATTTGGAGGTAAAATTCAGATAGAAGAAGTTAGAACAGTTGAAGGTGAAGATTTCGAAGGAAATCCTGGTACGGTTATTATTTCGCGTACAGCTGAGATGAAAATTGTTGAGCCTGTTTCAGGATTAACTCTTATGACATCTAACTTACCTTATGGGTCTAATCTTTTTGTCAAAAATGGAGAAATTTTAGAAAAAGGAGATAAAATTTGTCAATGGGATCCTTATAATGCTGTAATTGTTGCAGAAATATCAGGAGATATTTTATACGAAAGCATTATTCAAGGTGTTACTTATCAGGTTGAAATTGATGAACAAACTGGTTTCCAAGAAAAAGTAATATCAGAATCTAGAAATAAAAAGGTAATACCAACTATTGCTATTACTAACAAATCTGGAGATATATTAAAATCATATAACTTACCAGCTGGAGCTCACATTATTGCTGATGAGGGTGAGAAAATTGCTGCAGGTAAGATTCTTGTTAAGATACCTAGAAAATCTGCTAAGTCGGGTGATATTACTGGAGGTTTACCACGTGTAACTGAATTGTTTGAAGCACGTAATCCTTCTAACCCAGCTGTAGTTTCAGAGATTGACGGTATTGTATCTTATGGAAAGATTAAGCGTGGTAACCGTGAAATTATTATTGAATCTAAAACTGGAGAGATTAAGAAGTATTTAGTTAAGCTTTCTAATCAGATTTTAGTTCAAGAAAATGATTACGCTAAAGCAGGTATGTCTCTTTCTGATGGAGCTATTACACCTATAGATATTCTTAGAATTCAAGGTCCATCTGCTGTGCAGCAGTATTTGGTTAACGAAGTTCAAGAAGTATATCGTTTACAGGGAGTGAAGATTAATGATAAGCACTTTGAAGTAGTTGTACGTCAAATGATGCGTAAAGTTAAGATTGTTGACGCTGGAGATACTATTTTCTTAGAAGCACAACTTGCTCATAAAAATGACTTTATTGAAGTAAATGATGAAATTTATGGAAAGAAAGTTGTTGAGGAAGCTGGAGATTCAGAAAATTTAAAAGGAGGACAGATTATTACACCTCGTGAATTACGTGAAGAAAATTCAATTTTACGTAGAGCTGATAAAGTTCTTGTAGAAGTAAGAGATGCAATTCCTGCTACTGCTGAGCCTGTATTACAGGGTATTACCAGAGCATCACTACAGACTAAGTCATTTATTTCTGCTGCATCGTTCCAGGAAACTACAAAAGTACTGAACGAAGCTGCTGTAAATGGTAAGGAAGATAGATTGATGGGACTTAAAGAAAACGTAATTGTAGGTCATAAAATCCCTGCAGGTACTGGTCTTAGAGAATACGAAAATATTATCGTAGGATCAAAAGATGAGTATGATGCAATGATAATGGCTAAAGGAGGACTATAATAGTATGAATGATCCAAAAAATAAAGAAGGTCAATTAAATATAGAGTTGAGCGAAGAAGTTGCTGATGGAACTTATTCTAATCTAGCAATAATTAATCATTCAGTTTCTGAATTTGTTGTTGACTTTATTAATGTGATGCCAGGTGTGCCAAAGGCTAAAGTTAAATCAAGAATTGTTTTGACACCTCAACACGCTAAACGACTAATGAAAGCTTTAGCTGATAATGTAGCTCGTTTTGAAAAAGCTCACGGAGAGATCAAAGACTATGAACAACCTCCAGTACCAATGAATTTTGGGCCTGCAGGTCAAGCATAAAGTTAAATCCCGACTAAGAAATTAGTTGGGATTTTTTTTTAATTTTCATTAAAGAATAGGTGTTTATCTATCAAAAAAATAAAAGCTAAACCCCGAAAATGGGCTATAACGCTCAAAATCGGGGTTTATTTTGCAACTATTTTCAAATCAATGACCTGTGATCACTTGTCAACTGTCAAATTAATCTATAGCTTTATATTTCTTCAGTCTCAACTATTTTAGCTAAAACATCATCGTATTGAATCAATAAATACTTTTTGCCTTCAAATTCGGTTTCTGTACCTGAAAATTCTTTAAAAAGAACGGTGTCTCCTGTCTGAATCTCAGCATTTTCAACCTTGGCAATTGCTATAACTTTTGCAATATTATTTTTTACTTTGGCTGTACCTGGAATAATTATTCCTGAAGCTGTTTTTTGTTCTCCTTTTTCTTCTGTAATATCTAGTAACACATTTTGGTTAACTGGAACAAATTCTCTCATTATAATATTATTATTTTATATTTATTTTTAGTGTAAACTTTATTATTAACCTCAGGTTATTAGAGACTAATAATAGTAGGTTCTAGAACTTATTTACAGTTTGTCTAATAGCTACTAGCTTCGTCATTAAATCTTCAAAATGATCTAAGTGGAGCATGTTTGCACCATCGGATTTTGCATTTGCAGGATCAAAATGAGTTTCAATAAAAATTCCGTCTGCACCTGTAGCAATAGCAGCTTTACCAATAGTTTCTATCATATCAGGTCTACCGCCAGTAACACCCGAATTCTGATTTGGTTGCTGTAATGAGTGAGTAATGTCCATAATCACTGGTGCATATTGTTTCATAGTAGGAATTCCTCTAAAATCAACAATCATATCCTGATAACCAAACATTGATCCTCTGTCAGTAATTAAAACATTGTTGTTTCCGCTTTCTTCAACTTTTACAACGGCATGTTTCATAGACTCAGGAGCCATAAACTGTCCCTTTTTTAGATTTACATATTTGCCAGTTTTTGCAGCAGCTACAAC
>LGVF01039659.1_pt1 | contig 15268 bp, 13 predicted proteins | sample 469901 | NCBI WGS metagenome assembly LGVF01 (sample SAMN03893561, study PRJNA290197) | marine sediment metagenome | material: sediment; isolation source: combined push core samples #3730, #5133, and #5579 collected at Hydrate Ridge | place: Pacific Ocean: Hydrate Ridge
CCTGGCGGGCAGCGATCCTGCCGCTCTGTACCATAGCCTGCGGCGGCTGGCCGATCTTCCCGGTGAAACCTTGGTCTATCCCGGCCACGATTACGGCCCACAGCCGATTTCGACCATCGCCTATGAGCGACAGCACAATCCTTTTATGCGTTGCGAAGATCTCGAGTCGTTTTTGCGTTTGCGTATGGGCTAAAAGCCTGCCGTATACTGTCACACTGAGGGGGAGAGAATGGGCACTGCCCTGTTGGATCTGCTGGTCGAGTCCGGCCTGATCAACGCCGAACATTTTGAAGAGGCGCTGCGCAACTGTATGCTGTCCGGTGGCCAGGTCAGCACCAGTCTGCTGGAGATCGGTCTGGTTCAGGAAGATCAGCTGGCCTGGTTCCTTAGCCGTCGTCTGAATATTCCTTTCTTCGATCCGCTGCCCTTGACCTCCATTCCCGACGAGGTGCTGACGCTGATCTCTGCGGAAATGGCCCTGAAACATCGCGTGCTGCCCTTGAGCCGTGACCGTCAGGGGCTATCGCTGGCCATGGCCGATCCCTCCGATGCCGAGGCCCTGGAAGATCTTACCAATCTGATCGGCTGCGCCATCAAGCCCTTGGCTGCTCCTGAAGTTCGCTTGCTGCAGGCATTGCACGAGTACTACCACGTCGCCCTCAATCCCCGTGACCAGCGCCTGCTCGACCTGTGCGAAGACAAGGAGGCCCCTTTGCCTATCGCGCCCTTCGAAGTGGAGGAGGAGGGGGAGTTGGAGGAAGCCGAGATTATCGAGGACGATGATCTCGGCGACGATCCGGAGTTAGGCATGAGCGAGCTGGCTGTGGCTTTAAGCGAGGTCCGCGATCGGCAGGAAGTGGTGCGGATTGTTATTCAATATATGGGGCAGGCGTTTGAGCGGGCGGCAGTGTTTCTGGTGCGCGAGAACGAAATCAGCGGCTGGAAGGCGGTTTGCCGACAGCAGGAGATAGCAAACTTCGATCAGCTTAGCATTCCCCTCGGCTTCCCCTCGGTGCTGAAGACGGTGGTGGAAGGCAAGAGCTTTTACCTCGGTCCCATTGCCAATGAAGGCCTCAACGAAGAGCTGCTGCGCAGCCTGGGGGGCAACAAGCCGGAGGCCGCCCTGCTGGTGCCGCTGATTCTTGACGGCCGAGTGGTGAACCTTTTCTATGGGGATGGCGGTCCAGGGCAGTTGGTTGCCCAGGTCGGCGCTCTTCAGCGGCTGCAGGAAATGGCTGGCCTGGCCTTTCGTATCCTGATCCTTAAAAACAGACTACTGCAACTCTAGGGCACCCACGGAACACGGTGGTCCCTCTTAGTCCCCGTCCAATTCTTCCAGCATAACCACGCGGCAACCTGCCAGTTGGTCATTCCAGCCTCGTTGTTCCCCATTGAGCACGATCGATAAAAAACCGAGCCCGGCCGGCAGCAGGGAGATCAAACCTCCAACACAGCGTAAAAAGGCCTGGGCCAAAGTGATGCCGGCGTGGTCGTCACCCTCGACTCTGACGTCGAACAGCATTTTTCCCGGAGTCTGGCCGCTCAGGTAATGAAAGAGGGTGAAGTAGCCGAAACAGAGGGCGAAAAAGACCAGAAAGTAGGGGGTGGCCAGATCCAGCAGCACATCGCTGCTGAAGCGAAACCGTTCCCCTGCCGCCGGGGAGCGGGCGATCTCGCCGGCACAGACGAACAGGGCAAAGATCGCCGACAGCAGACCGAGATCCGCCAGATAGGCTTGGGCGCGCCGAGTCAGCAGACGAGCCCCTTTGGCGATGGGGTCCGGTTCGGCGTCGGGCTGAAAAACCGCGGCGATGTTGGCCTGTTCAGCAGCAACCTCGATCCCCCTGGCGGCCAGGGGTAATTCCTCCTGTACCTCCAAGGGCTGCGTTGCAGTGACTTGGGTGTCAGGTGTTGAAGCGGCTGTTTGATCTTCCTCGCAGGGCTCTTCCAGGGTAAAGGCTTTTTCGGCCTGATGGTCGACAGGCAGTTCTGGTAGCGTCCATTCCTCGTCGGAGGTTTGTGGTTCGCTGGCCGGGGGGGGGATGGGCCGTTTCGTCTCTGTTTCTGCTGGTTTCGCCTCAGCGGACCTCTCGGCAGGTACGGTTTCAGGCTGTTTCGCAAGCGTTCCTACTGACGCCGGCATTTTCCTCTGAGGCTCTTCTCGCTTGGCTAATGACCCTTGGCTGGCTGTTTTGTCAACGGCTGCTGTTTCCGTTTTGGTCGTTTCCACCTCATCCACGGGCAACTGCCAATTGATTGCAAAGGTATCGACATCATCAAAAGACGATGCTCCTTCTGTCGCCGGTTCCGCTGTACCTGACAATCGCAGGGCGTCGAGGTCGGAATCAATCTCATCAAAAGGGAAGTCCCCCTGAGGCGATTCCTGACTCCATTGCGGAACTTCTGCCGAGGCTTGTCGTTTAGCTGTCGAGTGCTCTCTGGTATCTGCGGGAGGCTGTTTTGTCGGGGGGATGGCTGACGGTATCTGGTCTTGGTCCAAGTCGTCAATGGACAGAAAAAAATCCTCCAGTACCTGTTCGTCTTCCTGCGGTTCTTGTTGCTGGGCGTCAACGGGCACCGGGGTGGGGGCGACCGGAGCGGGGTCGACTGGTACTTCTGTGACGGCAGAGAAGGGCTCGGCTGGCGCTTGGACCGGCGGGGGAAACACAACCGGATTACCAAGGTTGAGCTTTTGCTGCTCCTGGGTCAGGTCACGTCCACATTTCTTGCAGGCTGTTATGTTGTTGAAGCTTTGGTAGCCACACTTGGGGCACTTCATCGCTTACCTCCCGGCGCGGTCGTTTTCGACAGATTGATTCAACCAGTCTTGACGGTTCGTGGACTGGTTCTCAAAAAAGCTCAGAAATTTTTATCGACTGATCAAGCTTGAAGAGCGAGGCGGTTCTTTTCTCGCTGCTGCAGGGGCTAGGATTGGGCCATGTAAGCCTCCGGTCAGCTTGCGCCAGGGCCCAGGTCTCCATAACGGTATTGCAGAATGGCCGTTACCGCAAAGCCGGCCGTTTCGCTGCGCAGGATACGGGGTCCGAGGTGTACCGCCTGGAAGCCGGCCTGGGCGGCGACCTGGGCTTCTTCGGCAGAAAAGCCCCCTTCTGGGCCCACCAGCAGGGCCAGGGAGCCGGGAGCTTTGGCTGGCAGAGCTTCAGTCAGTGGTCGGCTGCCTTCTTCCCAGAGCATCAGCCGCAGTTCTTCGCTACAATCGCTCAAGGCGTCGGCCAGGGGCCGTGGTGCAGTGACCTGCGGCAGCAGCGGACGGCGGCTCTGCCGTGCGGCCTCACAGACGATACGCTGCCAGCGCTGGTAACGTTGTTCGACCCGCTTCGGCTCCAGCTTGGGAACGCTGCGCCGACTGAACAGGGGCGAGAATCGGCCGATGCCGAGTTCTGTGCCTTTTTGCAGGATCAGATCCATCTTATCGCCCTTCGGCAAAGCCTGCAGCAGATGGATCGGGAAGGCTGTGTCCGGTTCCTGCCAGCGCTCCAATACCATCGCCTGGCCGGCCTTTTTCTGCAGCGCGGTAATGCGACAGCGACAGAGGGTTCCGAGCCCGTCCAGCAGAAGGATCTCGTCGCCAACGGACAGCCTCAGCACCACCGCCAAATGGTGATGCACGTCTCCCGCAAGAGGAACCTCGGCTTCTTTCAGAACTGCCGCTGGCACGAAAAAACGGTACATTCAGGCTTCTTTTCGATAGATCAGACAGGACCATTCCGCCGTCCGGACAATTTGCGGGCCGCTCAGGGCAAAGGCCCGAAAGGCGTCGGCCACAAGTTGCTCTTTTTCTACCAGAATGCCCGATAAAATCAGACTTCCGCCGGGGGCCAGTCGGCTCATCAGTTGTGGAGCCAGGCGGATATTTTCTTCGGCGAGGATGTTGGCCAGCACCAGCTCAAAGCCGTCTGCCAATTCATTTAAAGCTCGGCCGGTGATCTGTATTCTGTTGTGGACACCGTTCAGGCGAGCATTTTCGGTGGCCACCAGGCAGGACTGAGGTTCGATATCGCAGGCCACCACCTGTTGGGCACCAAGGGCGGCAGCGGCGATAGCCAGAATGCCCGAACCGGTGCCGACGTCGAGAACGCGTTGCAGCGGATGTTGGTCAAAAAGTTGGGCCAGCGCTTCAAGGCACAGTCGGGTGGTGTCGTGGGTGCCGGTGCCGAAGGCCATGCCAGGATCGAGAGTAACCACCGCGTCTGAGGGGGCGGCGGAAAAATCCTCCCAGGTCGGTTTGATGACCAACCGGCGGCCAATGCGGGTTGTGCTGAAGTGTTGTTTCCAGTCTTCAGCCCAGTCCTGCTGGCGGATGGGGTGTAGTTCGATGTCGATCGCGGGCAGATCCGGCAGCATTCCCCGTAACGCCAGTAGCCGTCCCTCAATTTGCTCTTTTAGCTGTTCCGCTCTGTCGGCATTGGGGAAATAGGCCTTAAGTCGAAAGTGGTCCGGAGAGTCCTCGTCGGGGTCTGGCATGACAAAGGTGTCGAGCTGCCGTTCCTCTGTGGTGACCCCTTGCGAGCCAAGTTCGATCATCTCGTGACAGACCAGATCCACCGCAAAGGCGGGGGTCGGGATAATGATTTCAAGCCAGGTTTTATTCATCTCCCCTGTTTAGCAGAGGTCGTCCGCCAAAAGCAATAATAAACCTGATTAGAGCTACTCTGCAGTCGGTCGCAACCAGGCCGCAGAGCGCGTGCCCTTCTGCTGCCAGCAAATACAAAGCGTTCGAGAATGCTGGCAAGGTCAAGGCGACGATTAAAGCGATAATAACTTGCATGAAAGATTGTGCACTTGCATGAAAATTGTGCTTTGTCCGCCAAACGGTACGGTAGTTGACACCGATCCGGCGCATCGGTTCCAAGGTTGAAATGCTGGTTTTGGGACGGGTCAGAAAGAACAAAGTCTGAAGTCTGCTCATTAGTGGCAGCTTTGTTGCAAGAAAGGTCGTGCTTCCATTCAGCGTCATGTGCTTATGGTCAACAGTTACACTAAAATGTTTTGACGCGGTCGTGCCAAATTTGGCAGTAACTACTGCTTTGGCAGGCTCGACAGATAGGCCTGTGAGACCAGCGAGTCTTACCAAAAGCTGATTCAAGGTGAACTTTGGCGTCATTGTGTTTCAACCAACTGTCTCAGACTGAGATCATCCTGAATCAGAATGAGATTTATCGCCATGGACGCCTTCTTTGATCTGTTATCCATGACAGGCTACTGCATTGATAATGCATCAAGTGTCATACCGGCTGAAGCTCGACACTAATCAGGATAAATGCATGGCGGCGAAAATACTTGACAGGGAAGGTGTGGAGGGAGCTTAATACCCGACTTAATTCTAATGAGAAGCGTTATTTCTCTTGCGGGACAACGATCTGGGAAGAGGCTGGCCTACGATAGTCTGTTGTCACTGGATGGAACGGGGACATGAAATTGACGGCGGCTACTTGCTTCTTATTCGAGGCCTGTTAGTATTCTAGCATCATTTTCATGAGGAGTAGAAATGGAGGAACCGCAGCTGATTTACCTCCTGTCCGACGCCACTGGAGAAACGGCGGAAAAGATCCTTAATGCCGCCCTGATTCAGTTCCGGGATAAGGCGGTCAAGGTCAATCGGCTCAGCCATGTGCGGGATAAAAACAGTATTTTCAAGCATCTGGACGAGGCCCTTAAGAGCCGCGCCCTGGTGGTTTATACCATGGTCAACCGGGAGCTGGCGCAACTGGTGCACGATGAGTGCGAAGCGCTGGGGGTGCCTCACCTCGACCTGATTACGCCGCTACTGATGAAGGTTTCGGAGTTTTTCGGGCGTTCCCCTAAGCAGACCCCCGGTTTGCTGCACGACATGGATGAGGATTATTTTCGCCGCATTGAGGCGGTTGAATTCACCGTCAAGCACGACGATGGCCAGGAATTGCGGCATCTGCCATACGCAGATATCGTGCTGGCGGGTGTATCGCGAACCAGCAAAACCCCACTCTCCACTTATTTGGCCCATCGCGGCTGGAAGGTGGCCAACGTGCCGCTGGTCAAAGGCATCGAACCGCCTGCGGAATTGATGCAGGTCGATCCTAAGCGGGTGGCCGGGCTGTATATCGACCCGCAGCGACTGGCTGAATTACGGGCCGCAAGGTTGCGGCATCTCGGTCAGGATGCGCGGGCCGCTTATGCCGACCTAGAGGAAATTGAAGAAGAACTGCGCTTTGCCAAGGCCTTTTTCCGGCGCAATGGCTGGATTATGGTCGATGTCTCGGGGAAAGCCGTCGAGGAAACCGCCAATGAGGTATTGGTTAAACTTAAACTAAAATAGCAATTGCGTGGGCTGCGGTTCTGCACGGCAGGGCGGGCGTATCGCGAAACAAAAAGGAGAATAAATTATGCGTGTACTAGTCGTCGAAGACGAAAAAAAGGTTGCAAGCTTTATCAAGCGCGGTCTGGAAGAGGAAAGCTTCACCGTCGATGTTGCCTACGATGGTGAAGAGGGTTTCGAGATGGCCGCCAACAATCCCTACGATGTGATCCTCATGGATCTTATGCTGCCGAAAAAAGATGGTCTGTCGGTGATTCGCGAACTGCGTGAGCGGGATATTCTCACCCCGGTCCTTTGCCTGACTGCCAAGGATACCGTCGAAGATATCGTCGAAGGTCTCGAAACGGGCAGCGACGACTATTTGACCAAGCCCTTTGCCTTTGGCGAACTGCTGGCCCGGGTCAAGGCTCTGCTGCGGCGGACCAGCAAAGATCGCGGTGCCGAAATCTTCTTTGCCGACCTGCGCCTCGACCCGGTTTCCCACAAGGTTTGGCGGTCTGACAAGGAGATCGACCTGACCGCAAAGGAATACGGTCTGCTCGAATATTTCATGCGCAATCCCAACGAGGTTCTGACCCGGGCCATGATCGCTGAACATGTCTGGGACTACAGCTTTGACTCTTTCACCAACATCATTGATGTATATGTCAACTATTTGCGCAAGAAGGTCGACCGCGATTACGACACCAAATTGATTCATACCGTGCGTGGAGTCGGTTACGTGCTTAAGGAGGGCTGATTGTTCTCAGCCTCCATTCGACTTAAACTGAGCCTCTGGAATGCCCTGATTCTGCTGCTGGCACTTGGTGTCAGCAGCGGAATCTGGTATGCCTACCTGTCTCACAGTTTGCTTAAGCAGCTCGATCAGCGACTGTTGAGTATGGTCGATGAGCAGAGCTCTTTTCGCGACCGGTTGCAGGCCGACGAGTCCGTCGATTGCGCAGCCGTTGCTGAGTTTGCACGGCGGTTTCGGCTGGGCGAGTATTATCGGGTGGTGGATGAACAGGGCAGTCGGATCTGTGAGGTCAAAGGGGCAAGAAAGCCGATGCCGCCTCTTCAGGACTGGATGCTGGGGGCGGTGCGTAGCGAAGGACCGCTGCTGACTACGGTAGCCTTGCCCGGTCACTATTCCTTACGCCAGTTGGTTTTTTCTCTGGGGCAGAGGGATGGCCAGCGCCTTTTTTTTCAGGCAGCCGTTGGTATGGCCCGGGTCGAACAGCCCTTGGGGGAACTGCGCTCGCTACTGCTCCTGTCTAGCCCCGTGGCCTTGGTCCTTGTGTCTGTCTGTGGCTGGTTTCTGGCCGGTCGGGCCTTGGCGCCGGTGAATAGCATCACTCGTGCTATGCGCAAGGTGAATGCTAACAATCTCAACCGACGACTACCGGTCGGTAAGGCGCGGGACGAAATATCGTGCCTTGCCGAAACCTTTAATGCCGTGCTGGCCAACCTGGAAGAGTCTTTTGGTAAAATCCGCCAGTTCTCCGGCGATGCCTCCCATGAGCTGCGCACTCCCCTGACCATCCTCAAGGGCGAGACGGAGGTGGCTCTACGCTGGGCCAAACACCCCGACGAATTTCGCAAAATGCTCGAATCGAGCATGGAGGAGATTGATCGCATGGGGCGCATCATCGAGGATCTGCTGACTCTGGCCAAGAGCGAGGCGGGCTCAAAGTCACTGGTTATTAAACCTTTCAGCCTTAGCGACCTGCTACAGGGGATCTATCTGCAGGCCAATATATTGGGCGAAGCAAAAAAGATCAAAGCTCATCTTGAGCTCGATGTCACGGAAGAGATTCGCCTGATGGGGGACGAACTGCGCCTGCGCCAGGTGTTTCTCAACCTTGTCGCCAATGCCGTCAATTATACTCCCGATGGGGGCCAGATCGAGATAGCCCTGGCCGTGGTCGATGGTGAAGCCAAGGTGACAGTCAGCGATACCGGTATCGGAATTCCAGAGGAGCATCTTTCCCGTATTTTTGATCGTTTCTATCGGGTCGACAAGGCCCGCAATCGTGAAGACGGTGGTACCGGTCTCGGTTTGGCCATCGTCAAGTCTTTGGCCGAGGCCCATGGTGGCCGGATCGAGGTGGCTTCGGTCCCCGGTGAAGGGACCTCCTTTACGGTTTTTCTGCCGGCTCAGGGTCCCAAAGAATGGCTCGCCAACCACCAGCCATTTGCCGCAAACGGCCGGTCCTGATTTTCTTTTTGGGGTCCCTCATTTCTTGCTTTCCCTCCCCCGTTCCATACCTTTCATGGTTACCCCTTTGCTTTCCCGCGAAGACTTGCTCTGCCTATTGACATCCACTCCGTGAGTGATTAAATAAGTCCTGTCAAGAGACGGCCTTTGGCAGCAAAGGCCCTTGCATAGACAACACTTAACCTGGCAGGAAAAGCTGCTGCCGGTCTGCAGGCCGGAGACCTGATTGTCGAGGCCAACAACCGGGCTGTTGAAGATCTGGTTGGTCTGGGCCGTGCGGTTGGTAAAGTTAAAAGCGGGGAGGCTCTGCGGCTGCTGCTGCAATTGGGCAACCGGCTGTTTTATACGGTCATCAAGGTTCCTTAGTTCGACATTACCCTGTTCGCGGCAGAAAACGGGCCGCCTAGCGGTTTCTTATGAGGTCGGTATTCTATCCGCGTCTGGTCAACGGGCCCTTCGGTGATCCTGCGCTATATGTCCATCTGGCCCATCGCGGCCAAGCGCTGCTCTTCGATTGCGGCGACCTGCACTCCCTGACCGCCCGGGAGTTGCTCAAGATCCGAACGGTGTTCATCTCCCATGGCCATATCGACCATCTGGTCGGTTTCGATGCCCTGCTGCGGGCCTTTTTGTATCGCGACCTGAATCTGCAGCTGTTTGGTCCGGCCGGCATCATCGACCAGCTGGCCGGACGCCTGGCGGGCTACACCTGGAACCTCACTGCCGGCTTTTCTTTTGTGCTCACCGTTCGGGAGTGGCGGGGTGAGCGGCTGGAAGAGACGGTGTTTCGGGCGCAAAACGGCTTCGTCGCAGAGCCGCAACCGGGCCGTGATTGCAGTGACGGAATGCTCTATGAAACACCCTTTTGTTCCGTGCGGGCGGCCCGTCTTGAACATGGCGATATTCATTCCCTGGCCTTTGTTTTAGAGGAACCGTTGCATATCGCCATTCATCGCGATGCTCTTGAGCGGCGAGGATTTCTTGCCGGTCCCTGGCTGGCCCATTTTAAAGATTTGCTGCTGCAACAGACGCCGGGCAAAACCATGATGGCTGTACCGTTGGTCACTGGGGGCACCGAGGAAGTCCCACTGGGCGAACTGGTCGAGGAGATTGCCAGCACCGAACGGGGCATGAAAGTCTGTTACGTCACCGACGCTTCACCGACAGCGGCCAACCTGGACAAAATTGTCGCCTTGGCGCGCGCAGCCCAGCTGCTGGTCATCGAGGCGGTCTTCGCCCATCAGGAGCTGCCTCGAGCCCGGCTGCGCAACCATCTGACCGCGCGTATCGCCGGTCGTCTCGGGCGTCTGGCCGGTGCGACGCGGTTACGGACTTTTCACCATTCTCCCCGTTATCTGGACCGGCCTCAGTTGCTGGCTGCAGAGGCGCAAGAGGCCTTTTCCGGAGAGTCGCAGGACGACTCCTGATGGATCGGAAAAATTGTGTCCGTGAATGTTTTTATGTTAAGGGGTTGCACTGTGCGAATGCACAGTGCAACCCCTTAACTTCTGTGATACGTTCCGGCTTATGCGCATTGCTCTCAAACACCAGATTCTGATGGCCCCGGCAGCGGTTCTGCTGCTGATGACCCTGTTGCTTGGTTTTCTGCAATACACCTACTACGATCTTTCCCAGAAAAGGGAACAGTTGCAGAAGATGGGCACCATTATCATCTCCCTGACCCAGGCTAACATGGCGGCCCAGCGCATGTTTGACCTGGCTCGGCAGCACGAGCTGCGTGTCAGTGAATTCATGATTAAGGATAAAGAGATTCAGGAACTGCTCGACCGTCTGGAAGAGATGCACGCCCATCTCGCCACGGCCGTGCAGCGCATCGTGCCCCTGATGGACCTCGAGCAAGCCAAGGTCGATGAGCTGCTGAAAACCGTGGACCAGCTCAATCCCCGCCGCGGTCTCGATCTAACCCAGTTTTTGTCCGGTATGGCTCAGCTGCAGCCTCAGTTGGCCGCTCTGTCGAGTGTTACTCAGCAGATGCGCGAAGCTTCCCAGCCGGTCAAGAGCAACGATCTCGACAAACTCATGGACCGGGCGGCGCTGGTTTCAGTCATTGTGCTCGGTGCCGCCATTCCCATCGGCATCCTGCTGTCCCTCTACTTTTCTCGACGCATCCTGCGTCGGGTACAGAGACTCTCCGATACTGCCGGCAGCATCGTGCGCGGCGACCTGACTCCGCCGGCCGCCCCTGAGGTGGTGCGCGACGAACTGGACGATCTGGCCCTGTCCATCAACCGCATGACCGAACAGCTGATCCGCGTGGTCGGTACCGAGAAGTTGCTGGAAGGGGCCGAGGAAGAACGGCGGCGTATCGCCATGGACATTCATGACCAGACCCTGTCCGATTTATCCTCCGTCCTGCGCGGCCTGCAGGTGCTGCAAAAACAGGAGGCCAGCCGCGATCAGGCCGAAGCCCTGGAGGACGAACTGAAAGGGGCCATCGCCGATCTGCGCCATCTGATGGACAACCTGCATCCCCAGACCCTTGATATCCTCGGGCTCGGTGCGGCTCTGCAGTCCCATCTTGAGCGCTATATAGACAAAGGCGATGTGCCCGAATATCATCTATATATTTCGCCTGAGGTCGATACCGCCGGGCTGTCGCGACTTTCCAAGCTGACCCTCTACCGCATCGCCGTAGAGGCGATTCACAACGTCATCAAGCATGCCCGAGCCAGCCGCTACGAGGTTAATCTCGATCTGCGCGGTGATCAGGTGGTGTTGTCAGTGGAAGACAACGGCGTCGGTTTCGATACCCAGAAAGTCACCCTGGGGGGTGGGCGGGGTCTCAACAATATTCGCGAACGGTCCCGGGCCATAGGTGGCCAGGTCGCCTGGAGTCCGTCGCGTTTTTCTACCGGCACCCGCTTTGAGTTGACCCTGGCTGTGCCGTCCGCAAGGGGGGAGAGAGCATGACCGAACCGGTGCATATACTGATTGTCGAAGACAATCCGCGGGATGCGGAATTTCTGGAACAGCTGGTCAAGTCCTGGGATATCCCCTGTCAGATCGACCGCGCCCATAACGGGCTGGTGGCTCTGAAAATGGCCCTGGAAAGCGAGCAGCCGCTGGTTATCAGCGATATTCAGATGCCGGAGATGAACGGCATCGAATTTGCCCGGAACCTCTGGCAACGCAAGCCCGAAGCACGCATCGTCTTCTGGAGTCAGTTCAAGGACGAGATGTACGTGCGCACCCTGTCCCGCATCGTGCCGCCGGAAACGGTCTACGGTTATATTCTCAAGTCCAATACCCATGAGCGCATCGGTTCGGCGGTTCGTACTGTCCTCCTCGAAGAACAGTGCTGGATCGACCCCGAAGTGCGCAAGGTCCAGGGGCGGGCCGGTCATAGTCAGACCGCCCTCTCCGATATCGAATTCGAAGCGTTGCTCGACATCTCCCTCGGCTTGACCGACAATCTTATCGCCCAGCGCCGCTATCTGTCCCGGCGGGGGGTGCAGAGCCGTCTTAATTCCCTTTACAGCAAGCTCGGTATCGATCAGGAGCAGTTCCATAGCGACAAGTTTGGTGATGCCTTCAACTTGCGCAACCGGGCGGTGGCCTTGGCCCTGCACCGCGGCCTGATCAACGCCTTTGAGCTGGAAAACGAAGAGGGTGAGTTTCAGACCTGGCTTAAACGCTACAAGTCCGGCCAGGGGTTGTGACGGGCAACCTGGGCATTGTTTGAGAAAAAGACCGTCTTCACGCGCTACTGTCGCGCCGAGGCGGTCTTTTCTGTTGGCTGTTTATGCGAGGATCGTCATGGAATTGCTTGAACGCTTCATAACTGCCGCTGATCGGGCCGGCGCCCGTGTGGTGCGCTGCCTCGACCGGACCGCGTTGGTCGACTATATCGCTCGTCATGCCGAAGGCCCGGTGTTGCTGCCGGACTTTGCCGGCGGCCGGCGCCTGCATTTGGCCGAAGCCCTCCGTCGCTGCGGCTGCGAGGTGCTGACGGAGCATTTTCGCGCTGGCGCCGTCCAGGCCAGCGCCGGAGTCACCGGGGCCAATTTTGCCCTGGCCGATACCGGCACGGTGGTCCTCGACAGTACCGACGAAGCGCTGCGCTTGGCCAGTACCCTGCCACTGCGCCATTTCGTGATCCTCGATCCACGCAAAATTCTGGCCGACGGCCTGGCCGCGGTCGGGCCCCTGCGGGTGCTGCAGCGGCGTCAGAGTCCTGATTTTATCGCCTTTATCACCGGGCCGAGCCGCACCGCCGATATCGAAAGGGTTTTGACCATCGGCGTACATGGCCCAGCTGAATTGCACATTCTGTTGTTGGAAGGGGTCTCCGACGACCCCCTGGAAAGCTGATGAGGTTGTTTCTGTGAGCCGTCAACGCAGTCGTGATTATCAGGGTCGTATCGATGCCGCCCTGAATGCCACCCGCCAGCAGGATGCCCTGCACCGTTTCGGCGACGCCTATCTCGAAGCTCGTCAGCAGGCCCTGGCCGATCTCGATTTCGAGGCTCTGCGCGAGGGGATTGCCGAACTCAAGGATGAAGTGGGCCGCCATCGCCAGCAGTATCTCGATCAGTTCATTGAACTGGCCGAAAAGGCCGGTGCTCAGGTGTACCGTGCCGCCGATGCCGCTGCTGCCAACGACTATATTGTCGAGCTGGCCCACCGCCGCGGGGCCAAACTGGCGGTCAAGAGCAAGAGCATGGCCAGCGAGGAGATCGGCCTTAACCAGGCCTTGCGCGCGGCTGGGGTCGAAGCTCTGGAGACGGACCTCGGCGAATGGATCGTGCAACTGGCCGGTCAACGCCCCAGTCACATGGTGATGCCGGCCATTCACATGTTCCGCGACGAAGTGGCGGCTCTTTTTGGGCAGGTCACCGGTCAGGCCGAGCCGGCTGATATCGAACACCTGGTGGCGGTGGCCCGTCAGCAACTGCGGGATAAGTTTCTGCAAGCCGACATGGGCATCAGCGGCGCTAATCTGGCCGTAGCCGAAACGGGCGCTCTGGCGCTGCTGACCAACGAGGGCAATGCCCGGCTGGTGGCGACTCTGCCGCCGGTGCATGTAATATTGGTCGGCATCGACAAGCTGGTGCCAACCTTGGAGGATGCCGCCCGGGTGCTGCAGCTGCTGCCCCGTAGCGCCACGGCCCAGGCCTTGACCTCCTACGTCAGCTGGATTCGCGGACCGGTGCCCCAAGAGGGGGCGGCCAAGGAGCTGCATATCGTGTTCCTCGACAACGGTCGCAACGCCCTGGCCGAGGCTCCCGATTGCAAGGACGCTCTGCGCTGCCTCCGCTGCGGCGCCTGTGCCAACGTCTGTCCCGTTTATCAGACCATCGGCGGCCATGTCTTCGGTCACACCTATGTGGGCGCTATCGGCGTGGTGCTCACGGCCTTTTTTGACGGTCTGGAGGAGGCCGCCGAGCTGGTCAAGGCCTGCATCGGCTGTCGGGCCTGTGCGGCAATCTGTCCGGCCAAGATCGATCTGGAAGAAATCATTCTGCAGCTGCGCCGCCGCATCGGCGAGAAGGAAGGCCTTGGCCTCGGCAAATCCTTGGTCTTTCGTCGCGTGTTGCGTAACCGGCGGTTGTTCCATGCGCTGCTGCGCAGCGCCTCCCACTTGCAGAAGCCCGTCACCGATGGCCGGGGCAGCATTCGGCATCTGCCCCTGTACTTTTCCTCTCTGACCGAGTGGCGGACTCTGCCGGTAATTGCTGACAAACCCTTGCGCGACCTGATGCCTTCGGTCGAGGAGCAGCTTCGGGCTCCGCGCCTGCGGGTTGCTCTGTTCGCCGGCTGCGCCACCGATTTTGTTCATCCGCAGATCGGCCTGTCCCTGGTAACGGTTCTCAACCGCTGTAACATTGCGGTGACTCTGCCGCAGGGACAATCATGCTGTGGTATTCCCGCCCTCTATAGCGGCGACCGGCAAACCGCCATCGAACTGGCCCGACAGAATGTGCGGGAACTGCTGGTCGATGACCCCGAGGCGGTGATCACCACCTGCCCGACCTGTACTGCAGCTCTGCGTAAGCATTTTGTTGAACTGTTGCAGGACGATGCGGACTATGCCGAGTCGGCCCGGCGGCTGGCGGCCATGACTTACGATGCGGCCGTCTTTATCGCGGAACAGCTGCCTGAGCTGCCCGAGCTACCGATCACCGCCCATCGGGGTACCGTCACCTATCACGATTCCTGCCACCTCAAACGCGGCTGCGGTATCTGGCAAGAGCCCCGGCAGTTGCTGGCCAGGGCCGGCTGGGAGTTGCGAGAGATGGACAGGGCCGATCGCTGCTGCGGGTTCGGCGGTTCCTATTCCTTTATCAGTCATCCGGAGATCAGTCGCGAAATTACCAAGGACAAAGTTAATTCCATTCTGCGTAGCGGAGCTGACGCGGTAGCTGTCGATTGTCCCGGCTGCCTGATCATGCTCCGTGGCGCTTTGGAAAAGCGCGGTTTGCCGCAGAGGGTAGCTCATACCCTGGAATTGCTCAGCGAGGCTCTGGACGAAAGTAGTGAAGGTGACGAGTGACGGGATAAGTTGTCCACTGTTTTCGCTTTTTGGCACAGCACGTCTGCCGAGAGTTTCTGGGTATTTTGTGCAATGATTTCAGATGTTTGCGGTTTGTCCTGGTGCTGTAGAATGAGAGCTTTCAGGACTTGTCAAGGTTTTCCACAGAGATATCCACAGGGCAGGAAGATTCAACTCTTAACCTGATTAGCGCTAATCTTCAGCCAGTCGTAACCAAGCCTCTGTACGAGGCCCAGTCCTG
>LGVF01415862.1_pt1 | contig 15252 bp, 18 predicted proteins | sample 469901 | NCBI WGS metagenome assembly LGVF01 (sample SAMN03893561, study PRJNA290197) | marine sediment metagenome | material: sediment; isolation source: combined push core samples #3730, #5133, and #5579 collected at Hydrate Ridge | place: Pacific Ocean: Hydrate Ridge
CCTTGTTGACTGGCAAGGGTTGAAGCGTAGAGGCTTGAAGCGTAGTTGCCACCGGTTTTTGCTTCACCTGTGCCGCCAGCAGGAACGCGAGAATACTCATCCGATACGAGGATTTTAACTGGGCTTAATCCGCCTGAGTAATACGCCGCAACGGGTGATAAAATGATATAGAACAGATATTGGTCAGCGGGCTTAACGCCGAGAATAGCTTCTGTTGCAATCATCGTTGGCCGGATGTAGAGACTTGTTCCTTCGCTATGCGGAACCCAGTCCTGCTCAAGCTTGAGCAGTTCATTGAGTGCTTTAAGGCAAAAGTCGACATCGAGCTCAGGCATGCACATGCGTTCGGCACTGAGATTGAAGCGCTCAAAGTTGTCTCGTGGGCGAAATAAAGCAATTTCGCCATCTGGACGGCGAAAGGCTTTAAGTCCTTCGAAGATCTCTTGAGCGTAGTGAAGAACCAGTGCCGCAGGGTCGAGGCTGAGTGGTCCGTATTGTTCGATTCGAGGAGAGTGCCAGCCTTTGCCAGTGTCATATTCCATGACAAACATACGATTGGTAAACTCTTTACCGAAGACAAGATTGCTTTCGTCTTTAACGGGTTGTTTCGTTTCGTTAACGGGTAAAATCTGAATATCCATGATTGTATATCCTCCAAATCTCTAATTTTGTTTAGTGGGGTAAAACTCCATCAATTTGTCTATCATACCGCGGTCAGGGCTAGCAAGAATATTCTATGGTTCTGGGTGTTTGTCTTTATGTTGATACAAGCCTTATTTGAGACTAGCTCTACCGAGGGCGATTACGGCGACAGTATGACCATGGTGAGAAAGAAGTTCAGAACATACTCTGGCTGTTGAGGTGGTGGTGACGATATCGTCAACTAAAATCACCCGTTGCGGCGGCAGAGTGTGGTTGATTTTGAATGCTCCATGTAAGTTTTTATGGCGCTTGCTGGCGTTAAGTAGTGACTGCGGACTTGTTGGTCGAGTGCGTATCATCGCTTGCGCTAACACGTCAATATCAAGAGCCTTACCCACCAGTCGGGCGAGGAGTAATGACTGGTTGTAGCCCCGTTCACGCAACCGGTTTCGATGTAATGGTACGGGGATAATGAGGTCAGGTTGGTATGCCGTGATATCGCTGCTAAGTTGATCAAGTATGCACTGGGCGAGAGGTTTAGCCAGTGTAGGATGACCATGATATTTGAATTGGTTCATTGCCTGAGCCATCACTTCGGTATAGATCCCTGCTGTTTTGATCCATTCAAAGGGCGGCGGTGTTTTCAGGCATTGGCTGCATTGATGTGCGGCGATGCTGGCGGCTTGATAGGGTTCATCGCAGCGTGGGCAGCGCGAAGGGGCATGACTTTGGCACTGGGCCTTGCATGTGTTGCAGAGTGTGGCAATGGAGCCGTCAGGTTTGGCTTGTAGTGGCTTGCTGCACAGAGGGCAGTGTGGAGGTAACAGCTGGTATGAAAGCCATAGTAGCTCTTGGCGGCTGCGTTGAAGGAGTTGTTTGATTCGTGGATGGCGAATAGGAAAAGGCCATCTCATTGTCAATTACTCGGCAAGTTTGAGAAGGTTGTGGCCGGTCATCTCTTCAGGCTGGGCTAAATCGAGTGCCGCTAACAGCGTTGGTGCAATATCGGCAAGTTTGCCTGCTGAGAGTGTAAATTGACTGGCATCATTGGCGACATAGATAAGTGGAACGGGGTTGGTGGTGTGGGCTGTGTATGGCTGACCCTGTTCATCTTCCATTTGCTCGCAGTTGCCATGGTCCGCAGTGATAAACAGCGCACCATTTTGAGCGAGAGTGGCATCAATTACTTGTTTCAGGCTACTGTCAACGACATCCATCGCTTTGATGGCGGCAGGTAGGTTTCCTGTATGGCCGACCATGTCAGGATTGGCAAAGTTGAGGATGATGAGGTCGTGTTTTGCGTCATTAATTTGCTCAATCACCTGTGTTGCGACATCGTTGGCACTCATTGCTGGTTTTTCGTCGTATGTTTTAACGTCCTGTGGTGACGGGATAAGGATCCGGTCTTCGCCATTAACTGCTGCTTCGCGACCGCCGTTAAAGAAAAAAGTAACATGAGCGTATTTTTCAGTTTCGGCAATGTGGAGTTGTGTTAACCCCGCTTGAGCGACAACCTCAGCAAGAATATTGGCATAGTTATCGGCGGGGAAGGCAACGGGGAGTTTGAGTTGTTCTTCGTACTCTGTCATGCAGACAAACGCTGCAAGTTCTATTGCATTCGATCGCTTAAATCCATCGAAGTCTGCTGTGGTGAATGCGCGCGAGATCTCCCGGGCACGATCGGCGCGAAAGTTGAAAAAGATGATGCCATCACCATCACAGATCGGCACTGGTTCGCCAATAATACAAGGCTCAACAAATTCATCTGTTTGCCCCTGTTGGTAAGCTGCTTCGATGGCACTGGCACTGCTGTCAAAGGCCATCCCTTCGCTTAGCGTCATAGCGCGGTAGGCTTTCTCAACTCGCTCCCAGCGATTATCGCGATCCATAGCATAAAAGCGACCACAAAGAGTGGTGATTCGACCTGCGTTGAGGGTGGTTAACATCTGTTCGAGTTGCTCAAGGTAGAGTTCTGCGCTTTGAGGCGGGGTGTCACGGCCATCAAGGAATGGATGAATACATATTTCGACGATACCAAAATCAGCGGCCATTTTAACGAGTGCATACAGGTGAGTATTGAGCGAGTGAACACCGCCATCGGAAAGCAGACCTATGAGATGGAGTTTGCCCTGTGTGATTTTGATTTTTTGTAGGGCATCGACGAGGGTGGCATTGGTGAAAAAATCACCCTCGTCGATACTTTTACTGATACGTGTTAAATCTTGATAGATCACCCGACCTGCACCAATATTGAGGTGGCCAACTTCTGAGTTGCCCATCTGCCCTTCGGGCAGACCGACAGCAAGACCTGATGCCTGAAGGGTTGAGTGTGGGTAGCACTTAAGGAGGTGATCAATACACGGGGTATTGGCCAGCTTGACCGCATTGCCACGTGTCCTTGAACTAAGGCCCCAGCCATCCAGAATGGTGAGAACGACAGGTTTGTGATGTCGTTCCATTGGGGCGCTCATGATTAAGCTCCTGCTTGAGGGATAACGGGTGAGATCACTTCGCGGTCCTCGATCATGGTGCGGAAGGCGATGCTGTAGCTGCCCCATGTGCCGCAATCGTCGCAGCGACTCATCCACTCCGGTGACGTTGTACCGCAGCTGTCACACACGTAGCCAAGACTGAGTTGATTGTCTACGCCCAACGCTTTTTGGTACTCAGCAATCGCCTCATCAATACGATTACGTCGACGGAGCGCTTCAGCAAGTAATAGATGAATTTGTGGAAAGTCCGGAGCCGAACTTTCAACAATATAAATGTGTTCCAGTGCTTCATCTACCATCTCTAGGCGTAAGCACAATTTGCCATAAAAAAAGCGTAACACGAGGTCGTTGTAACGTTCTGACAATGCGCCGTTGTAGAAGGTTAGCAGTGATTTTGGATCTTCAAGTTGAATATAGAGGTTCTCAAGGCGTGACAGAAATACGCTGCGGCCCAACTTGTTGTAACTCTCTTGCCAAATCTTTGCGGCTTCATCATTGTTTTCCGCCATCAGGTAGGCATCACCGAGGGTGACACGAGCAGAAACAAAATCCGGACTCTCTTTTATGATCTGCTTGAGTGTTGCAACCGCTTGATCACTATCATCGTTAGCCATTTTCTGTTTGGCCACTTCGTAGCGAATAGAGAGCATTTTGCCCTTCTCTTCTTGAATGCGGTTGCCGCTCAGACCCGCTTTTAGAAGGCGTTTTTGTAACTCTTGCGCTTCCTCCCAGCGTTGATGTTTCATGTGCAGATCGCGTTGTGCGCGGATCGCCTTGCGGTTATCTTTTTCCTGCTCAAGAATCTCTTCGTACTCTTTGCATGCCGAATCATCTTGGTCGAGAGTTTCGTAGGTGGCGGCAAGCTTAAATAGCACCTCAAGGCTTTTGCCGTTGATGCTCTTTGCTTTACGTAGCAAAGTCACTGCCCCTTGAGTGTCACCCTCTTGGCTGAACACGCTGGCGAGAGCAATGTAGCTATCGACCTTGTTGGGGTTTTTATCAATGGCTTTTTGCAGCAGGCTGTGAGCGCGTTTAATGTCGCCAGAGAGGAGGCGGCCAACACCATCACGGTAAACGGTGTCGATCTCTTTGCTCTTCTTTTCCGAGCGACTACGCAACCATGAGCGCAGGCCGAAGCTGACTGCACCATACAGGTGGAAACCGTAACCGATAAAAAGGCCAACAAGGACGCAGCCGATAACAATCACTGTTACCGGATAGGTGACGGAGTTGTCTGGCATGAAAAAGATGGTCATCTCCTGCGGGTTGATTCCCGAGAAAAAAACAAAAAACGCCAGAAACATGATGACAACGAGAAGAAATGACATGAGAGTCATACGGTCCTCCTGTGGGTGAAAACCCAATAAATTAAAATGGTGTCGACACACTCGTCGAACTTTATTTAGCAGTATGAGCCTATGCTGCGCCCTTATTACCTATTGTGGTAGGGTTCGTTGCGTATGATCGTGAACCCTCGGTATATCTGTTCAAGTAAAAATAATCGAGCCATCTGATGAGTAAATGTCATCTCCGATAGCGATAGTAGTTCGTTACATTGCTTTCTTAGTTTGTCGGTCAGTCCGTAAGCCCCACCAATGATAAGGCAGATGTTAGCTGTGCCTTGGTTCATGTGTTGCTCAATTTTTTTAGCAAATTTTTCTGAACTGGCCTGTTTACCTATCTCATCTAAGCCGATTAAGTAGGAACCGCTCGGAATTTTTGCCAGTATCTGTTCCGCTTCACTTTGGCGGATAAAATTGACATCCGCTTTCTTGCCGCCTCTTTTTTCCTCTTTCAATTCAATAATATTGAGAGGTGCAAAGCGTTTGAGACGTTGTTGGTACTCTTCTGCCCCTTGTTTGATAAAGGGTAGTGAGAGTTTTCCGACGCAAATGAGGGTGATCTTCACGTGTCCCTCTATTTGAGATCTTCAGGGACGGCAAGCTCTGTTGCTTCAATCCACAGGCCATCTAAGTCGTAAAATTTTCGTACATCTTGTTGAAAAACGTGAACCATGACATCACCGTAGTCGAGGAGTACCCAGCGGCCCTCGTTCATCCCTTCAACAGCAAGGGGGGCAAGGTCGTATTCCTCTTTGAAGCTCAAACGTACCGATTCTGCAATCGCTTGAACCTGACGATCTGATGTTCCTGATGCCAAAACGATATAATCGGTTAGTGCCGAAAGCTCAGAGATATAGAGGATCTTTAAGTCGAGAGCTTTGCGGTCGAGGCAATATTTGGCGCATAAAAGGGCGCGGCGATCTGATTCCAATGTTTTTACCTTTCTGGACGCACATACAAATGGTGCGTTTTGATATATTCAGCAACAGTAGCGGGAAGCAGTGCGCTAACCGATAGGTTGTTGGCTACATTGTTTCTGATCTGAGTTGAGGAGATATCAAGAAATGTCTGCTCAAGAAAGATCAATTTTTGTCCGCTACTGTGACAAAATGAATTAAGTTCAGAATCATAACAGAACTGATGACGGATAGCAACGGGCAGCACCGTATCTGATGCTGGCATTTTCACTCTGGGGCGACGAGCGACAACAAGGTGGCATAGCTCAAACAGTTGTGAGTAATTGTGCCAAGTATGGATGGTGTTAAGCGAGTCCATTCCGATCAGAAAATAGAACTGATCATCGGGATAGAGCTGATGCAGGATAGCAAGTGTCTCAACGGTATAGCTTTTACCCTCGCGCTGGGCTTCGACGTCACTCACTTCAAAATGTCGATATGGTAATATTGCCCTTTTGACCATTGAAAACCGGTGTTCAAAAGGGTCGATATCGCTGATGTTTTTATGTGGTGGCTGCGCTGCTGGGATGAAAATGACCCGATCAAGCTTACAGCTCGACAACAGTTCTTCCGCGCATTTTAAGTGGCCGTTGTGGATGGGGTTAAAAGTGCCACCCATGATCCCTGTTCTCATTGCTGCCACCTAGGGGCGAACCTGCCCATCACCGAAGACGATAAATTTACGCGTGGTGAGGTCTTCAAGGCCCATTGGACCAAATGAATGGAGTTTTGTCGTCGAGATACCAATTTCAGCACCAAGACCGAGTTCGCCACCGTCAGAAAAACGCGATGAGGCGTTGACCATGATGACACTTGAGTTGACGCTGCGGACAAATTTTTGTGAGTTGGCGTAGCTATTAGTGACAATCACCTCGGTGTGCAGAGATGTGTGTTGACGAATATGCTCAATCGCTTGGTCTAGATTGTCGACAACGCGCACAGCTAAAATAAGGTCGAGGTATTCTTCATCCCAATCTGCATCGGTGGCTGGTTTTGCTGACGGCGCAAGAGAGCAGGTGACAGGGCAGCCGCGTAGCTCCACCTTGTTTTGCTCCATCTCGTGAGCGATGCGGGGAATAAAAGTTTCAGCAATATCCTTGTGAACCAAAAGCGTTTCCATCGCATTGCATACGCCCGGACGTTGCACCTTGGCATTTAAACAAATATTACTTGCCATATCGGCATCGGCATCGGCATCAACAAACGTATGACAAACCCCTTTGTAGTGCTTGATAACGGGGATACGCGAGTTCTCGCTGACAAAGCGGATCAGGCTTTCACCGCCACGAGGGATGATGAGGTCAATCTCTTCATCGCGCTTGAGCAGTTCACTGACAGCGTTGCGGTCGGTTGTGGTGATCACTTGTAATGCGCCTGATGGCAGACCGAGTGCTGTGAGTTGCTCTTTGAGAATGGTACCGATAGCAGAGTTGGAATGGATCGCTTCGGAGCCACCACGTAAAATAACCGCATTGCCACTTTTCAGACACAGGGCTGCGGCATCAGCAGTAACGTTAGGGCGTGACTCAAAGATGATGCCGATCACGCCGAGAGGGATGCGCATGCGACCCACTTGTATGCCGTTTGGGCGTTTCCACATGCCAGTGACTTCACCGACAGGATCAGGCAGGCTAGCCACTTCACGCAAGCCATCGGCCATCGCTTTAATGCGATCGTCATTGAGGACCAGTCGGTCAATCATTGCCGGAGCTAGGCCGTTTGCGCGGGCCGCATTGAGGTCTTTTTCGTTTTCCTGTTGGAGGTGAGGCGCATCGCTTTCAAGGGCGTCAGCCATGCGGCAGAGGAGATCGTTCTTCACTGCCGAGGATAGGTTGGCCATAATGTTGGCGGCCTGCTTTGCTTCACAAGAAAGGTCTTGAATCTGTTGTGCGACGCTCATCGCTCATCTCCTTTTAAGCTCAGGATGGTGTGTTAGTATCGTTATTCTTTGTCTTCTGACTGGGTCAAAACTAAGTTGTCGCGGTGGATGATCTCATCACCATATTTATAGCCGAGAACGGTCTCAATTTCGGATGTTTTTTTGCCCATGATCTGTAATAGCTCAGCCAGGGTGTAGTTGATCACCCCTTTGGCGAACTCATTACCGTCCCTGTCGCATAATCGAACCGCGTCGCCACGATCAAAACCGCCTTCAACGCCTTTGACGCCAGCGGGAAGTAAGCTGCGACCGTCGCTGACGATAGCATTAAACCCACCTTGGTCGATGAACAATTTGCCACGTGGCTTTTTAGTGAAAGCGATCCAGTGCTTTTTAGCGGCCATTGGATGGGTGTTGGGGATGAAGTAGGTGCCGATGTCTTCACCGTCAAAAAAACGGCCAAGGTTGCCTGGTTCGAGGCCGTTGATGATCGCTGCACCGCAGCCGTTCATGGTCGCACGTTTTGCTGCGCGCACTTTGGTGTACATGCCGCCAGTACCAACGTCGTTACTGCTGAGTCCCGCCATGCTCTCAATCTCTTCGGTAATTCGTTCCACTTCGTGGATGAGAACAGCGTCGGGATTGTTGTGTGGATCACTATTGAACAGGCCATCGACATCAGAAAGGATAACCAATAGGTGCGATTCAGTCAGGCTGGTGACCATGGATGACAGGTTGTCGTTGTCGCCAAAGCGAATTTCATCGACAACAACGGTATCGTTTTCGTTGATAATGGGCACCACGCCGTACTCAAGTAATGTCATCAGTGTGTTGCGCGCATTGAGGTAGCGGCGGCGGTTTGCTAGATCATCACGGGTAAGAAGAATCTGAGCGACGTTTTCATCACGGCTACGAAATGCAGTACGGTAGCAGCGCATCAGGCGGCTTTGGCCGATAGCCGCAGCAGCCTGCTTAAGGGGGATCGATTTAGGCCGACCGACAATGCCCAGATCGCCTTTCCCGGCGGCAACGGAACCTGATGATACGACAATGACTTCGTAGCCACGGCACCGAAGGGCGCAGATCTCCTCAGCGAGCGTTTCAATTCGCTGACGATTGAGGCCGTTAATGTTGGTTATAACAGCACTGCCAACCTTAATAACGATCCGTTTTGTTGGTGCTATGAGGGTTTTACGCATGGTGAGCGTCCTAATTCTAGGCGTCTGTGTTACGGTGTTGATCAAGGCGAGAGCCAATGGTGTCAACCAGTTCTTTGATGCCGTCACCCGTGATGGCTGAAACAGAAAAGACGGGATAGCCTAGCTCTTCGAACAGTGGCGTCACCTTTTCGGCGAGTTCGCGAACTTCCGTGACATCGTTTTTAGTCAGTACCACAATCTGTGGTTTGTTGAGCATGGTCTCATCGTGACGCTTTAACTCATTGTTGATGGTGTTAAAATGGCACAGATAATCATCCTCAGGGGCTGTTGTCAAATCCACTAGATGAAGGAAGAAGTCAGTGCGTTCCACATGGCGTAAAAAGCGTGTTCCTAAACCGTGGCCCTCGCTGGCACCTTCAATGAGGCCAGGGATGTCAGCCATCACAAAGGATTTGAAACCATCGTAGCGGACCACACCAAGGTTGGGTACCAAGGTGGTAAAGGGGTAATCTGCGACCTTGGGTCGTGCCGATGATACCGCACGAATTAGGGTAGATTTGCCCGCATTTGGCATGCCAACTAGGCCAACGTCGGCAATCAGTTTCAGTTCGAGACGCAAGATGATCTGTTCGCCGGGAACGCCTGGCTGCGTGTGACGAGGGGCGCGGTTGGTGCTGGTAGCAAAACGGGCGTTGCCGCGGCCACCCATGCCGCCACTGATCAGTTTGTATTTTTGATTGGTTTCAGTCAGGTCGACGATTAGCTCGTCGGTATCTGCGTTGTAGACCAAGGTTCCTGGGGGAAGTTTGATCACCAGATCGTCACCAACTTTACCGTGTTTGTGCTTACCCATGCCGTGGACACCGTTGCTCGCTTTATAGTGAGCGTTGTAACGAAAGTCGAGCAGGGTGGTCAGGCTCGAATCGGTGAGCAGATAAACACTGCCACCATGGCCACCATCGCCGCCATCGGGACCACCACGAGGGATAAATTTTTCACGACGAAAAGACAGGCAGCCTTTGCCGCCATCGCCTGCTTTGATATTGATTTTAACTTGATCGACAAATCGCATGGTGCTGGGTATCCAAGTAGGGTGATTCTAAAATAAAATTAGATGGGTTAAACTTAACACAGAAAGGCCCGAAGTTCTAACGACGAACTTCGGGCCTTTCATTTCGTGCTGCAAGAGTTGGCTTAGTTAGCGTAAATGCTAATTTTTTGCCGTTTCTTGTCCTTACGTTCAAACTTAACAACACCGTCAATGAGTGCGAAAAGGGTATAATCCTTACCGCAGCCAACGTTGTTGCCAGGATGGAAGGTGGTACCGCGCTGGCGTACAAGAATTGAGCCAGCGGTCACATCTTCACCACCGAATCGTTTCACGCCAAGGCGTTTACCAGCACTGTCGCGGCCGTTCTTGGAACTGCCGCCTGCTTTTTTGTGAGCCATGAGTTGCCTCCTTAAGCTTCAATGCCTGTAATTTTCAGACGAGTGATGGTCTGACGGTGTCCATAGGTCTTGCGATACCCTTGACGACGCTTAGATTTAAAGACGATTATTTTCTTGTCTTTACCCTGCTCAACAATACGAGCAGTTACTTTTGCGCCAGGCAATAGAGGTGTTCCGATTTGAACCTCTTCTCCGCCGACCATGAGGACCTCGTTGATTTCAATCGTTTCACCGACTGAACCCGCGATCTTTTCAATTTTTAATGTGTCACCTTCGGATACTTTGTACTGCTTTCCTCCGGTCATAATCACCGCATACATGTGCTTTCACCTCGCTCTCAAAATGTTTCGTTCTATTCGTAACGGCGTACATTATCTGTTCTGGTATGGTTATGTCAAGAACTTTTTGTGCTCTTGTGGTCAATTGTCGTGCACTATTTGTGGCCTGATGGGTGTGAATTTATAGCGGAGAAAATTTCATGAATTTCGCTTTCGCTCGTGCCATCACTTGACCATTATAACAGAGTTCCGATCTGACAACATATAACGGTGGTGTTTGTGAATCGAGAAATGCTGTGAGTTCAACACGAGCGTCACATGGGATCGGTGCTAAAAACCGGATGCGTAGATCGCCCGTTACCGCCTTGATCTTATGCTTGAATAAACAGTTTGTCATCGCAGCATCAAGCAGTGCACTGGTGATTCCACCGTGTAAAATATTACTATAGCCTTGTAACCACACGTGACTTTGGAAGGTTGCGCTGACACGGTTGTTCTCGTCACAATCAAAATCAAGTTTGAACGACAGCGGGTTGTTGCTGCCACACATCAGGCAGCGATCATGACCTGTTCCCTCTGGCACTCCATCGAGAAGATCAGTGGTCACAGAGATTGATCCCGGTGGTTAAATTGCCAGCGAGGAAGCGTGTTACCAATTCGCTGGCTTCTTCAGCTGGTGCACCGATAATGACGTTAATGTTTTGGTTGGTAAATAGTTCTTGTGCTCGCTGTCCCATGCCGCCAGCAATAATGTGGCTTACCCCTTTTTCGCCTAACCAGCGTGGTAATAGGCCTGGCTCATGAGCTGGAGCCTTAAGCTCTTCAGTTGTGGTGATGGTCTGATCGACGACATCGATAAGGGTAAATTTTTCGCAGTGACCAAAATGCATGGCCAATTTTCCTTGAGCGGTGGGGATAGCAATTTTCATTTTATTCTCCATTGTTGTTAAGAAGTGGTATCGATTAATTTAAGGTACTGATTCAGATTGTTCCATACCTCGGTAATGGCTGATGCGGCAAAGTTTTTGTCGCGTTCAATAACGGTTTGTGCCGCCACTTGCGCGGCGGTCACCTCGGTGTCGTAAGGGATTGTTCCTAACAGTTTTACCCCTTGCATGAGCGCCTCTTGTTGAATAGTCGCGGTCATGTCAGGGTTGATATCCCACTTGTTGACAGTTAAAAATGTGGGGATATCAAAATGCTTGGTTAGCGTTAGCAGTCGTTGCAGGTCGTGCTGACCTGAACAGGTGGGTTCGGTAATGATGCACACTGCATCGGCACCGGTAACGCTGGCGATAACGGGGCAGCCAATCCCTGGTGGGCCATCGACAAGAATCAATTCTAGCTCTTCCGCTATCGCTAAGTTGCGCGCCTGTTTACGGACGAGGCTGACCAGTTTTCCAGAGTTTTCAGCGCCGATATCAAGTCGGGCGTGAACGAGGGAACCAAAACGGGTGTCCGATTGATACCATTCACCGCAGCGCTGCTCATCGAAGGTGATGGCATGTTCTGGACACATGCGTACGCATACGCCACAGCCTTCACACGCCGATGGGATAATCTCAATTTTGGGTTCGCTGGTGATCGCTTCAAACCGACACAGTGGTACGCATTTGCCACATTGGCTGCAACTGTCGGCGATAATTTCAGCGCGATGACCACTGAAAAAAGGGTGAGTTTGGCGTGGAACAGGGGCGAGAAGCAGGTGCATGTCCGCTGCGTCGACATCGCAATCAGCGAGAACGGCCTTTTTATTAGCTAGAGCTGCAAATGCGGCGGTGATGCTTGTTTTTCCTGTTCCCCCTTTGCCGCTAATGATGACAATCTCTTTCATCTTTGCCCTCCGTGTTGACGCTGGGAAATCGTATTCAACAATCGTTGCAGTTGTGGTTTTAAGTGTGGAAGGGCATCAAGTAAGCCTTTACCGCGCGAATATGCGACCGCAACTTCGCGATCATCTGGAATCTGTAGCATGATCGGTATCGGCTCCTGACGGCAGTAGTTGACCACCCCTTGATCGCCAATGTCAGAGCGATTGAGCACAACGCCAAAGGGGAGTTTTAATTGGCGTAGGGTTTCAACGGCCAAGGTTAAATCGTGTAAGCCAAAAGGGGTCGGCTCAGTGACCAGCAGAACGAAGTCGGCATCACGCACGGCGGTAATCATTGGACACGATGTTCCCGGCGGGCAATCGACGATGGTCAGATAGTTCGGATCAAATTGTTTTTTTACCGCCCGAATAACGGGAGGCGACATCGCTTGGCCGACATCCATGGTTCCTTTAATCAGCGTAATGTGATCGCATTGGCCGCGTTCAATGGTGCCGACTTTTTTATCTGTTTCAGTCAGGGCCGAAGTTGGGCAGATCTGGACACAGCCACCACAACTATGACACAACTCCGAAAAAATCATCGTCTGTTTTGGCAGGGCGACAATGGCGTTAAATTGGCAAAAGTCAGCGCATTGGCCACAGTGGTTACACAGCGATTCGTTAATCTGTGGCACAGCGACAGTCACCGCCTGTTTCTTGCCAAAGTGAGGCGTGAGAAACAGGTGACTGTTCGGTTCTTCAACGTCGCAATCTAGCAGATGGACAGGACCTAAACACGCTTGAGCGAGAGCAACCGCTAGCGTTGTTTTTCCTGTGCCACCCTTGCCCGATGCGATGGCGAGTTTCATGGGTTGAACGGTGGTTTGCGGGGTGGACAGTTTCATGGTTAAATCCAGTGTCCTTCGTTGGTTGCTTCGTTTGTTTCGCATAATTCATTATTGTTGAATTGTGCTAATGCCTCAGCAACAGTCTTTGCTTTACAGGGATAAATTGTTACCCCTGCCGCAGTCAGAACCTTAAAGGCTTTCGGTCCGCAGTGTCCTGTTATCAGCACAGTTGCGCCAGTTTTGCATAGGGTTGTTGCCGCTTGAATTCCTGCACCCTGAGCAGCGTTGAGGTTTTGGCTGTTATCAATGGTAACCCAATTTTTTAGTTCACTATCGTAAATCAAGAACCGACTCGCCCGGCCAAAACGTGGGTCGAGATCGGAATCAAGGGTGTCACCTGTGGTGGTCAATGCAATTTTCATTATGGTGGCTTCCTGTTTAAATGATTTCCCCGTCGCCATCAATCTGTGACGACGGGGTGGTTTAGTATTTATTTGACCAATGTATTGCTTAGAGTTTCTACTTGCTTTTGCAGATCTTTGATCTGCTGTTGTAACCCCAAATCAGAGGGTGCGGGATTGTTGTCTAGTTGTTGAATGCCTCTGAATGGACCACCGCTTGCTCTTTGTCCTTTTTGTCCGCCTTGGCAGCGACCCATCCCTTGACGGCGACCTAAACGTTGTCCTTGTCCGTTGTTGTTAGCTACGTTATTCGAAGCGCCGTTACATAATCCTGCGCCACGTCCTGTTTGGGATCCCATTCCGCTTGGGCCTGTTCTATCGTTGTTTGGCATCTTATAATTCTCCTTGTTTAAAGTGATTGGTTTTACCTCGTCCACGGCGACAGCGCTGTCGTGTTTGGCGACAGCGGTTGTTGCAGCCTGGCATGATAAAGTGTTGTTCAAAGGGTTGGTCATTAAGCCAACACTCCATGACCTGTTGATGACAGCCCGCAATAAAGGGCAAGACCTCTATCCCATGTGCCTCGGCAGCACGTTGTGTTGATTGGGTCATTGCTCCACACACTAAAACATCAATCTGGTGTTGATGGAGAAACTCTATTTTCTCGGTTGCTGATCCCGCGGGCAAACAGGTGCACTGCTGTGAGCCGTGCGGATCTGAGCGCTGGATCATGATGATCTGACCGGCGACATCAAATACTGGGGCGATTCTTCCGTCCCAAATAGTGAAGGCTGCTTTCATTGCGCTGCTTTCGTTTCATCAACGTGTGTGATGCTTCGGTTGCAGGGCGACTCCCCGCGTTTCAATGTGGATAGTAGTAATCAGATAGCAATCAGTGTGCCATGCCTTGAAGTCAGAGGTAAGTTGCTGTTGTTTAAGGAGTTAGTTTATGTGAGGGTGTGGCGTTGGTGCTGGAGAGTGTAGCGGGAGTGCGACGGTTAGTCGTTGCTTGGTAGCGTTTGTGCTACGGTTTGCGGCGGCCATCCGTGTCAGGAAGAGGGATGGCAAGGGCGTTGATTTTGCGGTAGAGGGTGGTTTTATGAATGTTGAGTTCACGCGCCGCAGCGGTGCGGTTGTAGTGGTTGCGTTCCAAGGCGTTGATGATCAGTTGCCGTTCGTGACTGTCGCGGTGGGTTTGCATGTCGAGAAGCGGTTCATCAAGCGGGATAGTGGACTGTAGGGCCACGGGGAGGTGGCGTCTGGCGATAACGGAATCAGGGCAGATAACAAAGGCGCGTTCAATAATATTTTCCAACTCACGTACATTGCCCGGCCAATCATGCGCAACGAGGCATGCCATCGCTTCAGGGCTGATGCTGGTGATCTGTTTGTTGAGTAATTGATTGAAGTGGCTGATGAAATGCTCGGTCAGCAGGGTGATATCTTCCATCCGCTCCCGCAGAGGGGGCAGGTCGATCTGTACCACTTGAATTCGATAGAATAGGTCTTGGCGAAACGTTCCCGCTTTGACCATCTCGCTGAGATTACGATTGGTAGCCGCAATGATTCTGGCGTGGCTTTTTTGCGCCTTGGTGGCACCCAGCGGTTCGTAGCTGTGTTCTTGCAATACACGCAGCAGTCGCACTTGCAACGCGCTGCTGATCTCACCAATCTCATCGAGAAAAAGGGTCCCTTTTCCCGCTAAGGAAAAACGGCCCGGCTTGTCCGTGGACGCGCCAGTGAACGCCCCTTTTTTGTGACCAAAAAGTTCCGATTCAAGCAAGTTATCGGGTAGGGCGCCGCAGTTTAGGGCGATAAAAGGCTCTAACGCTCGCGAGCTTAAGTTGTGGATCGCCTTAGCCACCAGCTCTTTGCCTGTCCCTGTTTCGCCCTGAATGAGAACCGTGGTATCGCTGCTCGAAGCAACCGCCGTAATCAGGTTGAAAATGTCGTGCATAGCCGGACTATGGCTAATCAGGTCGCCGAGTTGGTAG
>LGVF01676918.1_pt1 | contig 15187 bp, 8 predicted proteins | sample 469901 | NCBI WGS metagenome assembly LGVF01 (sample SAMN03893561, study PRJNA290197) | marine sediment metagenome | material: sediment; isolation source: combined push core samples #3730, #5133, and #5579 collected at Hydrate Ridge | place: Pacific Ocean: Hydrate Ridge
TTTGCAAATATCATATAAGAAAATGGAGGCTTAGTTTAATGGAAGCATTTAGCAAGTTTATAACAAAGGCAATTTTAATAGTAATGGCTTCTTTTGCTACTGGTTATGTAGTAAATAGTTTTATAGAGTATAGTAGTGTAGTTGTGGACCCCACCTTATTGACTGACCCAATGACTATGACTATTAGTGTTCTTATAGCACTTGTGTTCTTAGTTTTCTTCCTAGACAAAATGACTAAAGAGGATGGCTCAGGCGGTTCAAGAGGCGGAAAAAAAGGTTCCGATATGGAACAGTACTACAGCTCAAGACTTGTTACCGAAAAAGAACTTAAACATGAGAAGAAATTTATGTACAGTTTATATTCTGACCTTAAAAATAGAGCTAAAGATGGCGTTTTAATAAGAGCTGAATACAAAAAAAATAAACTTCACATAAATATGTATAAGCCTATTCATACTATGATTGTAGGTACAACTGGTAGTGGTAAAACCACCACTTATGTTTCACCAACTATTCAAATATTATCAGAAACAAAAAGTAAACCTAGTATGGTAATTTCTGACCCTAAGGGTGAACTTTACGATTTACACGCAAATAAACTAAGAAAATCTGGTTATGATGTTCAGGTTATTGACCTTCGTGAGCCAGATCAATCTGCTCGTTGGAATCCACTTGAGAGAGCTTATGATTATTGGCAACGAGCACATAACCTGCCAAAAGAAATTTTAGTTCATCGTGGCGCTACTCCAAACAAATTTCCTAAAATTCAAATTATGCGAAGTGTAAAATATGGCGATGAATGGTATGAGTTTGATGGTGTAGCCTTCCCAGAAAAAGATACCCTAAGACATTCAGTTACAGCACTTCAAGCAAAACTAAAAAGTCTTTCTGCTAACGAAATTGAAGACATAGTACTAACCCTTTGTCCTGTAACAGGCACAGATCCTATGTGGAGCATGGGTGCTCAAGGTTTTATTAAAGGTATACTTCTTGCAATGCTTGAAGATAGCCTAATTCCAGAACTTGGAATGACAAAAGAAAAATTTAACTTCTATAACTTAGAAAAAATTGCAAGTAAGCGTGACGTTGGTCAAAGTAATACTTTAGAAACACTTCAAACTTACTTTTCAGGTCGTGATAAATTATCCCCCGCAGCATCAGGTGGTAACAACGTTGTTCAAAACGCACCTAATACTGCAAAAGGCTTCTTAGGTCATGTTAACTCAAGCATTAAAATGTTTACCGACGCTGGTGTTAACTACTTAACAAGTGCAACAGATGTTGACCTTAGAAACATTGCAAACAAACCAAGTGCAATATTTATTAAAGTTCCAGATGAAAATGTTACTCGTCATCCACTTGCAAACATCTACATCTCTCAACTTTATAAAATACTTATCGAACTAGCTAACGAAAGAGTAGAGCTAGCACTACCAAGAAACGTTTATTTCGTACTTGACGAGTTTGGTAACTTGCCTAAAATTGAAAGAATTAAAAGTTTTGTTACTGCCGGTAGGTCAAGAAAAATATTCCTTGTTATTGTTGTTCAGAGTTATACTCAGCTTCACTCACTATATGGTGAGCAAGATGCTTCAACAATTAAAGAAAACTGTAACATTCAAGTATTTATTGGTACTAAAGACCAAAAAACAAAAGAAGAATTTAGTAAAAACTGTGGTAATGTTACCATTGAAGTTGAAAATAAAAATAAAAGTCATCAGTCTGGTACAAAAGAAACTAGCGGTAGTTCCTCTACCTCTATAAGCAAAAATAAAGTAAGTCGTCCGCTTATTTACCCAGAGGAACTTGACCATTTAGACAGAGCAAAAGGTGAAGCAATTGTTAACCTATTTGCAGAATACAGCATTAGAAGTATATTTACTCCTAACTACAAATGTCCAATTTATGACACTAAGCGTGTTCCAGAAGAATATAGGCCATCTGGCTACTTAGACGAAAACGCTATATTTTATGATATTACAAAACGTAATGAAACTATATTTGGTGGAGATGACGACGACGATTTCGACTTCTTTAAACCAAGAAAATAACTAACTAAAAAAACCTCAAAAAAATGAGGTTTTTTTGTTTTTTACCTGCACATAATAAATTAAAATACTTAAGTATAAGTTGTATAGTATATATATTAAGTTATATTTATGTATATATAATTAGTTGTTATAAAAAATTTTGTATGATAAAATTGTATTAAATATTATGCCTTACAAAATTAGCTTAGGAGAATAGCACTTATGATAAAAAAATCACTTAAAAATAAAGCCCTATTATTTCTTTTATTAACTATGAGCATATGTACACTTTTTGGTGGCAATGCCTTTTTATTTAATATAACAAATGTATCAGCAGATAATGACAATACTGTTTTAAGTGTTAAAAAAATAAACCGTACGGTAAACCCTACCGATAACGATTTAACTGATGGTTATGAGTATGTGGAACACGCTTATGTATATAATCCTGGGTTTGAAGAGCACAACACTTACCTAATTGAAGATGGTAATGAAACAATTTATGACCCACTGAATACTTCAGATGTTTATTATTACAAGGATATCGATATTATAAATGAACTTGCAAGTGGCGACTTCACAATGCTTAACAACTATGATGTAGATGAAGCATTAATTAATGAAACACTTACTGAAAACACAGTTGAAAACATTCATGTCTCTTTTGGTCATAGTGGTTATGAACTTGCATACTTACATACTACTGTACTTTTAAACGATGTGCCTGTTAATACATTAGGTACACTTTATGAATATACAAATGGAACTAATAATGTTGTAGAATTTAGTCAAGTTATTGACTTTAGAACCCTGTACGACCTTAACAATGACCCATTTACAGAACACGAAGGTCATTACGAATACATATTTACATACAGATATAGAGATGAATACGGTGCTGTAAGTGACCCAGTCAATAAAAGTATTGATTTTTGGGCTATTAATGAAACCACTTATTTAAACACAGTAGGTGAAGATAAAATTGAACCTAAAATGTTTAACACAGAAAAAATTGACCGCACTATAACAGGCGGAGTTGAAAGGAACTACTATAACTACAATAACTATGACTTAACAGATATTTATAACCCCACTGCAAGTACCGAGCTTTTAATGCCGACCCTGACTTATGATGCAAGTAAATATAATGTGAGTTATACAAAAACTCTTTACGGAGTAGAACAACAAATAACCTCTACCTTTGAAATAGTTGCACCTAGTGTTGGTGAGGTGAATTTTTATCTTGGTGCTGATACCACTCCTTTTAAAGTAGATGCTGTTAACGAGCTAAATGGAAACTATGTTTATGACGGACTGGTTATAAATGATGTTGCTGATTATAACTTTACTGTTAGCTACATTTACAAGGTGGCGGATGATAATTTTATTCTTGCAGATACAGATTTTGTATACAATGCAAGCACTAGAGATAATAATGTACTGCTTTACAACTTTGGCTACCAACTTTATTATTCTTACAACAATACCGATGAAGCAGAATTTAAAGATTTAAATAATGAAATTGTTACCGACTACTCTCACTATAATGAAACTTTTAAAACAGATTATAATTACACAACTTATCCTCAGGATGATACTTACACTATCCCAGGAGGAAAAACTCTTGCAGGCACAAATCAAGCTCCTGTATTCTTAAAGGCCTATGGCTCTTTAATTTATAGCCTTGATTTTACAACAAGTAGATCTTACTATTACTACTATCCTACCGGAGAAAAAGTAGGTAGTCCTGCTCCTGTACTTTATACAAACAACACTCGCTTTACAGCAAATGGTTATTATGAGGTTGTAGTTATTTACGACTTCCAAAAATATGACACTCCTGTAACTTTTGTTGACCAAGAAACAAATGGTAGTGCTATTGAGCATATGCAAGTATTTGCATTTAAAGTGGCAAACAAACCACCTACTGTTACTATTGAAACAGATGAAACTATTCCTGAGTTAATTTCTAGTGGTAATTATACCAATCAAGACGTTTTAGTTGAATGGGAGGTTGCTGGAATTTTTGATGTTCAACCTTATGCTAAATTATACCGACGAGCTTTTGATGGTTATAACCCTTACACTCAACCAGAGGAATTCAGTGGCGCTTATGATAATGTTGATGGCGTAGTTTATGACCAAAACACTCCAATTACAGAAAACGGTCATTACATACTACAAGTATATTATGGACCGAGTACAAATACTTCTATTATCTATCGTTTTACAATAGATAAAACACCTATAGAAAACTTTAACGTTTATGGTGTTTACTCAGCTATTGATGAGTTTGACAATGTTTTCTACTATACAGCTGAGGACGGCGACTTTACAGGAGTTACTATTATTAATACTCCATTTACCCTAAACTGGGACTCAAAGTCAAGTGGTGCTTTAGTTACAGCAAATTATGATTTTACTTCAATAAGCAAAAAAGATAGTTTTACCCCTACCCTAGTTGATACAGGTACTGAAACCTTTATTACAAATGGTTATGAGACCTTAAACACTTATGAGAGTTTAACTTATTATAAATCAAACACGGCTGAGGATATGCCTATTTCGGCAAACTCTGTTTTAACAGACTCTAGCATTTATGAGTTTTATTTAACTGACCAAGCGGGAAACACTTTGGTTGATATTTTAGGTGACCCAATAAGTTATTATATTATTTTAGATAATACAGATGCAGAGATAATTCAGGATCCAGAAAGTACAAGTAAATATAACTATGTACCTGATACTACTACCTTAACATGGGGAGACTTTAAAGCTATTGAAATTTCAGTAGATAGTAGTTTACCTACTGACTTGACAGATAACACAGATTTATTTATTGATAACTTAGGTACAACTTACCTACTTATTCCAATTGAACAAATAGATATCTATGCGGTTTCACTAGAAAACTCAAGCGACCTTGAAGAAGCGGATATTTCTCCCTATTTAAAACGTAGCTTTGTAAAAGATGTTAACTTCCAAACTGAAGTTACTTTCTACACAGGTTATGAAGAGACTATTCCAGGAGGCGTAGAAGATTTAACTGGTCAAAATGTTTACCATACTTATTTAACTGATGGCTCTACAATAAATAATCAAACTAACTTAAGTTACGAAAATGAAATTATGTTAGCCCTTACTATAAACTTAGACAGAAGCCAAGGTTATGCTGAAACATATGGCACTGTTAAAGGTGCAAGTGATAATGAGTATAGAGAGCTTGCTCTTAATAATGCCTCGAACAGACAATATTTATACTTTAACTACACAGATGGTACTGGCGACTATGAAATTGCAAGTTTAGTTTACGATTTTTATCCACTAGACTTTGACCTAACCTCACCTAATTATCCATTTGCTAGTACTCCAAGTTTACCTAATCAGGACTTGATGGCATCAGCAAATGATGAGCATGCTCCTAAATATATATCAGCACCTATCAACACAATTTACTCTACTGAGTATGGTGACATAGTTACCATGCCTGGTATGTATATAGTTACAAGAACTTATACCGGAATTATAGATGAAGGTACAACTGGTGATACTACTGTAAAATATTATACTTATTATGTTGATAGGTATGACATTATTGAACTTACTAGTATTTTAGATATTGAAGACGAAAATATTTTAGTTGGTGAGTATATTGCCCTACTACTTGGAGAGCTTCCAGATAGACAAGCAATTATGTTTGGTAACCAGGATGATAGAAACGACTTTTTAATTAGTACAACAAAAGACACACTACTTGAGAGTAATTTACTTCCTATCTTGCTTCAAATTCCACAAAATAAATATAGTATTTATGATAGTGAGAGTAGAATTTACTCTGGTGGAATTACTGACCTTAATTTAAGAATTAGTGTTGTAAGAGAATATTATGATGGCAGTGGTAAAAGACATGAAGAAACTATTGATTCACTTGCTTTGATTGATGGTCTTTACAGTTATCCTGATCTTTATAAAAATGGTATTTATACAGTTATCATAACTGATAAGGCTGGTTATAACCAACAACTTGAAGGCTCTAACAACTTTAGTTTTAGTTTCGAAATTATAAACGACAAACCATCGGGTACTTTTTATGGTACTCCATATAACGGACAAGATATATCTCTTGTTAACATTAACTCAACTAACGATACAGATTTAAAATTTGTATGGCAAGACCCAGTTGATGTTTACTCAGCTAAAATTGATCTTGATAACATTAAAATTACTCAAACATTAAAAAATTCTTCAACCGAAACCACTATTTATCAAGTGATTGATGGTAGTGAAGAACTTAACTATAATGATTTATTTTCTATTGATTCTGCTGTAATAGGTCAACTAGTAGGAGCAAGTAACACAGACCGTAATGAATATACTATTCAAATATTTGTAAGTGGCGATGACTTATCTTTAGTTGAAGCTGAATATAAAGTTTACTTGCAATACGAAGGCTCCCCTGCTCATTATGTTTATGAGGATGAAGATTTTTATTCTAATAGTTTAAACATATATGTAGACAGAACTAGTCCAGAATATAACTTAAACAGATTGATTACTACAGACAGTTATTTAACAGTTACAGAAAAAGATGAAGTTGAAAGTTTGCTTAGCGAAATTAATACGGAAAATTATGCTTTTGCAATAGACAATTCATTTAGATTTTTCAGAAATACTGATATTGATAATTCTAACCAAGATACTTACGCTATTTACTGTCGTAAATATATTAAATATGCAGTTGGAGAAAGTAATTTACAAAGCTTTATTCCAACTGATGCTAATTATTCTAATTATGAAATTCAACCAACGAGACCTCGCTTTACCATTGCAAACCCAGACTATCAATTAATAGGTTATGATTTAAATCCTCTTGTTGAACAGGTTACAGGTAGCTTTAACGGCGACTATTACGAAATTATTGAAATAGATGAAGCGGGTAACTACACAATTTATACCGTTCAGGTTTTCTTCTTCCCTACTAAAATTGAAGGTAATAAAATAAACGAAGAAAATTTTGAAACAATAACAGTACCTACAGATACTGAAACTGTTGATGCAATTAACTTTGAGGTTACAAGCATTGTTACTGAGGATTTATGGTATACCCTTACTATTGCTCCAACAGACGCAGCTATGATTTCACTAAACCATACTCCAGCTACTATTGAAGAAGATTTTGTTGCTGAGATTAACAATATATTATCAACCGTATCTGATGAGGATAATGGTGCAGGCTTTAATGTTAATTTATATACTCGTGTACTTGGTGATATTAACTTTATGTTTAACTCTCAAGGTAATACTATTAAACCTGTTTTTGACGAGTTTGAAGGTTACTTTACTATAACCCTACCTACAGATACAACTTCAACCCACATAGAAACCTTTAATGCCTACAGAGCTATTGCAGGTGTTATTGATACTTCAATTAACTATTTACAATACTCAGATAAAGAAGGTTTAGTAATAGATGTTGGTGGTGCTAGCGGTGCAATTTATGAATTTGAAAGTGGTGAATATATTTTCGAATTTGTAGATAACTTTGACCGTTACTACACAGAGGTTTATATATTTGGTGTTGAAAATATCGCAGAAGTATTCTTCGACGGACCTACTTTTGACATTGATAATGTTACTTATACCGCTGATAATATTAAAATCGTTTATCAAACTGAACTTTATGACGTTGTCGTTACAAAAAATGGCGACCCTTATTTCATTTCTGAAATAGCTAAATCTTATAATGACCTTACCGGAATTGAAGAAATTGTAATAACTGATCATGCCTTTGAAGAAAACTTACTACTTGAAGAAGGCGGGGAACAAGTTTTATTTAATTCTTATGAAATTATTTTCACAAACTCAGCAGGAACAGATAGCGAGCCTATTATATTTAATATTTATGCTTATGTACCTGAAATCGAACTTACAGACAGCTTAGGAATTAACTTAAACCATATTATTGACTACAACACAACAAAAGCAGTTTATATTGACTACTCAGATGATGAGCTGTTCCCTTATACTGCAGGTCTAAGAAGAGAGGTTACCGATGAGTTTGGACAGGTTACTATTACTAACTACACTGATGTAGACCCTGAGTTTGGCTACGGTGAAGCTGGGGACTATTATTTAACTCTATCTAACCTAATTGGTTTAAATATTACTTACGAATGGACTATAAGAGATACTGAAACAATAATATTCTCTGTACTTGCAGATAAACCTACTGGTGGCATTGAGGTTTTAAAACCTTCTACCACTAAATATGAATATGGCGATACTTCTATTGACCATTACTTTACAATTTATGAACCTGATATTGATTTGAATCCAGATAGAAATTTAACTCTAGTAGAAGCTGAAACTATTATTGATGCTATAGGTATAACAACTATTTATAACTTAACTGGTTCTTTCTATGAAAAAACCTTTGCAGTTACACAGGTTGCAATTGATACAGATTTTGCTAGTGGATATTTTGAAATAAACTCAGTTATTGAAGGTGGTTCAAGCTATAAAACAATTATTAATCCGACAGTACTTAGTTGGCAAAAATTTAATTTAACTGCAGGTAACTATGTTTATGTTGATTATTACTTTAATGGTATTTATGTAGGTCGTACTTATAATAATGAACTAATACTTGAAGATGCTGGTATTTATCACTTTGAATTTAGTGATTTTGCTGGAAATAAACAGATGTTTGGTACAGATGAGCTTTACGAAATTATTTTAGTAAATGAAGTAATTTTCTCAATTAATGATATGACACCAATTGAAGACATTATTTATAATGAGCCTATAAGTTTAAAAGTTGAACATACTGGTGAATATGACTACCGAACTCTTTCTATATCAGCAACACTTAATGGTGAATTATTTACACCACTAAAAGTTAATGATTATTATATCTTCTCTGAATACGGGGTATATGATATTACCTTATCAGCAGACGTTACAGTAGAAACAGAAATAGAAGCACAAACAATTCAGGCAAGATACGCATTTACTATAGCTAACCCTAATGAAGCAAAAATAACCTTTGACTACAATCCTCAAACAGGTTACGAAATTTTAAGCATTATGAGGGGTGGTAAAGATGCAACAGAAGAGTTTAAGGCAAGCAGTAACTCTAACACCTTAACAAAATTATTCTTATCTGAATTTGAAGGTGGAAACGGTCATTATCTTATTACCGTACAAGCCAATTACTTGACCCTAAAACCTTCTCAAACTTTCTTCTTTGAAGTTTGGATTAACAACGAAGACCCAATAATTCAATCTAGCATCAATGAAGGTTCAGAGACTACTGATGACATTACTTTATCTTTTAATAAATACTTAATTTATCAACAAGTTGGTGAATGTAATATTGTTATTAATGGTAAGGATACTATATTAATAACTGAAGCAACAAGCTCAATTAATGAGGTTGTTAACTATCAGCTAAGCAAAAATTCAACTTACCTTGTACAACTTCAAACAGCAACAGGAAATACTGTTCTTAGCTTTAAAGTAATTAAAAAGGCACCTCTTAACTCCACTGCTATATTCGTAATTATAGTCGCGATACTTATAATTGGGGGTCTATCATTCTACTTTATTAGACTTCGTACAAAAATGAAAGTTAGTTAAAATAAAAAAAACACCTTAAAAGGTGTTTTTTTTTATTTTATGTCCTCTAGTAACAACTTTTCGAGTTCCTCTGTTTTTTCTTTTACATTTTGCTCTGTTACATCTGCCATAAATTCATCTATTTTGTTATAGTCTTTTTTATTAAGCAACAGTTCTAGTTTTCTAGTTTTACTTTTTAAAATGTCAAACCATATATTATTTTTCTTTAAATACTTTTCTCTTTTAACTATAAGTTGCATATTGCAAAGTTCTTTAAGTTCTGAGATGAATTCTTCATCTGCATTGTCTTCAATTATAGAAATAATAGATAGGGTTCCCATGTCTTGAGTGTTTCTTGCATTATTCAGTAGCCTTTTGACCATTAACTTACTTTTATCTTTAGTTTTTTCTAAACTTAAATCATTTTTTGAAGCATTGAATTTTGTATAAATGTCCATAAGTCTATTTAAATTGCTTAAAATAATAACAACATCTTTACCAATCTCTACATTACGCTTTGCTCTTTCAAACTCAAGCTTAATTTTTTGAATAGCCTGTTCAGGATTATCTTCAAAAGTTGTAGAAATAACTCTAGAAGTTTCTAAATTATCTTCATATTCTGTAATATCTTCTGGTCGCTCATCTATTAAAATACAGCTTTTTACAAAGTTATCATCTTTGTGTTTTAAAGTATTCAGTACCGCTAAAATAAGATATGAATAATCAATATTGTTAGGGGTCACAATTAATATCCTTTGTCCTTTCCCTACTGGTATAAATTCACTTAAGTATTTTCCGTTTAATTTATTAATTGGTTTTCTATTAATAATTTCATTAGGGTGAATAGCTTTAGATTCATTAAAATTCTTTCTTTCTACATTAAAATCTTTTACTGGACTACCGTTTATACTCTCAAGCTTATACATAATCATTGGTTTAGTATCGCTTACTTTTTTAGTATAACCAGTTAACTCATCACCTGACTTTAAATTATATTTTGAAATGTAAGTATTAGAAACAAAAAAGTTTTCACTTTTATTGTCGGTTATATAACTTTTTTCAAGGCAAAAGCCATAGTTTCCATTATATACTTCTAAAATTCCTGAGTTTAATTCATCTTTCGCATTATATTCTAAGTTTGAATTACCTTCCATAGCGGTTAAATTAGCTAGGTTACCTATATTAAAGTCATAATTAGAATTACTATCTTCACTTGTATTGTCTACATTTTTTGGAATAAAAATATCTAACAGGTTATTAACACCACTAATAGACTTTGGTGGTCTTCCCTGCTTTGTTTTTGCAACATGTGGTTCTAATTTACCACTTGCTATTAATAATACATTATCTATAAGTTCTTGCTTTTTATAGGTAGTTGGAGAATATACTCCAATTTCTCTAGCTAAATTTCTCAGTTCAAAAATACCTAATTTTTCCAAGTTTTCTTTACTAAATTGATTATTCATTATACTTTTCCTTATACTTTTCCTTTTTGTTTAGTATTTTATTATAGCCTATTTTTAAAAATATGTAAACTTTTTTTACAAAAACATTTTGGTATGTTTAATCAAAATGTAAAATATTTATTAAAAAAGCTAGAAGTCAAATTTTTAATCTGTTTTTATAAATCTTATAAAATGCATATCGAAATGCCAACAGTTTTTTTGACTTCTAACCCTTTATATTAAACAAGGTAGCAGACATAGATATATGAATACCGTGACCTTGTAATTATATTTTGTGCATATACAGCTATTATATTATAAATACTATAATAATTTTTTGGAAGTTTTTTACACAGGTATGTCACCTTCGCCCTCTATTGTTTGCACAATATTTAACTGCTCTCCAGTACCTGCATCTAAATAAATATAATATATAAAATCATCTAGCAAGGTTTTAAACTCATAAGCTAAAATTTCCTTTTGTTCATGTGTCATTAAAACAAGTCTATGATCTATCACTTCAAAACGCTCATCTATTTTAGCCCTAGCCTCTTCGTCTCCAATTTGCGGAATTAATAAACTCCCATTCCTTTCTTTTGCTCTTTCATATAAATAACTTCTTGCCTCAAGGTTTAAAATATCTCCAGTCTCACAATTTACTTTAGCTTTAATTAAATCTGGATATATTATAACATCATTTATAATTGGTGCTAAATTAATATAATTGTAACCATTAGATTTGGTTGACCACACAGTTTTCAAACCTTTAAAACCAAGGTCTTTTATAAAATTTTCTACTGCTTTTTCGCATTTTTGCTGTTTCTTAAATTCTGGTATTTCCTGTGCATAACAACTTATTGTTAAAATATATCCACCTTCAGTTGTAACCTGAACACACATTCTTTTATCATCTTCTAAAATAAGTTCAAAATTATAGGTTAAAAAATGTCCGTCAGCTTTTCCTATATAATTAATTTCCTGAATATTATAGTCTTGAAATCTATCTTCCACTATTTTTCTGGCTTCTCCAACGGTTATTGTTTTGTCCTCATAAGTTTCTAATGCAAAAAAACTATTAGCAGAAACAACTTGAATATTATTTAAAAGGCAAAACTGTGCTAAACCAGTTAACGCTAAAATTATTAAGCTAAAGGCTAAAATTTTTTTCATAACATTTCCTTAAATTGCAAATATATGCTTGCCTATTTCTGTTACTGTTTCTCTTGTAAAAATCCACGAGCTTGTAGCTATTACCGGGTTATAATAAAACAAACTACCATAACTTGGGTCCCAACCAGTAAAAGCATCTTCTGCCGCTTTATATGACGATTCATCTGGTTCTAAGTTAAATTGACCATCATCAACTGCAGTAAAAGCAAAGGGTTGATATATGACCTCTTTTATAGTATCTGGAAATTGGCCATTTTTTACTCTATTTAATACTACAGCCCCAACTGCCACCTGTCCAATATAGGGCTCTCCTCTCGCTTCTGAGTGGATTAACTTGGCTAGAAGATAAATATCCTGCTTAGACTCGGCAACTGCTTCTAACTCAAGCGCTATGGCTGTAATGGAGTCTACAATACCTGTGTCCCCTAGAGCATTGTCTTTTTGAAACCCAGCTATAGCATTTTTTGTTTCTACGTCATAAAAGCCATCTATATCGCCAAAGTAGTAACCAAACTTTGTCAGTTGTTCTTGTACTAACTTAGTTTGCTCTACACTTACTGAAACATTAATAATTTGTCTGTTTAAATTACCACTAACAACAACATTTAAAGTAAGCAAGGTCGCAATAGATACGATTAATATAAGTATTGTTACTCCTCCCGATATTTTTTTCATTTACTACTCCTTTAATTAAAAAAACTTTCAATAATTTCTAATAATTTAGATTTATATTTGATGTTACTAGTTGCTCCCCCTGAACTATTTACAAAACATAATGGAGGATAAACCACGCACCACCAGTTATTTCCTTCTCCTGTGCCTAGATCTAAAATTAAAGCATCGTAAAAGCCACCACCTAGTACCACTTGTTCATAACTTCTTGTTGGAAAATATTCTTCACATACTCTCGCCTTAGAAGTGTAGTTAAAACCATTACCTTTTAGAACCTCATCCACCACCTCTTCTATTAAGCCAAAATTGTTTTTTATAGTGGTCAAAGCTGTTTGTTTATCATCACAACCTGCAAGAATAGGAATTAACGCCTCTACTACTTTATTTTTTACTTGATATTTAACTGTCTGGTCTACCACCTCGTTGGAATTGGCTCTTATATGTATTCTTAAAAAACTATTTGCCCCTGCCGTCTCTACTGTTCCAAAACTTGCGCCACTAGAACCCATTATAATAACTGCTAGCATTAAACTAATTACTGTTATATATTTCATAATTTCTCCTTAAACTGTAATAATTATTAGCTGAATTTAAAATTTTATTCATAAGCATAAAAAAAACACGCCTCAAGCGGGCGTGTTTATTATATTATTGATACTGTTCTTCTCGTGGCTTATATATTACTATAACCTCATCCTCTTTTAGTGGAAACTCTAAGTCTTTGTTCTGCTGCATTAGGGCTTCTGGGTCCATTAAGGTTCTTTTACACACATCCCACATAGTACTATCTTTTCTGGCAACATACATTCTTAGTGCTGGCATGTCTTCATCATCAGCCTCATGCATTTCAACTTTACTAACAACCATATCTTGTTCATTTTCCCATACGTCCATATAACAACACAGTTCCATATCAACTTCTAGGTCTTTAGCGCGCCTGTTTTTAATGTTCATATCCTTAACGGCTACACTGACACAACTCTCAGAGTTCTCAGTTGCTTCCTCGCAAGGAATTTCCATCGAAAAGGGAATATCTACAAGCATAGAATCGTACATAAGCTGTTCATCTTCACCCATTTGATAATAAATGACGTTTGACTGACAAACACCTTCTACCATAATAAAGCCATCAGCGCAATAACTATTAGCAACAAAAGCTCCGCCACCACAATCTGCGGCAATGCTTTCTACTTCTATGTCTTCCTCTAAATTCATAGAGCTATTAACCATTTCTTTATGGAATTTACCTACATTAAATTTACTTTTATAAAAACTCTCAGCAACTAAGTTTATATAACCCTCTGTAGAAAAAGCATCTGATACAACATCTGTTGATTCAGGGTGCATAACCACACAGTTATAATAAATAGGAATACTCATTTTAAGTACAGTATTACCATCAATGTTATTTCCAAAAACATCAACTTCATCATACCTTACATCCGTTAGCATATTAACAATGCATTCAGGAGTAGTGCCTTCTACTTCAATTTCCTCTTTATAAGGAATTGTTTTCATTGTCGATTTAATTTCTTTGTCTTCGCCATTTGTTTGATAAGTTAAATTTACATTTAAGTTACCCTTAATTGTTATGTAACCTGTACCTGGGTAAATTTCATTTATACAATGATTAACAGTGGCCATTAAAAGCTTACCCATGTCTTCTTTTACTTCCATTTCTTCAACCACTTTATATTTGCCCTTTTGAGCATTTTTTAAAATGCAGTAATTAACAATATCGTGCTTTGCAACAAGTGTTTCCGAAACTTCAGCTAAATATTCAACCTCATCGCTTACTATCGCATCAATTTTAGTATCGCAAATAGAAGACATTGTTATGACGTCTTCATTTACATTCAAAATTTTATGGTCAATAATTTGCGTGTCCGTCATAGGATACATACCTGTTTTGAAGTTATCATCTTTAATAACCCCTTCAACAGTTACTATATCGTTAATGTTGTATACTTCGGAGTCTTTTGACGAATAGATAACTTCAAATCTAACTTTGCCTGTATATCTTACCTCGCCATTTAAAATCTCTGCGCTTGCAGAATAAGACACTACCTTTGCACACAAAATTTTCCCAATAATAGTACCACTTTTTGGATAAAGCTTGCACTCCACCATTTGTTGGTCATTACCAAATGCCTTTTTATAGCTCGTGTTCATAGTTTTGTAATTTGCATCCATCGCCATTTACAAATTCCCCCTGATTAATACTTACTAATATTTTATAGGTTGAATTTTGAA
>LGVF01036311.1_pt1 | contig 15185 bp, 14 predicted proteins | sample 469901 | NCBI WGS metagenome assembly LGVF01 (sample SAMN03893561, study PRJNA290197) | marine sediment metagenome | material: sediment; isolation source: combined push core samples #3730, #5133, and #5579 collected at Hydrate Ridge | place: Pacific Ocean: Hydrate Ridge
ATTTGCTGCAGAAGACTCCAGTTGATTTAGTTATAACCGCTATCCGCCTGCCAAAAGTTGATGGTTTCAGGCTTGTCTCCAAACTCACTAAAAATTACCCATCCATAAAAGTCATTATCATGACCAGGAATGCCCATCCGTTGCTGCGTGCCAGCATCAAGCGCTTTCCATCAGCTGTGCATCTTGACCAGTCCCATGATATCAGCATGCTCACCAAACGGGTATTCACCGAACTGCAGATAGATTATGGAGGAGGTGTCCGGGGCATCAACCTCTCTTCCTTCCTTCAGATGATGGAACTGGAAAGCTGCACATGTAGCCTGAATGTGACCTCCAGGGATATGGTCGGTTCTCTCTGGTTGAAAAACGGCGAGTTAATTGCCGCGAAGTCTCAGGCAGCAGAGGGCGAAGAGGCAGCACTCGACATTTTAGTCTGGAAGAATGTTTACATCGATATCGACTATACTCCTCATGAGGTGGAGCGACAGATCTCTGTACCGCTCATGATACTCATGGTGGAGAGCAGCCAGCATTATGACGAGATACAGAGTAATAGCAAAAACAACAGGGCTTATGAGCGGCACGATCTGCTCGTTGCCCTCGATTATGACATCAGGAATATGACCCGGCAGTGTTTCCTGCGCGATATCAGCCTTGGTGGCGCCTATATAGAGACCGAGCAGGAGATGGAAATGGGGCAGATTATCACATTGGTTCTCACCTCCCCAAAATTAAAGAGCAGCTGCTCCATCGAAGCTCATGTTGTTCATATGGATGGCAAGGGCGCCGGGTTCCGTTTTCAGATAAACAGCTCCGAACAGCAGCAGATTATCAAGGCAATGATCGATAGCAGCATAAAATCACTTAACCGGCAGGAACAGGCAGAACTTTCTCCATCACCGGTTGTGTGATGTTTTGCTGTATATCAGCCTGTTCTCGTGTGTAAGACTCTGACTGACTGGAGCAAGTGATCGGAAAAATATCCGGATTCAAAAATACTCAAATAGCAGGGATTTCTATCCTGCCTCATCTTCCCCTGTCAGGGGAGCGAACATGACTTTCATATAAAGTACTGAATGGTCAAAGCACTGTCTGCAAAGAGAGTAGCTTGACCCTGTTTTCACAGCATCCTGACTGATGTTGGTCGGTCACTTTGCCCGGTAATTCTGGATTAATTGATTTAGATCAAGGCGTTTTTGGGATATGTTTTATATTTTTTACATTTTCTCACCATGGAGTTCGCAAAGCGGATAGAGGAAAGGTTACGGTTTTTTAGTTTTACGACAGCGTTTGTCCAGGGAGTGCACCATGGAATCATTCAAAAATAAAGGCATTAAAGAGATTATTGCGGATTTTCCGGAAATTGGAAACATTCTTGAAGAATATGACATTGGCTGCGGGCCCTGTACTGTCGGCATCTGTCAATTGAAAGATATTCTTGATATCCACGCGATGGAGCCTGATAAAGAGCAGGAACTAATGGCCCGGATTGAGGCAGCCATCTACCCGGAAAGAGGAATACAGATTCCTGTCAAAACCGCTCAAGCCTCAATTGCTGAAGATCAGTTACTCTATTCACCACCGATGCAAAGACTGGTGGATGAGCATGTTCTGATTAAGCGTTGGCTTGCCCTTATACCATTCGTGGTTGAGACGCTGGATTTGACAACAGCTGAAGGAATGCAGATTGTGAGAGATGGTGTCGATCTTATTCGATTCTATGCCGACAGGTTCCATCATGAGAAAGAAGAAGGGATTCTGTTTAAATATTTTGATGACACTACTGAAATTTTCCAGGTTATCTATGAAGACCACAGGCAGGCGCGTAATCATGTAAAAGAGATGCTCACTGCTATAGAGACAGAGGATAAATCATCACTGGCACATCATTTTACAGGATACGGCAGCTTGCTGGCCGAACATATAAAGAAGGAAGATGAGATATTATTTCCCTGGCTGGATCGAAAGCTCACAGCAGACCAGGTTCAGGAGTTAACTTATAAATTTGATCTGGCAGACATGCAGATTGGAATTGATATAGAAAAATACCGATTGTTTCTGGAACAGCTGGAAGAACAGGTTAGAGAAAGAACTTGAAATAACCTATTGGAAAAAGGAAATTATTATGTGTGAAAGCTATATTGTAAATTGCCAGTGTGGAAACAACAGTGCAGAGATCTTTTTTGGCAAAATGCTGCTGGATGAGACCTCCGTAGAGCGCCTTTTCTGTCCTGAGTGCAGTCAGGGACATGATGAGAATCAACTGCAGAGGGTCTGGGATAACGGGTGGGTGCTTGAATTAAATATGGATATTATCAGATTACACTCGTCAACCTTTGGTATCTCCGCCGATAGTCTCACCGCTGACTGGGTTTTTGACAGTGGTTATGTAACCTGGGTTGGTGTTACGCCTGACGATACCACGAGGAGAAATCAGGAACGTGATAAAATCCAGCACCTTGCCAAAACCGATGTCCTTGCCTATATAAAAGCGATGAAAGAATGGGGTATAGAACGCGAAAAACGTTTCAGCGAAGAGGGGTGGCGGAAAATGCGGGCACATTAGTCCGGCTTTACCTCTCTGAGGAAATTTGATCATACCATCAGACCTTCAATTCCATAATGTTACTCATCGAGAACTTACAGAACCCAACTCTGTTTGATCACCCGGTATCCGGGTTTGAGGTGATCGAGACCCATATCTCCTGGGTACTTCTGACCGGCCAATACGTCTATAAGATAAAAAAATCGGTGAATTTTGGTTTCCTCGATTTCTCAACACTTGAGAAGCGCCATTTTTACTGTGATGAGGAGCTGAGATTAAACCGCAGGCTGGCGCCGGGCTTGTATCTGGATGTGGTGACGATCCATGGTTCTGAAGAGCATCCTGAAGTGAACGGGAAGGGGGTTGTGATCGAATACGCAGTTAGAATGCAGCAATTCCCGCAGTCGGCGCAACTCGATCGAATCCTGGAGAAACACGGGCTTGATAAATTTGTTATGGACGATCTGGCCGGCAAGGTCGCGAACTTTCACCTGTCGCTGGATTCACTGGAACAGGGCAGTCGTTATGGTGATTTTAGCCATGTAGGGCAGGCGGTGCTGGACAATTATGAACACATACGTACCAGCCTTCATGATCAGATCAGTGCACCGTTGCTGAACAAACTCGAAGACTGGAGTAAACAGCAGCTGGAAGAACTGGCGGAGGTGATTCAACAACGAAAAGCACAGGGTTTTGTTCGTGAATGTCATGGAGATATGCATTTGAGAAATATCGCTCTGTGGGATGGCGATATTATTATTTTTGACTGCATAGAGTTTAATAAGAATTTCTATCACATTGATGTGATGAGCGACATTTCCTTTCTGGTGATGGATCTTGAAGCCCGCGGTCAGGAACCATTGGCGCAGCGTTTTTTAAATAGTTATTTAGAGGTAACCGGTGATTATGAGGGATTGAAGTTACTTTGCTTTTATAAAGTTTACCGTGCGTTGGTGAGAGCGAAGGTCGATGCATTACGTACAGGCCAGGAGGAATTCGGGACTAAGGAATATGATCAGACGGTTGAAGATTTCCTGCAGTATGTAAAACTGGCTGAGAGATATATTCATCCGGCAGCACCGTGTCTGTTAATCAATCATGGTCTCTCAGGTTCAGGGAAATCGTTTGGAACTCGTCTACTTCTGGAGAAGTATCCGGCTATTCAAATACGTTCAGATGTGGAGCGTAAACGACTGTTTTATGTTGCAAAAGAGAGCACCAGCACTGCTGCTGTCAAGGAGGGTATATATAGTTCTGATGCCAGCCACCGTACTTATGGTCGTCTGGTAGATCTTGCAGACTGTCTGCTGTCTGCCGGTTACTCAGTCGTGGTCGATGCAGCAAATCTGAAATCGCAGCAGAGACAGCAGTTCATCGAACTGGCCAGGTTGATAAACATTCCTTATTTTATACTTAATTTCAAAGCTTCTGAAGAGACACTGCGAAAACGAGTGAAAGAGCGTGCACAGCATGGGAGTGATATATCCGATGCCACACTGGAAGTGCTGGAAAACCAGATTGCCGGTTATGAACCGCTTTTACATGATGAACGGCAATTTACTATTGAGGTTGATACCGAGAAGGGCATTGATATTGAGAGAATTGTTGATCATATTTATAAGAATAGAGGAAATAGAGGAACACGTCACTGTTGTGAATAAAATATAATAGCGTTTGCACCTTGAATTCACCTGTGATATTTTGTTTTACCGATTACTGTTAACAGTAATCGTTTGCGATGTGTTGTATTTCTGGACAGGGTGCAAACACTGATTACCACAATTAAAAAGGAGACCAAACATGAAACTGATCTTACGCACTGTCTTACTTACACTGTCAATATCCCTGGCGTTTTCTTCCGCATGGGCCGATGAGTACTCAGATACAAAAAAGATGTTCGAAGAGGCTGGTGTCTCCGACATGTTTAATAGTGCTTTTGGTTATGCGCTGTTTCCGACCATTGGCAAAGCCGGGTTTGTAGTCGGGGGAGCTTATGGTAAAGGTCGGGTCTATATGGGTGGCAAGTACTACGGCGATACAGCGATGACCCAGGCGACCATCGGCTTTCAACTTGGTGGTTCCGGCTTCAGCCAAGTCATCTTTTTCCAGGACAAACGTGCATTCGGTGACTTTATCACCGGTAATTTTGAGTTCGGTGCAGATGTTCAGGCTGTCGCATTAACTGCTGCGGCTGGTGCCTCGGCCAATACCGGCGGAAGTTCAGCTACCGCCAGCGGCGGCAAAAATAATGCTAACGTAGGCAGTGCCGGGTACAATAAAGGCATGGCTACCTTCACTATCACCAAGGGCGGTTTAATGTATGAAGCCAGTGTTGGTGGGCAGAAATTCAGTTACGTTAAACGTTGAACTGACAAAAATAGATGAGCGCAGGATTCAAACTTTGCTTTACTGCCATCTATTTCGTGAACATCAAACATATCTTTTGGAATCTTGAATAATCTCCGGTGGCCAGGCTCGGGGCCACCGGAGATATTGTTACGGATGATTCGGGTTGTTATCATTATTTGAATTCATGAATAAAGATGTAATCGGTATCTTCTACCGAATTCAGCAGTCGTTTTTCCCGGGGCTTAACTCTTTATCACTTTGAATAAAAAAATGACTCTTTCAATAAAGAGTTAAGCACCCGATCAATAGCCTCTCACCTGCAATAACTATTTTCATAAAGTGCCCTCTGCTTCAAGATCGAAATTTTTCTCCTCTATCAGATAGATACAGGCCTCAACACTCTCGGTGTCATACTTGATCCCTTTGTTTGAACGGATCTCTTCCAGGGCAGCATCGATTCCGAGGGAAGGACGATACGGTCGATGGGATGACATTGCCTCAACTACATCGGCAACAGTAATGATTTTTGCTTCGAGCAGGATATCCGGGCCTGTAAGTCCACGGGGATAGCCGGAACCATCGAGCAGTTCATGATGTTGATAGACGATTTCCGCAACCGGCCAGGGAAAATGAATATTCTTCAGTATCTCATATCCCGCCTCACTGTGACATTGAATAATGGAACGTTCTTCTTTCGTCAGGGTGGTTGGTTTTGACAGATACTCAGATGGTAGGGCTACCTTGCCGATATCATGCAGCAGGGCCGCAAAATACAATCCCTGCAACTGATTTTCAGCCAGGCCAAGTTCCAAACCCATGGCATGAACCAGACGTTCCACTCTCATCTGATGTCCGGCTGTATACGGATCCCTTTTTTCGGCCGTTAAGGCAAGAGAGCGTACGGTTTCTTCGAGGTTCTTGTAGAGTTGATTATGGCTTTTCCAGAGTTCCTCTTCCGCGCGTTTACGGTCGGAAATATCCCGTGCCACCCCTCTGAAGCCAATGATTTCCCTATTCTCCCCGTAAAATGGCACACTGTTTTTTTCAATCACTACGGGCGAGCCGTTTTTATGCCTGCAGACAATTTCCAATCCGACAAATGGCTGCCCGGATATAATTTCTTTCCGAAGTTCCTTTCCCGCATGTTCTCCCTCGCCGGCGATCATAATATCAAACGGTGTTTTGCCGACAATCTCCTCCGGCAGATACCCCAGAAGGTCATGAACTTTCGGACTGGAGTAGGTGTAAACGCCGTCTTTATCTATCTCCCATATCCAGTCACTGGTATATTCCATCATCGACCGATATTGATCCTCACTTATCTCCAACGCTTCGAGCAAGGCCCCCCGTTCTTTCCATATGCGTTTACGCAATCGGTCACCAAGTACTGTCTGCCTGACCATATAGAAGGCGAGAAATGCAACAATGAGTAGAATCGCGGCGGCAACTGCCGACAATTTATTCCTGATCTTTGCCACCTCTGCAAGAACATCATCGATATAGAAGCCGGAACCGATGACCCAGCCCCATGGTTCAAACCCCTTGACATAGGATAACTTCGGCACAATCAGGCTGGCATCGTCTTTCCACTGCCACGTATAATCAACATATCCCGCACCATGCTCACGGACAACACGAACGAACTCGACAAAAAGGTGTTTGCCGTTGGTATCCTGGAACCCGGAAATATCCTTGCCAATCAGATCAGGGCGGTAGGGATGCATGATCATCTTTGGCGCCATATCGTTGATCCAGAAATAATCTTTTCTCTCCGGCCCGTAACGAAAATTCAATATATGTTTAATTGCTCGACCCTGGGCGTCTTCCTGACTTAACTCCCCGGTTTGTACCCGTTCTTCATAGGTACCCAGGATGGACCAGGTAGATTCTGTTAACTCATGTATCATTTCACGCTTTTGTACCATGAAACTTTCTTCCAGGGCGGGAAGGATTATAAAGAATGTGGCCAGAACAAAGAGAAGAATAGTGAGAATGGCGGGCAAGGCAATACGGATGGAAATTTGATAGGATGGATGTTTCTGAGCTGTACGGTACATTTCTCGCTCCGGACAGAGGGGGGGATTGCAGGCACAAAAATGCTGTTCTTGATTCTTTAAATATATCAGAAGACACAACAATATGAAAGTGTAGAGGAAGGGGAGCGGGCGATACTGCTAATGAATCACATGGCAGATGTCTTTTTCTCTGCTCGATGCCGCAGTTCCAGTAAAAACAGTCGTCCATAGTCATAAGCTGCAATACCGCTTAATAGGGCGGCGCAGCAGAGGGCGGGCCAGGTCCATGCAGGGAGAAGCAGGATAACAAGAAACAGGAAAAACTGGCTGACTGTTGCTATTTTACCGGACCATCTGACATCCATTTTTTTAAAAGAATCCCAGGATTTTATCGATGCGGCATAAATGGCAGTGAAGGCGACAAGCAGGTCGCGGGCAAGCAGGGCAGGAATCCACCAGCCAGAAAATTTTCCAGCAGAAACGAAAGTGATGAGAACCGAGAGAATAAACAGTTTGTCGGCAACTCCGTCCAGCAGACCGCCCTGCCAGCTCTGTACCTGCCATTTTCTTGCCACCCAGCCATCAAGAAAATCGCTGAAGCCACTGGCTAGAACAAGCCAGAGCCACAACCATTCCGGGGAGAAAGGGAAGATAAAGGCAAGGAAGAGTCGCCCTGTCGACAATGCATTGGGGATAAATCGGATAAAACCTTTCTTCATAACTTACTTTAAACTATTTCATTTCTGCTTGTAAATCCCTAACTGAAGATATTGGCCTCGGTATATTTAACCCGACAAGTCGGAAAACTTTTTGGAGTCGCTGGATAAGTGCCTTGGTGGTTACTCTAAGTTCCTGGTTTCAAACCTCTATCATGATTTCTTGTTTTTTATGACAGGGTTTCAGGAGTAAGGCACTAATGGTGACGAAAAAAGTAGCTGAACTTCATATGTAATCAGATTTATTTTTGGCAGCAGGTATGTTAAAATGAAAGAAATTGTAAAATTTATCATTCTTCATTGATTGTCTGGCTGGTCAGAATTTAAAAACGTCTAAGGAGTGATATGAGTATTCGCTTATTGGGTTCCCATGAAGCATACCACTACTGTAATCCTGAGAGTTTTACCTTCGAAACAACTGCTGAAATCGATGGAGTAACACGGTTTATCGGCCAGGAACGTGCCCTGGAGGCAGTGGGGTTTGGTATAGGTATTCGTCATCAGGGGTTTAATCTTTTTGTTCTTGGACCTGAAGGTTCCGGAAGACACTCAGTAGTACAATCATTTATCGATGAAAAGGCTGTTTCGGAACCGACTCCCAACGATTGGTGCTATGTCCAGAATTTCAAGATCAGCCATCGTCCGATTGCCCTTGAATTTGATCCGGGCACGGGTTCCATCTTTCAGCAGGAGATACATGAGCTGATCGATATGCTCAAAACTACTATCCCTGCAGTGATAGAGGGAGAGGATTATCAGGCTCAGAGACATGCAATAAAGGAGAATCTTGAAAAGAATATAGATGCCATATATCATGATGTGGAAGATAGGGCAAAAGAGGAAGGAGTGGCCGTCCTCAAGACGGAACAGGGAATACTGTTCACCGCCAGGGATAAGGAAGGAGCCCCGATGAACAGTGAGGCCTTTCTGGCTCAGCCAAAGAAAGAACGGAATCGGGTTAAACGTCTGATTGAAAAATACCAGGGAGAATTAACACAGGGCATTTACCAGGTTAGTATACTGAAGCGTGAGGCTGAAGAGCAGGGGAGAAAACTCAAAAAAGAGACAGCATGCCGGACAGTACTTCACCTGATTAGTAAATTGCATATAAAGTACAAGGCGAATGAGGCCGTGGTTTCCCATTTGAAAGATCTGGAGGAGGAGATCACGGAAAATGTCGATGATTTCCTTCAAACTCACGATCCCGGTGAGAAAAATCCCTTTATTGGTATATTGGCACCCTCCACAACCTTTCACCAGTATGAAGTCAACGTCCTGCTCAGTAATGAAAAGCAGGGTGCACCGGTAGTCTATGAAGATCTTCCCACCTATCAAAATCTCCATGGCAGGATAGAGCATCGTGCAAGTATGGGTGTTCTGAGCACCCATTTTACCCTGATTCAAAAGGGATCATTGCACAAGGCAAATGGCGGCTATCTGATTATTGATGCAGGGAGATTGTTAAGACAGCCTTTTGCCTATGAAGGATTGAAAAGAACTCTGAGATCGGAGAAGCTCAGGATAGAGTCTGTGGAAAAGCTTTTGGGGCTTATTTCAACGGTTAGTTTGAAACCGGAACCGATCCCTCTGCAGACCAAGGTGGTACTGATCGGTGATCCCGTCCTCTACTATCTCCTCAGTGCCTATGATCCTGAATTTCAAACCCTCTTCAAAGTTCAGGCGGATTTTGAGCATACAATGGTGCGGAACGAAGAGAATCAGCAACTTTATGCTTCTCTTCTCGCCAACCTTACCAGCAGCAAAGGACTGCTTCCTCTGCATCGTCAGGCAGTAGCAAAGGTTATCGAGCAGGCAGCCCGGGAGGCTGGGGATCGGGACAAGTTATCTCTTCATCTGAGTGGTTTTGTGGATCTCCTTCAAGAGGCCGACTATCTGGCTCGAAATGAAAAAAAGGAATGTATTGATGGTGAGGTGATTGATGACGCAATCACGGCAGTAAAAAGGAGGAGTGGCCGGGTAAAAGACAGGATACAGGAGAGTATTCATGAAGGAATCCGCGGCATAGAGACCTCCGGCAGCAGAGTAGGCCAGATTAACGGGCTTTCAGTAATGGCGCTGGGCAAGAGTATGTTCGGTCTACCCACCAGGATTACCGCCCAGACACGACCTGGAGACAGCAAACTTGTCGATATTGAACGAGAAGTAAAGCTTGGTGGTGCCTTGCATTCAAAGGGAGTTTTAATCCTGGGGGCTTATCTCAGCTCCTGTTATGCCCGCACTATCCCACTGAGTCTTCGTGCCAGCCTGGTCTTTGAACAATCCTACGGCGGTGTTGACGGAGACAGTGCCTCCTGTGCAGAGCTCTGTGCTCTGCTTTCTTCTCTGGCGGAAGTTCCCATTAAACAAAATATGGCTATAACTGGTTCCATCAGTCAATTTGGCGAAGTACAGGCCATCGGCGGAGTAAATGAAAAAATTGAAGGTTTCTTTGATATTTGCCGTCATCGTGGTCTCAGTGGGGATCAGGGAGTGATCATTCCTGCTGTCAACAGAAGACACCTGATGCTGAAGAAATCGGTGCTGGAGGCGATTGATGCAAAGCAATTTCACCTCTATGGCATTGATACAGTAGATGATGCCCTCGAACTGCTGACCGGAATGAAGGCAGGAAAAAGAGGGGATGACGATGTTTTTGAAAAAGACTCCTTCAATGGACTGGTCGAGAGCAGGTTGTACAGCTTTGCCAGAAATCTTCAGAAATTTAAGCAGAAAAAGAAATGATTAACTTCAATCGGCGCTTTTTTCTCCGTATCTTTTTCTTTTCTTCAGTCTGGTTTATCCTGACCGGAGTTGACACCACAAGCTGGATGGTCGGTGTACCGGCTGTGCTGATCGCTTCAGGTCTCAGTCTCATGCTGGCTCCCCCTTCTCAGTATCAGATAAGTCTGGCCGGTGTCTTCCGTTTTATTCCGTTTTTTCTGCGCCAATCGCTCCATGGGGGTATCGATGTTATGCGGCGTGCCCTCTCTTTCCGTCAACTTCTCGATCCGGGACTGGTCTCTTACACCACTTTTCTGCCAGAGGGATCAGCCAGGATTCTTTTTGCAAATACCATCAGCCTGCTTCCCGGCACATTGAGCGCCGAGCTGCATGGAAACAGCGTGACTATTCATACCCTTGACCGGGGGTTGCCCATTTGGGCAAATATCCAGGGCCTGGAATACCATATTGCAGCCCTGATGCGCATTTCACCGGAAAAAATGAACAACTCATGAGCTGGATGCATACTACCTTTGCTTTGATTTTACTCCCCGCTATTGTCGTTGGTTTGTTTCGCATATTGAGGGGTCCAACCGCTGCTGATCGAATGGTGACGGCACAGTTGTTCGGCACCTGTGGAGTAGCTATCCTGCTGCTGCTGAGTACAGGAATGGGCAATCCCGTGTTGCTCGACATCGCCCTGGTCTTTGCCCTGCTGGCAGCACTGACCACCATGACCTTTATCCGTCGCACCTGGCATGGTTCCGGTAAAAAAAAACATGGATATTCTATATCATAGCGGCACTCTGCTCATCCTCCTCGGCTTGCCATTTTTTCTGTCAGGCACCGTGGGGCTGATTCGCTTTCCAGACATCTATACCCGGCTGCATGCCTTGACTAAAGCAGATAATGTGGGCTTAGGCTTTGTTGTCAGCGGCCTGGCCCTCCAATCCGGCAGTTGGGCTGTAACGGCAAAGCTTTTACTTATCTGGCTGCTGGTGCTGATTGCTAGTTCCGCCTCCTGCCACCTTATAGCCCGAAGCGCCATGCAGAAAAATATTCAACCATGGACACGATGATGAGCTATTTCATTTTCACCATCTTTGACATTGTGCTGGTATTGTCAATGGTGTGGATTGCCTGGCATCTGCTGGGTACCGAAGATATCTTTAAGGCGGTTGTACTGTTTATTTCCTTTGGACTGTTGATGGCTTTAGCCTGGGTCAGAATGCGGGCACCTGATGTGGCGCTGGCCGAAGCTGCTCTTGGCGCCGGGTTGACAGGCCCGCTTTTTCTCTCTGCCCTCAGGCGGATGAACCGACCCCGTAAAGGTGATCGAAGGCTTGACAGCGACGAGAAGAGGTAAAAGTTGATGAGTAGAACCGGAAAAAATCACAAACGGCTCGATGGTTTTCAACGGTTGCTCCTGCTGTTTGTTATCTGTATGGTTGTGCTGCTTGGTTATATTATCTGGTCTACGCCCGGAAGCAAGCCCGTACTTACAGGCGCTGTTGCTCAAATGCAGGAGTACAGTGGAGTGGAAAGTCCGGTAACAGCAGTACTGCTCAATTTTCGTGGCTATGACACCCTGCTGGAGGTCATGGTGCTGCTGCTTGCCGTTATTGGCACCTGGTCTTTGACAGAGGCTTTTTTCCCTGTACAGAGATCAGAGATAAGCCCGGTGCAGATGGGAGCCGTTCGTCTGCTTGCTCCTGTAATGTGTCTGGTTGCCGCCTATCTTGTATGGCAGGGCAGCCATCTGGCAGGAGGAGCATTCCAGGGCGGCGCAATTCTCGGCGCAGCAGGGGTTCTGATGTTGGTAACAGAACTGCCGGCGCTGCGAACTATCCCTGTCCTGCCGCTCCGTATTGGTCTGGTGTTTGGACCACTGTTCTTTGCAGGGATAGCTCTTATTTGCCTTCTTTTTACCGGTGACCTGCTTGGCTACCCCAAAGGAGCCGGCGGCTGGTTGATCCTGCTTATCGAGACTGCTTGCGCCATCTCCATCGGTCTTACCCTGGCATTGCTCTTTGCCGGTGGCCGCCCTGACAAAGAATTTATTTGGAAAAACAATCCATGATCACCACCCTTATATACAGCCTGACCGGGCTGATACTCTTTGGCATGGGATTTTTTACCTTGATTATTCATTCTCATCCGCTGCGGAAGATCCTGGCAGTCAATGTTATGTCCACCGGGGTTTTTCTGATACTTGTTGCCACCGCTTACATCCCTTTGGGTGAGGGTGAAATCGACCCTGTACCCCATGCTATGGTACTAACCGGTATTGTGGTTTCGGTAAGTGTTACTGCCCTTGCCCTGATCCTGGCCTGCCGAATACAGGAAACATCGAACTCCTCTCTGCCGGGGAGGAAGCAACAGGGAGAGGTTCCAGAGGAATCAATCCGGTGACTGTTTTTCAATTCAGTTCTCCGGCATGGATGGTCTGTCCTGTCATTTTGCCCCTGATAGCCGGTCTTTTCTGTTTCCTGTTCAGCCACAGAACCTTTGCCATCGCCCTGGCTGCTGCTCTGGCTAACCTCCTTGTCGTCTGTCTTCTGACCGGCCAACTCCTTGTCTTTGGTCCCATGCGCTGCCATATGGGCGGTTGGCAGCCACCCCTTGGCATCACTCTGCGAACCGATGGTCCTGCTCTGCTTATGTTGTTGATGACTGCAGTCACGGGTCTTGCCATTACCCTGTATGCCAAGGGATATTTCTCCTATCGTATCTCTGACCCCAGGCGTGCCGGCCGCCACCAGCGGCAGCAACGCTATTTCTGGCCTCTCTGGATGTTGCTGCTGGCCGGTTTAAATGGTTTATTTCTTTCAAACGATGTTTTTAATGTCTATGTAACCCTGGAGCTTATTGGGATCTCCGCCGCATCACTGGCAGCTCTTTCCGGGAAACCTGCCTCCCTGCTTGCATCATTTCGCTATCTGCTTGTCAGTCTGCTGGGATCACTGACTTACCTGCTTGGGATTGTGTTTCTTTACAGGTCAAACGGAGTGCTGGACCTGGATTTATTACAAAATTTAGCCGCCAATGGGCTGGGTATACGTACCGCCCTGGCTCTGATGAGTGTCGGGCTGCTATTGAAAACCGCCTTGTTTCCCCTTCATTTCTGGCTGCCTCCAGCCCATGCCAATGCCCTTGCTCCGGTAAGCGCCATCCTTTCCGCCCTGGTGGTAAAAGGATCATTTTATATGTTATTCAGGTTCTGGTTTGAAACATTTCAATCCACTATTACACTGCCGGCACTAAATTTTATGGGATTTCTGGGTGCAGTTGCAGTTCTCTGGGGTGCGGTACAAGCCATACGTCAGCACAGGTTGAAGCTGATGGTGGCCTATTCCACTGTGTCCCAACTTGGCTATCTGTTCATCGCTTTTCCCCTGGCCGGGGTTGATGGAGGAATACCTGTATGGAGCATCGTTATCTTTATGGCTCTGGCACATGCCTGTGCAAAGTCGGCTATGTTTATGGCAGCAGGAACTGTCTTTCTACACCTTGGCCATGATCGAATCAAAGACTTAAGCGGGGTCAGAGCCAGCCTGCCGATCACGGTTTTTGCCTATGGCATTGCCGGAGTCAGTCTTATGGGGTTGCCGCCCTCGGGCGGGTTTGTCGGTAAATGGCTGCTGCTCACTGCGTCGCTGGGTTCTTCGCAGTGGTGGTGGGCGCTGGTAGTAATAACCGGCAGTTTGCTGGCATCGATCTATGTGTTTCGGGTTATGTCCCGCCTCTTTGTTATTCCTGAAGGATTTCCATTAAAAAAATCTGAGCCCCACTTTCGGCTGCTGGAATGGCCGGCCATGGTTCTTGCCCTAATCTCCCTATTTCTCGGCCTGGCTGCATCCTGGCCCCTGTACATTCTTGCTCATGGCACCACCACACTTGCCAAGGTCTTTGCTGGAGGCCTGCCATGAACTGGGGACAATGGCTTCTGGTGTCTATACTGCTCAGTTCGTTTATCCCCGGCATCATCATCTTTGGCCTGCCCGAGAAAAAACATCGGTTGCGCACTGTACTCAATATTTGCGGATCAATCGCTAAGATAGCATTGGTTCTGACCATGGATATCGGGGTTTATTTTGGTCATATTTTTGAAATCCGACTGTCAATTGTACCAGGTGTGGAGCTGCTGTTAAATGGAGATCCACTGTCTGCCCTCTTTGCCACCTTGTCCAGTGTGCTCTGGCTGCTGACCACAGTTTATGCTGTGGGCTACCTTGAAGGTTCCCCCAATCGCAGCCATTTTTTCGGCTACTTCAGCCTCTGTGTAACCGTAACTATTGGTATTGCCCTGGCTGGAAATCTGGTCACTTTTCTCCTGTTTTATGAGATGCTCACCTTGACCACCTATCCGCTGGTTATCCATAGAGGCACAGAAAAATCCCTGCGGGCTGGACGCAATTATCTTATCTATGCCATTGGCGGCGGCGCTGTCTTTCTTTTTGGTGTGGTTTCGCTGCAGACTATTGTCGGACCTGTTGATTTTACAGCATCAGGATTCTCTTCTTCATTTGTCGACACTCACGCCACGATCCTGATTTTAATCTTTATTCTGCTGATAATCGGCGTTGGGGTAAAGGCCGCGCTCGTCCCCCTGCACGGTTGGCTGCCCCAGGCCATGGTGGCACCGGCACCGGTGAGTGCCCTGCTCCATGCGGTAGCGGTGGTCAAGGCCGGGGCCTTTGGTATTATTCGTATAGTCCTTGATGTATACGGCGCTCAGAATCTGCTTTTTCTTGGGGTTTTGCCTCTGCTTGGCGGGGTTGCTGCCATCACCATCCTCTACGGTTCTGTTCGTGCCTTGCAGCAGGATGACCTCAAACG
>LGVF01213103.1_pt1 | contig 15177 bp, 14 predicted proteins | sample 469901 | NCBI WGS metagenome assembly LGVF01 (sample SAMN03893561, study PRJNA290197) | marine sediment metagenome | material: sediment; isolation source: combined push core samples #3730, #5133, and #5579 collected at Hydrate Ridge | place: Pacific Ocean: Hydrate Ridge
ATAGAATTAGAGCATTATCGGTTTTTATGAGAAAAAATGGTAAGGCTCTAAAACGTAGAAGATATAAGGGTTTCTGCGTTTTTTTGTTATATGGGATGTTGATAGTGGTTCTAAAATATGGAGAAAATAAGGCAAAAAATGGCTAAAAATCCTATTTTTAGCAGTCCGAAAGCCTTGTAAAATAAGGGCTTCAGAGAAATATCGTCGTAGAAGCGTTTTTTGAGGAGGCCTAAGGTGATTGTTCATATTTTTGAAATAGGCGCTTAAGATAGCTTAAAATGGCTTATTTTGGATATAGGCGGAAAGCCTTATTTAATAAGGGTTTGAGTGAGGTTAAATTTGAAAGTATTATGAAAAAGAGGAATTTTAAGAGTTTTGTATAATATAGATAAACAGCATTATAATTTAAAAAATAATTTACGATTGTAGAGGCTATATATAGGAGAAAAAAGTAATAGGATTTTACTAATAATAAAGGGAGGTAGGTCAAGCATTCATTTGACTCGATCAAAGATCCTATCTATAATCTAGGAAACTTCTTATTTGAATATAATCACTTAAGAAGACATGGGGGAATTGTGCTTATCAGGCCCCTTACGAAAAGTTAGAAAAAGTTACCGAATTATTGAGCTACTACATCTTTCCATTACAATTAGAAGCCGCTTCTTAATTTAGCTTACGAAGAAAGGGATTTAAAAATATGAAAAAATATTCTTTGGGAAAGACAGGAATCAAAGTAACTTAGTTATGTTTTGGTGCATTACCCATAGGGCCTTTGCAGTCAAATATATCTGTTGAAAAAGGGGCAAAACTTATTCGTGCTGCTCTAGAGAGGAATATTAATTTCATTGATACAGCAGAAGCTTATAAAACTTATCCCCATATTAGAAAGGCTTTGGAAGGCTATAATAATGAAGTGATTATTGCGACTAAATCCAGCGCCGAAACATATAAAAAAATGGAGCAAAGCATAAAAGATGCGCTTGAATCCTTGGGACGGACTTATATAGATATTTTTCTTTTACATGCAGCCAGAGTCACCCCTTCAGTTTTTGAAGAAAGAGCAGGAGCATTACAATGTTTGCAGGATTATAAAGCAAAGGGTACTATTCGGGCAATCGGAATTTCAACTCATGCGGTTGGAATAGTTAGACGAGCGGCAGAAATTAAGGAGATTGATATTATATTTCCTATCATTAATAAACTCGGTATGGGTATTATCGGTGGCAGTGTTGACGAGATGGTCAAAGCAATCTCAGAGGCACATAAGGCAGGAAAAGGTTTGTACGCCATGAAAGCCTTGGCCGGAGGACATTTGATTGATCAATTAGAAGAATCTTTTAATTTTGTAAGAAGTAATAAAGGTATTAGTTCCATAGCAGTTGGCATGGTTAATCAAGAAGAATTAGAACTAAATTTAAAAATATTTAATAATGAAGAAATTTCTCAGGAACTGCTGACTCAAAAAATTAAACCCGGCAAGAGATTATTTATTTTATCTTTTTGCAAAGGTTGTGGCACCTGTGTTAAAACCTGTCCTAACAATGCCTTGTCTTTAGAAAATGGGAAGGCAGTGGTTGACCATAAGTTATGCATTTTATGTGGGTATTGTAATCCGGTATGTCCCGAGTTTGCCATTAGATTGATTTAATAAGTCTTCCCAAATTACCCTTCCAATATTTAATTTTTTATCCACCCCACACCTCGCAACTTGCATTTCGTATCTTACGCCTCTAAACTTACGCTGGTAATTTATTTTTATAAAAAAGAGGATTTTTAATAGTTTTATAGAATATAATTATAAATGATATAAATCATGCGAATTCTACTAAGATAAATTTTCTTAATAAGTTTTAAGCAAACAACAAGATTAACGCTGATATTATTAGATATACTGATAAAAGGAACGCTCATTATTAATTTTTACTTAACTTAAGCTATGAAAAAATATTAAGCGGTTACTACTTTAATGCCCCTTTCTTCGAATAATTTTTTATCTTGGTTACTAATTCCATTATCAGTAATGAAGGTATTAACTAAATCTATACTACCAAGAGATGCAAAAGATATTTGTCCAATTTTCGTAGAATCTGCAACAAGATAAACCTCTGATGCAGATTCTATCATGGCCTTTTTTACATATAAATCGTTAAAACCTGGATATGTCAGACCAGCATCAAAAGAAATAGCACTTGCAGCTAAAAAAAGTTTATCTACGTAAATTTGATCAAAAAAAACAGACGCTTTTTCCCCTGTTAAGGAAAGAGTAGGGGCTTTAAAACTACCTCCAGTCATATGCACTTCAAATTTATATTCTGAGCCAAGCAAGAGTGTAATATTTAATGCATTGGTTATAATTTTTAGATTTTTTTTATTATATTGTTTGTCAATTAAATTTTTTGCAATTTCTGTAGTCGTTGACCCTGAATCCAAAATAATAGAATCTCCCTCGTTAATAAATTCCATAGCCTTTTTAGCTATAGCAATTTTTCTATCCATATTTTCAAGATGTTGCAGAGAAAGGGTTCTAACTTTATAAGATATGCTTTTTAAGAAAGCTCCACCATGTTCACGTATAATAAATCCTTCAGCTTCTAATTTTTCTAAATCTTGTCGAATAGTTGGTTCTGAAACATTAAATATTTTGCCTAATTTATGGACTCTTGCACTTCCCTCTTCTTTTAATAGTTCTAAAATTTTGTTTCTTCTCATAATTGCTAACATAAATTTATCCCTTTTTAATTTTTACGTGAATTAGAGCATTAATATATGGTAAATTTTATTCAACATAAACTTAGTTTATTATAATGTATTTTTTAATATACTTATCTGATAACAATTTATTTATATAATAATACTAGAAAACAAAAAAGTCAATGCGTAAAAAGAAAGAAAAAGAAACAATAAGAAGAGAAAAGAAAAGAAGGAAAGAAATTGTTATTATAACTATTGTTACTTATTTCTTTTCTTACTATCTTGCCAAAATTTATGCTAAATAATACTAAAATAATGTTTAAAAAATTGTTTGACAATTACGTTAGTTAATGATAATCTAATAAAAGAAAAAAATAACAAAATAATTTGCTCCAAAAAGAAAGTAAAAGAAAGATAATACAATTAATATTATAATTCTAAAATATAATATTAATTATTTTGTTAATATAAGGTTTTTATAAAACATACAGGGGGAACAAAATATTGTATTTATTCATAGGCTCTGATAATGTTGGCTATCCTTTGAAAAAAGCTATTACTGATTATCTTACTGAAAAAGGGATAAAATTTGATGATATAGGAGTTTATTCAGAAGATAATGAAACCATTTACCCAGAAATTGCATTAAGAGGTTGCCTAGGAATAAGAGAGGGGAAATATCAATATGGAATCCTTATTTGTGGTACTGGAATTGGTATGTCAATAACCGCTAATAAAATTCCTGGAATAATGGCTGCTCTGTGTGATAATATTTATTCAGCAGAGCGAGCAAAAGGGAGTAATAATGCTAATATACTAACTTTAGGAAGACATATAATAGGTCCGGAATTAGCTAAGAAGCTAGTAGACGCTTGGTTGAAAAGCGAATTTCAAGGAGAAGGTTCAACAAAAAAGGTAGAAAAAATACGGGAATATGAAAAGCTTTTCTTAAAGTAATTTTAAAGCTGAAAAATAAGAAAAGGAGAAAGAGAAAAAATGCAAAGAATTATAAATAATCCAAACGATGTCGTTAATGACATGATAAATGGTTTTGTTAAAGCTCATAAAGATATAGTAGAAAAGACTGAGAATAATAGAGTCTTAAAATACAAAAAAGCACCCCTTAAAAATAAAGTTGGAATTGTTACCGGAGGTGGATCGGGGCACAAACCAGCTTTTATCGGGTATATTGGTGAGAACATGGTTGATGCCGTGGCTATTGGGGAAATATTCTCTTCTCCAACCGCAAAGGCATTTTATGATGCGTTCAAAGCTGCAGATTCAGGAAAAGGAGTCGCTTGTTTATATGGAAATTATGCAGGGGATAACATGAATGTGAGAATGGCAATTAAGATGGCGGAAAAAGACGGTATAATTGTGAAAACCGTGGTTGCAAATGATGATGTTGCTTCTGCTCCTAAGGAGGAAAAAAATAAAAGAAGAGGAGTGGCCGGAGAAGTTTTGATGTGGAAAATAGGTGGTGCTAAAGCTGCTCTTGGAGGGAATCTTGATGAAGTTATTTCAGTAGCACAAAAAGCTATAGACAATACTAAAAGTGTAGGGATAGGACTTACACCTTGTACAATTCCTGCATTAGGAAAACCTAATTTTGTAATTAAAGAAGGTAAAATGGAACTAGGAATTGGACATCATGGGGAGCCCGGAATTAAAGTAACCGATCTTAAAACGGCTGACGAAATAGCAGAAATAATGCTTGATATTATACTTCCTGACCTGCCTTTTGTTTCTAATAATGAAGTAGTTGTATTAATTTCAGGATTGGGAGCAACTCCTGTTATGGAGCTTTATATACTATATGCTAAAATAGCTGAAATTCTTGCTAATAAAAATATTAAAATATATAAACCGTATGTTGGAGATTATTTTACCTCTCTTGATATGATGGGAGTAACTGTTACGCTTATGAAAGTTGATAATGAATTAAAGGAATTAATTGATCTTAGCGCAAATTCAATGGGCTTTAAGCAAAATTAATATTCTAGGAGATGAAAAATGCAATATTTTTTAAATAATGAAGGTACAATCATTATTTATGATTTAATTAAAACAATACAAGATAATGCACTATATCTGAGTGAAATAGATGGTGCTATAGGTGATGGAGATCATGGAATTAATATGAATAAGGGCTTTACAATGTGTAAAGATAGATTAATTGACAAGCAAATTGATTTATCTACAGCGTTAAACATTTTAAGCGAGATTTTACTTAACGAAATAGGGGGTGCTATGGGGCCCTTATATGGGATGTTTTTTTTCGGAATGTCAAATGCATGTAATAATAAAAAACAAATCAATTCAATTGTGTTTAAAGATATGTTAGAAGCAGCAGTTTCAGAGCTGAGCGAAATTGATTTAAATAAAGCAAAAATTGGTGATAAAACAATGATGGATACCCTTATTCCAGCAGTAGAGGCTTATAAAACCACCATTAACCATGGAAAAAGTTTTATAGAAGCTCTGGAAGAAATGAAAATTGCAGCTGAAAAGGGGAAAGAGTCTACTAAAGAACTTATTGCAAAAGTAGGAAGAGCAAGTAGACTTGGAGAACGTTCTAAAGGTTTTTTAGATGTAGGTGCAGTCTCAAGTTGGTTAATATTAAGATCGATAGCAGATTCTATAATACAAATTATAATAAATAACTGACAAAAATATGGAATTACGACACACTAACACTAAAACATAAAATTGCAATATATAGGCTTTCAGAAAACCAAGAAGGTTAGGTTAAAAAATTCATCTCTAAGCCTATAAAAAATTAGTAAAACAAGCAGAAATTTATCAATAACCTTCCTAAAACCTTATATTATATGGGGGTTTTAAGGGTTAAGGCGAAGAATAAAATAGAGGTGCGCTAAAGGCCTTACAAGAAAAGAGTTTTAGAGTTTTCTGAAAGGCACCTTGTAATAATAAAGAGGGGGTGGTTTTATAGGACAAATGAATTTTGTGAATCGACATTAAAAAAGAAAGTAAAGAAAGGAGAATGATGAGATGAAAAAACATATATTGTGGTTGATAGTATTAATAATTAGCGTATCTTTTGTAACTGTTATGGTTTCTGCTGCTGAATTTGATTGGAGAAAATTTGAAGGTACTAAACTTAATATACTGATGTGTAAGCATCCATATTCAGAGGGGGTAGTTAGTGCAATTCCAGAATTTGAAAAATTAACTGGGATTACTGTTAATGCGGAATCTCTTTCAGAGGATGAATTTTTCGACAAATCAATGATAATGTTATCTGCTCATTCAAAAGATGTTGATGTATTAATGACTGGTGTAATGCAAATATGGACTTTCTCTCCCGCAGGATATATTGAGCCTTTGGAAGGGTATATCGCCGACCCAGCTTTGACAAATTCAGATTACGATTTTGAAGATATTTTTCTAAGCTTAAGAGAATCTACTCGATGGAATTTGATTGACGGCAGTCCGGTAGGACAAGGATCACAGTGGGCAATTCCTCTTGGTTTTGAGGTGATGTCACTAATTTATAGAGCTGATCTATTTGAAAAATATAATATTAAAGTTCCAAATACTTTACCGGAGGTTTACGAAGCAGCAAAGATAATAAGTGAAAATGAGCCAGATATAATTGGTTTTACTCATCGTGGTCTTAGGTCTTGGAATTTGTGTCATACTGGTCCGATAAGCATGCTTACTAACTATGGTGGTACTGATTTTGATGAGAACTTACAACCAGCTATGGGATCACCGGAAGGCATTGCATTCCATAAGGATTTTATTAAGTTACTACAAGATTATGGACCAGCAGGATGGGTAGGTTATGAATGGTATAATGTTTTGGCAGATTTAGCAGCTGGTAAAGCAGCTATGACTGTAGATGCAGATATTCTGGGTAGTTTTGCAGTTAATGCTGAGGGGACTGCAGTAGGCGAACCAGGCATGCTTAAGTGGGCACCCGTTCCTACTAAGCCAGGTGGAGATAAGCATATGGCTAACCTCTGGATATGGAATATTAGTATGAATGCAGCTTCTAATAATAAAGAAGCAGCATGGTACTTTATGCAGTGGGCTACCGGTAAAGAAAACGACTTGAAGAATGCAACCGCACGAATGAATCCGGTAAGAGAATCTAGTTGGAATAATGAAGAGTTCCTTGCAGAGGTGAGAGTTAAGTTTCCGACTTATATTGAAACATTTATGTATTCTATAAATAATTGTTCTGTATTGTTTACTCCCCAAGCAAGAATGGTTGAGAGAAATACGGCGTGGGCTGTAGCTATACAAGAAATGGTTGGAGGTGCAGATATTGAGCAGAAATTAGAGAAACTTGTTAAAGATTTAACGTTAAAATAAAAAGATAGTTTAAATGTTGGACATGTTAATCTAAAATTGTAAAACAATAAAATATAAGAGATTAGCATGTCCAACTTAAAGTAAGAGGTATTTTTTTTGGGGGGAAAAAGACATGAATGGTGTTACTTTGAAGTCTAGATTAGGTGAAATGGGGCCAATATTTGCACTTTTACCTGCACTATTAGTATTAATACTTATATTAGTGCCGTTTGGTTACAGTATTTATTTTTCTTTAACCGATGCTAGCTTAATAAGCAGAGATGTTAATTTTATAGGTTTTAATAATTATTTGCAATATTTTGGAAGTGGTTTGTTTTGGCACAATGCTAAGGTTACATTTTCCTATTGTTTTTTAGTGCTTTTTTTCGAGTTTTCATTAGGACTTATCATTGCATTTACATTAAATCAAGATACTTGGTTAGGAAAGGTTTTAAAACCGTTTTTACTTTTTCCATTAATGATTTCGCCTATTATAGGAACTATTATGTGGAAACTAATGATGAATCCTGAATATAGTGTTTTAAATTATATTTTAAGTCCATTTGGTATTCCGAGAAAATTTGTTTGGGCTGGAAGTTCTAGCTATGCTTTGTATTCGGCAGTATTAATAGATGTTTGGATGTTTACACCATTTATTGCTATTATAATATTAGCAGGCTTAAAAGGTATACCTCCAAGGATTCTTGAAGCTGCTAGTGTAGATGGATTAAGTAAATGGACAACCTTTAGAAAAATTACATTTCCATTGCTTATGCCTTATATTATTATATGCTTAGTTTTTAGATTTATTGATTCAATAGCTCAATTTGATATTATTTTTGGTTTAACCAGGGGTGGACCAGGTAGCACATTAATGAATTTTCAAGTTGAAGCTTATACCCAGGCATTTACTTACTATAAGACAGGATATGGGGCATCTATTATGTTGGTTATGTGGTTAATTGTCTATATTGTTTGTTTTTGGTTAATTAGATATTGGCGTGAATTGCGAGAAAAATTAAGATAAATATCTAAGTAGGATATTTATAGAAAGGACAAATAATGAATAAAAGAAAAAAATTAGGAAAAAATATTTTTGTAAATTTATCAACATCTGTAGTGTTAATATTAAGTTTTTCCTTTTTATTATTTCCTGTATATTGGATTTTAACTATGGCATTAAAAACTAATCCTGATATTCTTACCTATCCACCTAAGTTTATTTTTCAACCTGTTATTAAAGGTTTTCAATATATATTAGGTCTGGCAAAAATAGTTGGAGCAACAGGTGTTTCGGCCGGTGTTGAATCATGGTTTTTAGTGGGCATTAAGAACAGTATAATTGTTGTTGTAAGCACTATCTTAATATCTTTAGCTGTTGGCTTGCCAGCAGCATATGTATTGGCTAGAACCAAATTAAAAAGCAAAGAGAATATAGCTTTTACAATTCTTACTTTTAGATTCGCGCCACCACTGTTGGTTATTATGCCTCTTTATTTATTATTTTCAAGAATTGGTCTATACAACACTTATATCTCCCTGATTTGGGTATATCAGCTGATTAGTTTACCTATGATAGTATGGATCGTGAGGGGATACATGGAAGAAATTCCAATAGAGATTGAGCAAGCAGGAATGGTTGATGGATATTCAAGAATTTGGATATTTTTTAGATTAATATTACCTTTAGCTAAAGGTGGAATTGCTGCAGCAACTCTTTTAGCATTTATTTATTGCTGGAATAATTTTATATTTGGAATGATACTAGCTGCAGTGTATGTACAGCCCGTGACTGTTCAAGCAACGAGATATCTTACTCCTGATGCTATCATGTTTAGAGAAATTGCTGCTATATGTATTGGAGCGGCTTTACCTTTGTTAATTCTTTCTATTTTCTTGCAACGATATCTAATTTCTGGTATGAGTATGGGTGCTATAAAAAGATAATTATTAGATGTTTGTTTTAATAGATTGTATACTTATTAATGTGTTGTATTTACAATATTTATTGTTAATAAAAATTTGGAGGATAAAATGCCCAAGATATCATTAAAGAATATTACAAAGAAATTTGAAAAAGTAGCTGCACTCAATAATTTGTCAGTTGAGATTAACGATGGAGAATTTTTTATTATCCTTGGACCTTCCGGGGCTGGCAAGACTACATTTTTAAAAGTAATTGCTGGATTGGAGAATCCAGAAAATGGTGAAATTTATTTTGATGGAGATTCAATAAATAATATTACAACAGCTAAAAGAGATGTTGCTTTAACCTTTGAAGACTACTCTTTATATCCGCATTTTACAGTTTTTAATAATATCGCAGCCCCGCTTAAATCATCAGCAAGTAAGAACAAATATAATACAAAACAAATAAGGGAAAAAGTAGACAAAATTGCAAAGATGTTAAATATAAATCATTTATTGGATAGACTGCCTTCAGAATTAAGTGGTGGACAAAAACAAAGAGTAGCTCTAGGTAGAGCATTAATAAAAGAACCTAAGGTATTATTGTTAGATGAACCACTAGCCCATGTAGATGCTAAAATAAGAAATCAATTAAGGACCGAGTTTCATTTTTTAAGGGAAAAATTTCAAACTACTACTATATATACATCTCATGACTATAAAGAAGCCATTTCTCTTGGAGATAGAGTAATGTTCTTAAATAAGGGAGAGATACAACAAATTGGGATTCCAGAAATAATTTATAATTTTCCAAAAAACACAATAGTTGCCTTAAATGTAGGATGGCCAGAAATAAATTTATTTGATTGCTCAGTTAATTCTAAAAATAGCCAATTATATTGTCCTAAAGGAGATTTTGTCTTTAATATTTCTAGTAATATTTTAAAACTTTTAGAAATTTATGGGAAAAGTGAATATTTAGTAGGGGCCAGACCACATCATATAAGTTTTTCAGAGAAACCTTCAGATGTTTATAATTTAAAAGCTATTTGTGGCACGTCCGAAGTTCTCGATAATCAGTTGGTGTTTTATGCAAAAATTAAAAACTTAGATCTAACTATATTAGTTAATGATCCAGATTTATCTTTGATATATAAACAAGAATTATGGTTAAGCTTTGATGATCAATCATTAATATTCTTTGATAAGGAAACAAATGAAAATATTAAATTAAAAGAGTAAAGGAGTTTTTTTATGGCGTCAGTTTCACTAAAAAATGTGTATAAATATTATGGGAGCAAAAAAGGAAAAGTCGAAGCAGTTAAAAACTTAAATCTGAATATAAGAGATAAAGAAATTATGGTTTTATTGGGCCCATCCGGCTGTGGAAAGACTTCTACTTTAAGGATGATAGCTGGTATCGAGGAAATTTCCAAAGGAAAATTGTACATAGGTGATAATCTTTCAAATGATCTAACTCCCGCACAAAGAAACATAGCTCTTGCATTTGAAGATTATGCATTATATTTTCATTTAACTGTTAAGGAAAATATTGCACTTTGTTTAGAAGCAAAAAAAATAAATCCTAATATAGTTAAAAAAAGAATTAAGGATATAAGTGAAATATTGGGAATCGGAGATATCCTTGATTTAAAAACAACTACCTTAAGCGGAGGGCAACAGCAAAGAGTATCATTGGCGCGTGCATTGGTAAGAGATCCATCTATATTTTTACTGGATGAACCTATTTCACATATTGAAATAGAAAAAAGGTATCGAATATTAGCTGAAATAAAAGAGATAAATCGTGAATTTGGCTCAACTATGTTATATGTTACACACAACCAGACAGAAGCTGTTGCTGTGGGTAAAATAATCGGGATTATGAATTTTGCAGAATTACAGCAGGTGGGTACAAGAGATGAAATTTTCAATAATCCTATAAATCTTTTTGTTGCAGGTTTTGTTGGTCAACCTCCAATTAATATTATGAAATGCAAAATTAATTCAGAGAAAGATGTAATTATTCTAAAAGTTGAAAATAGTTCACTTAAATTTATTCCAGAGGCTAAAATAGCTAAAATATTATACAAATTAAATTTAAAAAAAGTAATTCTTGGTCTGAGGCCGCAAAATATTTACATAAGAAAGGTATCTGACAAACAGAAGTCTATTAAGGGAATAATTGAAGTAATAGAGTTTTTAGGTGAAGACATGCATCTGGTTTTAAGAAGCGGAGATCTTAAATTTTCTGTTTATTGTAATGTTGGTATGGGATTAAAAAAAGATAAAGAGTTAGAGTTGTTTTACGATCAAAGCAAATTACATTTATTCCACCCTGAAACAGAAAAAGTGGTTAGTGCATAATTATAGTAAAATACTATTTTTATAAAATTTTAAGCGATGCTTAACTTAATGAAATAAAGGAACAAGATTAGCAATCTTAATTAAAGTGATAAATTACTTTATATTATGTCCTTAGAGTATTAATTATATTAAGAATATATTACGTTTAAGAAGGAGGATTATAATGTCTAGTTTGCCTGTAAAAATGAAAGCACTCGTTGCGCATGCACCGGGAGACTATCGATTAGAGGAAGTTTTTACTCCTAAAGCAAACGAAGGTGAAATTGTTATTAAGGTTGAAGCATGCGGAATATGCGCAGGAGATCTAAAAGCCTACCATGGCGCACCAAGTTTTTGGGGAGGAGAAGGAAATCCATCATATATTAAAGCACCCATGATTCCAGGACATGAATTTATAGGTAATATCGTGGAAATGGGTTCTAATGTAAAAGGAGAATTTAATATCGGTGATAGAGTGATATCAGAACAGATTGTTCCCTGTTGGGAATGTAAATTTTGTAAAACAGGAAGACATTGGATGTGTCAAAAACATGACGTATATGGGTTTCAAAATAATGTAAATGGCGGGATGGCAGAATATATGAAATTTCCCAAAGAAGCTCTAAATTATTCTGTGCCGGAAGATATTCCGATTGAAAAAGCAATTCTAATTGAACCGTACGCTTGTTCAAAACATTGTGTTGACAGAGCAAATATTACTAATGAAGATTTTGTTGTATTATCAGGGGCAGGAACTCTTGGTCTTGGAATGGTAGGAGCTATCAGAATGAGGAATCCAAAAAAATTTGTAGTATTGGACTTAAAAGAAGATAGGTTGGAGCTTGCTAAAAAATTTGGTGCCGACATAGTAATGAATCCAGCAAAAGAAGATGTTGTTAAAAAAATACTTAAAATGACTGATGGTTACGGTTGTGATGTCTATATTGAAGCAACAGGTCATCCAAAGAGTGTACAACAAGGACTTGAAGCGATTCGAAAAATGGGTACATTTATAGAATTTAGTGTTTTTGGAGATTTAACGACAGTAGACTGGAGCATTATAAGTGATAGAAAAGAATTAAATTTATACGGGTCTCATCTTAGCCCATATTGCTATGAGCCTGTTATTGAATGGATTGGAAATAATAAGATGCCAACAGAAGGAGTTGTTACTCATAAATTACCGCTAAAGGAGTGGGAAAAAGCTTTTGAAATGGCTGGAAAAGGAGAAGATTCTATTAAGGTTATTTTAATTCCTTAATTACTATATTTAATAAATAATAGAGATAGGAAATAATCTAAAATTTAATCAAATAGTATAGTTAAATATTATTTATGTTATATGAGTTTTTTATGGTGAGGTGATGATAGTTTGTGTATTTTTTAGGTATAGATGCAGGTACTTCGCGAATAAAAGCAGCATTGATTGACGGTGAAGGGAATCAAATTGATATTGCAAGTATGCCTGTAAAAGTATTATTCCCCTTTGAGGGTGCATGCGAAATTAACATGATGGAATTATGGAATACGATGTGTAAAATTACAAGGTTACTTAGCCAAAGGAACCCACAAATATGGAATAAATTAGTTGGAATAGGTATAACAGGGCAGGGCGATGGATTATGGCCGGTTGATAGTAAAGGTAAACCTGTAAGAAACGCGTTGTTATGGAATGATACACGTACAAAAAATTTAAAAATATCAAATAGGGATGATATTGATAAAATTTGCATAAAGAATTTTGCAAATCCTATTTATGCAGGATCTTCGCCTATATTATTAAAATGGTTAAAAGAAAAAGAAAAAGAAAATTTTAAAAAAATATCAACTATTCTTCATTGCAAAGATTGGTTGAATTTTATGCTTACAGGAGAATTGGTAACAGACTATTCAGATGCCTCAACTGCTTTGTTAAATATTTTTATAAAAAAATATGTTGGTGAAATTTTAGAAATAATGGATTTGGGAAAATGCGAGAAATTGTTTCCCGAAGCTGTACCATCTACAACTATCATTGGCAATGTCAAAAAAATTGCAAGTAATCAAACAGGCATTAAAGAAGGCATACCTGTAATTGCAGGTGCAGTCGATGTTGCAGCAGTTGCATTGGGAGCTGGAATAAAACAAAATGGAGAAGCATGTACAATAGTAGGTACTACTTTATGTAACGAAATTATACTTGATAAAAACTATATAGACTTTAAAAATGGGATGGGAATATGCTATATAGTACCAGAAAAATATATGAACCTCATGCCAACATTAAACGGTACATCAACAATAGATTGGATAAAAAATATATTTTATCCTGATTTAACTTTTAAACAATTAGAAAATAGACTATTAAAAGTACCATTAGGGAGTAGGGGTATTATATACCATCCATATATATATGGAGAAAGAGCTCCTTTTAAAAATTCGTTTGCGTGTGGAGGATTCTATGGATTAAAATCTACACACAATAAAATAGATATGGTAAAAGCAGTATACGAAGGACTTGTATTTTCATTATATGATTGTTATCAATCACTTCCGCAAGTTTATGATATGGTTTATATTTCTGGTGGAGGTTCAAAAAGCAAAATGTTATGCCAGATGATTTCTGATTGTTTAGGGAAAAGAGTGATGCGTCCCGTAGTAAAGGAATTAGGTATAACTGGAATAGTAAATACTTTAAAAATTAGTTTAGCATATAATAATAATTTTTCTCGAATACAAACAAACGATGAAATAACTTTTATTCCTGACATGGAAAAACATATACAATATATGAAATTTTTTGATATGTTTAAAGATCTTAGGATAAAAATGGAAAAATTTTGGAAAATTAGAAATTCAATTATATAGCAATAAATAATGGAAAATTAAGAATTAAGGTATTATATAGTGTTATCGGACTACCAGATTTTTACAGATGTGGTAGTTGTCTTAACAGATTATCGTTCGCCCCAACTTGTTGAGAATTTGTTCCCATTTCCACTTTGATAGATAGAGAGTTTCCACAAAAATAAAACACCTCTCCATTTAAGTATAAAATGTGAATGAGTGCAAAAAATTATCATTTAGATTTTTTATATCAGTTTTGTTGCTACAAGAATGGTTGTGCCTATATAAAATAATATAATATTTTAATATAATTAATTGTATTGCTTTTAAGGAGGCTGTTACTAAAATGGAATTAGAAGATATTAAAAAAGAAGTGCTAGAAACATCGATAAAAATGTCAAAAATAGGACTTGTAGCAGGTACCTGGGGGAATATAAGTGCAAGAGTAGATCAACATCGTATGATTATCACACCAAGCGGAGTGAGTTATGATGTACTTAAATCAGAAGATATGGTCTTGGCAAATATACATGACTTGAGTTATGAGGGAAAATTGAAGCCATCTGTGGAGTGTCCCCTTCATGCAGAAATATATAAAGCACGTCCAGAAATAAATGCGATAATACATACTCATTCTATTAATGCAAGTAGTATTGCTGCAGCCCGCAAAGATATACCACCTATTCTTGATGATATGGTGCAAATAGTAGGGGGTTCTATAAGAATTACAGAATATACATTACCGGGCTCAGAACAAATGGCAAAAGAGGCGGTAAAAAAACTTGAGGATAGAACTGCTACTATTTTAGCAAATCATGGTCCTGTTTGTCTTGGAAGAAATTTAAATGAGGCCTTAATAACGTCTCAAATCGTGGAAAAAGCAGCTAAAGTATTCATTGATGTACAGGCACTTGGTGGCCCTGTATGTTTAACAAATGAAGATGTTGATCTTATGCGTAAGTTATATTTAGAAAAATATGGACAAAAGTAGTAGATAGATTAATATTGTTTTTTTATATCAAAAGTAAAAATATATAAGAATATCGTTGACTATAGACAGAATGAAGTGAAAGAGGGCTTTTT
>LGVF01423493.1_pt2 | contig 15176 bp, 15 predicted proteins | sample 469901 | NCBI WGS metagenome assembly LGVF01 (sample SAMN03893561, study PRJNA290197) | marine sediment metagenome | material: sediment; isolation source: combined push core samples #3730, #5133, and #5579 collected at Hydrate Ridge | place: Pacific Ocean: Hydrate Ridge
CATTCGACGATCAACAGTTGCTCGATACTGTCGGTGAATGGCTGGCACCGTGGTTGAGTGGTATCACCACCTTGGCAGCGATCCGTAAGGTGGATCTGTTTGAAGCGTTACGTAGCCGCTTAAATTGGAGTCAGCAACAACAGTTGGATCAACTGGCGCCGTTACGCACGAAGGTGCCGAGTGGTTCCAATGTGAGTATTGATTACACCGACTGTGATCAGCCAGTGTTAGCCGTTAAATTGCAAGAGCTGTTCGGTTTACAGCGCAGCCCAGCCATTGCTGGCGGGCGGGTTGCATTAACGGTGCACCTGTTGTCACCGGCGCGGCGGCCACTTCAGGTGACACGCGATCTAGCAAGTTTCTGGATCAATACCTATCCTGAGGTGAAAAAAGAGCTGAAGGGGCGTTATCCGAAGCATCCGTGGCCCGATGATCCTTTGGTTGCCGTCGCCCAACGTGGGTTGAAAAAACGGCCGAAGTGATGAAGCAAGCGTGATGAACGTCATGGCGGAAAAAACATCTTGGAACTTTGGCAGATTTGGTTATACACTGCTGGCGTTTATCCACTCAATTGATCAACCATAAATAAGGAGTCTATGATGGCTACAGCAAATGCACGGCATATCCTCGTGGCAAGTGAAGAGAAGTGTGAAGAGCTTAAATCTCAAATCGAAGCGGGGGCAACTGATTTTGAAAGTTGCGCTAAAAAGTTCTCTCAATGCCCATCTGGTAAGCAAGGTGGCGATTTAGGTTCTTTTGGCCCCGGTCAAATGGTTAAAGAGTTTGATGAAGTGGTTTTTAGTGGTGAAATTGGTGCGGTACTTGGCCCCGTTAAGACCCAGTTCGGTTACCACTTAATTGAGGTGACAAAGCGTTCATAGATCGTATGAATGTTTGAAAATCAAAAAAGCGGTTTAGGAGTTCAGCTCCTAAACCGCTTTTTTATTGTTCTTTCAGTTGCTTGTATTGAAGTAGATTGAGATGGAGAACGAGGTTACTTCACATGTTGTTCGACAAAAGTTCGGATTTTATCTTCCGAGAGTAATACTCCAGATAAAATATCGTCTCCTATCTTGAGTGCTGGAAACATGCGGATGCCAGCATTCCACGTTTGTTTAATATTTGTTGTTACCTCAATGGTTTCCAGGGTGATTTCTGGGTGGTCTTTTAAGACATTCTGCACCTTACTCACGGCAAGGATACAGCGCGGTCATACGGCTGATTTATAGAATTCGATGGTCATGATCTCCCCCTTGTTACTGTTGATGGCGTCGTAAAAAGTCCGACCTACTGCGTTGTAGCGTTTTTTCAGGATCTTGATATACGATATGTATGCCTTCACCCCTGAAAAAAAACTACGCCTTGTATGTCGAAATTTTTACTTAGCCATCTCATGAGTTTTGCGAGTGCATTACTGTTGCTGTATGACGATTTGGCTGAACTCCTCAATAATTGGAAGCTGCTCTTCAATGGCGAAAATAGCTTTATCTACGAAAGGTTGGTGGATGAGTTCACTTGGCGCACGGTAGTTGCGTAACGCAAAGGTGTCTTTTTCGTAGAAGATGGTAGCAAGTTCAGCACTAAGTCGTATTAAATGGGCCACTTGAGAGTTCTTACCAGTATAATGTATATTCCTCAATAGCGCGATAGGTTCACTGATGTTTTTTGGTAGTTGCCAACTTTTCACCAGAAGAGCGCCAGCTTGATAGTGATCGATACGGAAAAGATCCTGTGTTTTTTTGGCTAAGGGGATGTTGTCTTCCTTGAGTAGTTTATTCATCTGTTTCGGGAATGATTGGACCAGTGCCAGTAGGCCGATGTTGTGGAGTAGGCCAGTGGTGTAGAGGGGGGACAACACAACTTTTTGCCGTAAATTTGGTCCCATCTCTTGGGCAAGTTTAGCGGTGACAATGGCACTAAACCAATGACGATGAGGGTCAAAGTTTGGTACGGTTTTGGTGTTTAAACGATCGGTAAGAAAAAAAGCGAGCGTTAAACTGCGGGTGAGCGAGAGGCCCAATACGCGGATGACTGCTTCGCGGACATTATCAATGGGGCGGCGTTGGCCAAAAAAGGCGGAGTTGGCGACCTGAAGTAGGCGAGCTGCAATGGTTGGACTGTATTCAATGAGGTCTACCAGCAACATCAGGTTGGCTTGGTCGTCGCCAATGATCTGAAGTATCTCACCAAATTGCTCTGGTGGCGCAGGAATTTTTCTAATGTCGCGAATGCTGGTGGCGATAACAGAACTCATAGATCCTCTATTGTGTCCCGCAGGAGAGATGCATAGCTCAACTCATCAATACGCATGAGGCCATGTGCACATTGCACGCTAATGTAAATGATTTTATCATTAGCGTAAAAACCATCCTAACATATGTTGGCAAAATCGTAGAGTCTTTTTGTTGATTAACCGAGTTATTGCATGTTTGCTGAACAGGTGACGGTAATGTTTCGCTATTGCGTGGGTAATAGTGTTGATGATGGTTTGTGCTCTGAATCATTGTCAGGTAAAGTACGGATATGTTTCTTGTTTGTGGAGGATTTATCGATGCGATGCAACCTCATTGTAAATGCCGATGATCTTGGATGGGCAACTGGCCGAGACCGAGGGATTTTTAAAAGTATTGAGTCTGGAATAGTCACCAGCGTTTCGTTGCTGGCTAATGGCACAACGTTTTCTGAAGCCGTGGCTGAGTTGTCTTGCCATCAGGTTGGTGTTGGGGTGCATCTTAATTTAACGGATGGTTGTGCCTTGACAGGGACGTTACGCGGCCTGACCGATAAACGGGGAAATTTTCTCGGCAAAGAATGTTCACGACAGGTGTTTGCTGCACAGTGTTTTGATCGCGATGCGGTATATCTTGAATTGGTTGCTCAAGTGGAAAAAATTATTGTTGCTGGAGTTGAGATTGACCATATTGATTCACATCAGCACATGTTTCTTTTTCCAGCTTTGACCCCATTAATGGTGAAGTTGTGCCAACAGTTTAAAATTAAAGCGGTACGCTTGCCGGTTCCACTTGAAGGTGAGGAACACGATTCAGCCTGCGCGGTGGGTGATGAAATGAAAGTATACCGTCAATTGAGCCATCAGTTTGAACAGTGCGTTCGCCGCGCTAAATTATTTAGCCCCGACGGTTTGTGGGGGATGGCCTTAGTGGATCGCTTGAGGGAATCATCCTTATTGTCATTGATCGATGAGGTTCCCGCGGGCTGTTATGAATTGATGGTTCACCCCGGCTATAAAGATAATGGCCTCCCTTTTTGCGGTGTTGAGAGAACGTATGAACTGGATGCCCTTACCTCAATTGCTGTCCGACAACGGATTGAAGAGCGCGAGATTAAATTGACAACTTTTGGAGCAGCGCAGTGCGAATATTGATCTGTTCACCGGAACACAATAAAGCCACGGGTAATTGGGTTACCGCAAGTCGTTACCGGCGTGGGCTTGAATCTTTTAGTCATCAAGTTAGCCTGTGTCATGTTTCCCCTAGTGGGCCATCTTTTGCAGATGAGTCTTTAGCGGCTATGGTTGATCGTATTAAGCCTGATCTGTTGGTGTTGCTCCATGCCTACCGCCTTGGCAAGTTATGGTTGCAACAGCGGCAACAGATTAACTGCCCTGTCGTTGTTATGCTCAGTGGGACCGATGTCAACGAAGGCTTGCAGCAACCTGAACAAGCTGTGGTAATTGAAGAGGTGTTGTCGCAAGCTGATGGTTTGATGGCTCACAATGCGTTGATGATTGAATCGCTGCAGTGTCAATATCCTGAAGTCGCCGCTCGTCTCCACTATCTCCCTGCGGCCATCGAATTGGGTACGGGGGATTATCCGTTACGCCAGCAGATTGATTGTACGGATGACGCCGTGTTGTTCTTGTGCCCAGCAAGTATTCGGCCCGTGAAGGGTGTGATTCATCTGATTGAATTGTTTGATAGCTTGGTGCGACAACAGCAGGAGTGGCAGCAAAAATGGCAGCTTGTTTTTTGTGGCCCTGAACTCGATGATAGTTATAGTCAACACTTTCATCGCGCAGTAAATGAACGGCCTTGGGTTCATTATCTTGGTGTGATTCCGCCCGAGTCAATGGCGGCTGTGATGAAGCAAGCAGATGTTGTCGTCAATAATTCAAAGTCCGAAGGGCTACCCAATGCACTGATTGAAGCTTCAGTATTGGGTAAACCTATTTTAGCCAGTGATATTTTGGGAAATCGTCCCATTGTTGATCAGGGTGTGAACGGATTTTTGTATCAAGATCAGCAACAGTTTTGTCAGTTTTGTACTGAGTTGATTGTTAATCATCAACTGCGTGACACCTTGAGTCAACCCCGTGCGGATCGTTATCATATTGACTGCGAGAGTCGTGAGTTGGATCGAATTTGTCGTGAGGTGTATGACCGTGCTTGCAGATGATAATCATTAAAAGTGTATCAGTGAGTGGTGTGGATTAGGTATAATCATTTGCGTTGTTGAACGTACGACTTAATTGTGAAAAAGGAGATGTTGTGGCCGTTATCGATTGGACTCGACCTGAACTTATTTGGTTCTTAATTGGCTTGGTATTATTGTTGGCAGAATTTACAGCACCGGGTTTGGTAATTTTTTTCTTTGGTCTTGGTGCATGGTTCGTTGCCGCTACCTGTGCTTTTGTCCCTTTAGAGCTTAATGGCCAGTTGGGCTTGTTTTTACTGGTCTCTGTTCTCTCGCTATTGTTCTTTCGTAAACGCCTCCAGCAGATTTTTGGTGGTCGACGTGATGAAGTTGTTGCCGAGGATGAGGCCAGTCAATTTACTGGTCACCATGGCCGGTTAACCGAATCTGTTCGAGATGGTCAACGCGGTCGCATAGAGATCAATGGTACTAGTTGGCAGGTTGAGTCACAGGTGCCAATTGCTGCGGGTACCTTAGTTGAAGTGGTGGGTAAGAACAGTATTACCCTTAAAGTACGTTCTATAGATAAAGGGGAATCATAATGGATTTTGGCTCAATAATTTTAATTGGTGGTATTTTCTTTGCGTTGGCTGCATTTTCACGTTCGTTGAGAATTGTGCCTCAGCGTTCAGCGTTTATTGTTGAACGATTGGGTAAATATGCGGGAACTCTTGAGGCTGGGTTTCATATTCTTATCCCCTTTATTGATCGGGTGGCGTACAAACATTCGCTTAAAGAGTTGGCGATTGATGTCCCTTCGCAAACCTGTATTACACGCGATAACATCTCAGTAGAGGTGGATGGTATTCTTTATTTGCAGGTTGTTGATGCTAAGAAGGCTTCATACGGCATTACCAACTACCAGTTCGCTTCGATTCAATTAGCGCAAACAACCATGCGTAGTGTTATTGGTAAGATGGAGCTCGATCGTACCTTTGAAGAGCGCGACTCAATGAATGGTGCGATTGTCAGTGCTGTGGATACCGCCTCTGATCCGTGGGGGGTGAAGGTCACCCGTTACGAGGTTAAAAATATTGTGCCGCCGCAGTCGATCAAAGAATCGATGGAGAAACAGATGAAGGCCGAGCGGGAAAAAAGAGCCGTTATTGCCGAATCTGAAGGTGAGAAACAAGCCAAGATCAATCGCGCTGAGGGTGACCGTCAGCAGATGATTGAGCGCTCTGAGGGTGAAAAACAAAAGCGGATCAATGAAGCTGAAGGTCGCGCTGAAGAGATCATCAAGGTTGCCGATGCAACGGCTGCGGGGATCCGTACCATTGCCGAATCGATCAATCATCAAGGTGGAGCTGATGCGGTGAATTTACGTATCGCGGAACAGTATATCCAACAGTTCGGCAACCTTGCTAAAGAGGGTAATACCCTGATCATTCCAAGCAACTTGACTGATATTGCAGGGGTTGTTGCCACGGCAAAAACAGCCTTAGAACAAATGAGTAGTACGAAAAGCGTTTAGTTTGATTCTGTTTTAGTAACGTGAAAAAAAATATGTAACGTCGATGGCGTGTATCTTTTGTAAGGTACGCGCCATTTTTTTGTGGACATAGCCGCCTCCATTTAGTAAGTATGCATTTACTTACTAAATGGAGGCGGCTATGGGGCGACCTAACTTAAAGAAAAAAGTGATTGAAGAGGCAGCGATTGAGCTGTTTGCCACCAAAGGGCTAGCGCGTACCGTCATTCGCGATATTGCCCAAGCCGCTCAGGTTACTGAGGGGGCACTGTATCGTCATTATAAAAGCAAGGATGAACTTGCGTGGAGCCTGTTTCAACGAGAGATTGATCGTTTTACCGTTCCGTTTAGTGAATTGCTCCTTCAACCTGGCTCTGCGAGTCAGCTGCTTGAAGCAGCGGTTCAATTTATTTATGATTACTATCAACAACAGCCGATCCATTTCACATTTATTCTTCTCACTCAGCATGGTTTTCCCGATGCAAGCTTGCGCCAACAAACCAATCCGAACGATATCATTATACGCTTTATCTCTCAATTGCTCGATCAGCCGAATGATCAGCATGCTGTGCTGATGGCGGCCCTCGTTATGGGCTTGGTGATGCAACCTGTGGTGATGCATGGTAATGGACGTTTGACCACACACCCTGTCGATTGTGTGGCTGAAGTTACTGCGGCAGTGTGTCGTGTCCTCAACATTACAGATCTATTGCAAAGTGAAGGAGACGAACCATGTTAGCAAACCGTACTAAAGGGGAGTCATCTTTCTTGCTGTTAGTATTTTGGTTGATTTTCCCAGCTCTGGCAACATGGAGTTCTTTTACTCTGCAATGGTGGCCGCAGGTTCTTTATCCGCTGTCGAAAGTAGTCTTGGTTGTCGCACCGTTACTGTTTTGGTGTCGTAACGGCTGGTCGCTCTCAACCATTTTAAAACGAGCTGGAGTGGTGCGTAGCAATGGAATCATCGGCGTGGTCAGCGGAGCCGTGTTTGCTGGTATTATTTGGTTTGCTTGGCTCTTTTGTTTTCAGGGGCAATTGGAAGGTGGAAACATTGCGGCGAAACTTACATCGCTGAATCTGATAGAGCACTATTGGAGCGTGGCGATCTTTATGGCGCTGGCGAATAGTTTGCTTGAAGAGTGGTATTGGCGCGGTTTTGTTTATGATCAATTGGTGCAGCGTGCTCTTTCTCGTCCAGCGATTGTTGCCCTTGGCGGTGCCGGATTCGGCCTTCATCACTATTTTACCTTGATCGTCTATTTTCCTTTATCCGTCACTCTATTTTTTACATTTACAACCATGATTGCTGGTGGCGCATGGACTGTGATGCGCCTCAAAAGGGTATCGCTGGTTGATTGCTATGTTAGTCATATTGTCGCTGATTTTGCTTTGTTATGGATTGGTTGGCAGTTACTTGGAGGAACTCATGGGATTTGATCAACAGCTTGCCAGCCAGATCAAACAAGGGCGAAGTAAATTTATCGCCATGGCGGTCACTTATTTTTTAGGCGCATTCAACGATAATTTTTTTAAACAGGCTGCTTTACTGTTAGCAGTAAGTGCCGGGCTGAATCAACTTCAAGGCACAGCGACCATTTTGTTTGCGCTACCGTTTATCCTCTTTTCTGCTGGGGCAGGTTGGTTGGCAGATCGTTACAGCAAAAAGTACGTTGTGATTGGCGTAAAGTTGCTTGAACTGGTGGCGATGTTAATTGGTGCATGGGGGATGATTACCCTCAACTGGAATGGTATTTTAGCGATGGTGTTTATTATGGCACTCCAGTCAACGCTGTTTGGTCCAGCTATTAATGGTTCAATTCCTGAGTTGTATCCCTATGAATATGTAACGAAAGCCAATGCTCTACTCAAATTGGTGACAACGTTGGCTATTTTGATGGGGATCGCTTTTGCTGGTTTTGCCATCGATCAAGGCAATAGTGAAACCTTATATCAAGCAGGACGTACGCTGGTTGCTGGTGTCGTGATAACGGTATCAGCCATTGGTGTACTGTTTAGTTTTGGGGTGGTGAAACGTCCTGCACAAGGAACAACCGCACCTTTTCCGTGGTTTGGGCCACTCAATTCAGCCAAAGATTTGTATCACCTGCGTCAAGATAAACCGTTATTTCTAGCCTTACTCGGTGACGCCTTTTTCTATTTCATGGCCTCGTTGGTTGTTTTAATTATTAATACGTTGGGTATTCAACAACTCCACTACAGTTCCACCGTTACCAGCTTACTGATTGTGGCATTGATGGTCGGTATTTGTGTTGGATCATTTTTAGCGGCAAAATGGACCAGTGTTGATCGCTGGACCCATATTTTAGCCCCAGCGAGTTGCGGGTTAGGGCTCGGCTTAGTTCTCTGTGGTTTGACTCCGCAACTGCCAGAGGCATTTCAACTCCCTACACTCATTGTAGCTTTAGTGATTAGCGGTTGTTGTGGAGGCGTGTTTATTATTCCGCAATCGAGTTTTATTCAGGTTCGCCCCGCTGCGCATGAGCGTGGCAAGGTGATAGCGGTATCAAATTTTGGCGCATTTACGGGGATATTAATTTCAGGCCAGCTCTTTGCGTGGTTAGATTTAACGACCACACCTGCTGTAGCGATGTGTGTAGGTGGTGGCTTAACTCTTGGTGTGGCATTGGTCTTTAAGATGATCTTAAAAAAGGAGGCGTGGCGTGTTTAAATCAGCGATTGTTTTTATTGTCAACTGTCTGTTGCGCTTACGCTATCGCATCGAAATTAAGGGGCTAGATCCTATTCGTAAAAATGGGAGAGATGGCATTCTGTTTTTACCCAACCATCCTGCTCTCATTGATCCTGTCATTGTAAATTCGGTGCTGCAACGATCATTTCAGGTCCGGCCTTTGGTTACTGCCGGGCAAGTCAACCATCCTGTTTTACGCTACGTGATGGCTAAGGTTCGCGCCCTAATTATCCCCGATTTAAGCTACGTTGCAAACGGCAAAAATGGTGGCCACGATGTTGTTTATGATTCTCTCAATGAGATGTCACGGAGCTTAGAACATGGCGATAACCTGCTCGTCTATCCAGCTGGGCGGATTTACCGCACGGCAGAGGAATCGTTACGGGGCAGTAGTGCTGTGGAGCGTTTGGTCAAGTCAGCGCCTAACGCGCGGGTGGTGTTAGTGCGAACAACGGGGTTGTGGGGCAGTCAGTTTAGTCGTGCACGAGGCAATGCTCCCCATTTTTTTGCGGTGTTGTTGCGTATGCTGCCACTGTTGCTGGTGAATGGCTTGCTGTTTATGCCCAAACGTCGGGTAACGATTGAGCTCGTTGAAGCGATAGATCTCCCCCGTGATGGGAGTCGCCAGCAGATTAACCGTTATCTTGAATTATTTTACAATGAATCGGTTCAGCCTGCACAGCATATTCCTTATCGCTTTTGGCAGGGGTGTGCGGTTGAGAATCTTCCTGAGCCTGAACTGGTTACTTTCAGTGGCGATGCCAGCCATGTACCACTCGAAACACGTCGGTTGGTGGAAGATAAGCTGCGGCAGTTAAGTGGAATTACAACGTTAACGGATGAGCTGACGTTAGCGAATGATCTCGGTTTGGACAGTTTGGCGGTGATGGAACTTGTCGGTTGGTTAACGGCTGAATTTGGCGTGGATATTGACAACCTCGAAGCGTTGCAAGCGGTATCGGACTGCTTGTTGGCCGCTCGTGGTGAAGGCCTTGGTCATGCGGCAAAGCCGTTAAAGGCGGTTGCACCGGGCTGGTTTGCCGATGATTGTACCAAAGGCGATCTGTTGCAGTTTGACGAGGGGGTAAACCTTGCTGCGCTGATATTGCGTCAGGCGCGTGCAAATAAAAATCAGGTAATTGTCGCCGATCAAGGTGGGTGTAAAACGTGGCGGCAGCTGATGACGGGGGTGTTGGCGTTGCAGCCGACGATTAAAGCCATACCTGAAGAATCGGTAGCTATTATGTTGCCAGCCTCTGTTGCCGCCTGTTTGAGTTGGTTGACACTGGTACTGTGCGGCAAGAGGCCGGTGATGCTTAACTGGACCACTGGTGAGCGCAACATGGTTCATGCTTTGGCGCAAACAGGGGCCAAAACTGTATTAACCTCTTCGTTATTAATCGATAAATTGAAAGGGCGTGGCATTGAGCTAGATGGTGTTGGCGCAAACTGGCTGACTCTTGAGTCGATAGTGGGCAAGATGTCGCACTCAACGAAACTGATTGCAGCGTTAAAAGGACGTTTTTTTGCCACATTTCTGCGCGCCGATACTGCCCATGAAACGGCAGCGGTATTGTTTACCAGTGGTTCTGAGTCGCTACCCAAGTCGGTGGCACTCAGTCACGATAATATTTTAGCCAATATGCGCGACCTCGCAGCGGTGATCCCTTTGCAGCGTCAAGATCGTTTACTGGGAATGTTGCCGCCATTTCACTCGCTTGGTTTATCGGGCACGTTGGTGATGCCATTATGTCTTGGATTGAAAACCGTATATTACCCGAATCCTACCGATGGTGCCATATTAGCTCAACATGTTGAGAGTTATCGCGCCAGTGTGGTGATCGGAACGCCGACATTTCTTGCTGGGATGGCTGGCGCAGCGCAGGAAAAACAACTCACCTCGCTACGGATGATCTTTACCGGTGCAGAAAAATGTCCAGATTCCACCTACGCTCTTCTTGCCCAGCGTTGTCAACAGGCGACGGTATGTGAGGGCTATGGGGTGACCGAATGCTCGCCATTGATCAGTGTCAATCTTCCCCAGCAACCGATTCCGGGGACGATAGGCCATGTGATGCCATCGATGGATTATGTGCTCATCCATGCGGAAACAGGTCAACCTGTTGGTGATGGCGAGGTTGGTATTTTGCTGGTGCGTGGGCCGAATGTTTTTTCAGGTTATTTGGAGCAGGATGTCGATTCCCCCTTTGTCCAACATGATGGTTACGATTGGTATAATACCGGTGACTTAGTACGGGTAAACGAACATGGAGGACTCACGTTTTGCGGCCGTTTGAAACGGTTTGTGAAAATGGGGGGCGAAATGATCTCATTGCCAGCGATTGAAGCGGTGTTGTTGGAGGGGGTAGCGGCGCAGCTGGATGGTATGGTTCAGCACGATGGGCCGATGCTGGCAGTGAAAGCCGCCAACCCTGATAGCCAACCTGAACTCGTTTTGTTTAGTACCGTTGACGTGACACGCCAGCAGGTAAACAAGATGATCCGTGGCGCGGGACTTTCACCGCTACACAATATTCGTAAGGTGATTGCCATCGATTCGATCCCTGTACTCGGCACTGGAAAGACCGATTATCGTCAACTGCGTGAGCTGTTGCAACAGGGCGAGTCAGGTTAAATATTATTCTTCTGTCGATGTCACTCGATTACGGCCATTCTCCTTTGAACGGTAAAGAGCATCATCGGCAGCTTTAATTAAATCGAGGGCGCGCGTTTCATCGTTAGGGATAACGCTAGAGACGCCAAGGCTCAATGTGACATGGGGGACAACATCAGATCCGGCATGGTCAATTTTTAAATTTTCAACATTTTTACGGGCTTCTTCAGCAATAATACACGCTGATTCAAGTGTGGTGTTTGGCAGTAAGAAGATAAACTCCTCGCCGCCATAGCGTGCCGCGAGCCCCGTGGTGTCAGGGAGTGTATTATTGAGGCCTTGAGCCACGGCTACCAGACAATCATCACCCTCTTGGTGGCCGTAATGATCATTGTATTTTTTGAAAAAATCGATATCGCAGAGGATGATTGCAAGGGGTTGCTGTGCTGTGCTGAGTTGTTGCCATTGGCTGAGCAGTGTCTCGTCAAAAGTGCGTCGATTTGGAATTTGAGTCAGGCCATCGATCTTGGCGATCCGCTCAAGAGCGGTGTGGGCTTCAGCTAAATCACGCTCTGCTTGTTTCCGTTCGGTAATATCTTTATACTGTGCCAGTGTTCCTGGTGTTCCATCGAGGGTAACGAGGCGGGAGGTGGTCATAATATAGCTGACCTGTTCTCCGTCGCTATTGATAAGATCAATGTCCGTTTGCGTTGTTTTGCGGCTTGCGGTAGCGAGTTGACACTCTTTTTCTGTCAGGAGTTCTGAACACTCTAGACCGACGACCTGCTCGCGTGTTTTATCTAATAGGGTTAGCATTTGCCGGTTGACCCGAACAATAATACCATCAACGCGAATCACAATCATTGGGTCGACACAGACAGAGAATATTTGCTCTAATTCCATATCTGACATTTCAGATTTTAGGAGTTGTCCATTGACTCGACCGATGAAGTCTTCAAGGGCGGTTGCCATCTCCTCTAGTTCGAGACATTGAGGGCAGGAGATTTTCTCGCTGCTATCATCTTTGGTAGTGGTTGAGGCATGTTTGTTGTTCACGACACAAATCTCCTTGGTGATCATGGGATCTTGATTAATTAGAGTAAGTGCAACAACTGTTTAGCATATTATGAGAGAAAATGAAAAATGATTCAGTTTGATCGATTTTTTACAATTGCTTTAATTTAAATTTGAATTCAGAACTTTTTGTTATTTTAGGTTAGATGGTATAGTGATTTATTCGAAGAATAATGGGGAGTGATTGGAACGTTATGGTTAAGTTACTATTATATGTTCATGATTTTGAGATTAGGGAAATATATTTAAAGCTCGCTGCTGAGATTAATATTGAGTGCGAAGTGGTTCATTCTTTCGAGCAATTTTATAAGAATCGCAAAGGACAGCACTATAGTGGTCTTCTCGTTGATATTGTTAGCAGTATTCGTGCGAGTGCTTTTGATCGAGCTAAGCTCGCTGACCTTATGGAGGTCTATCCCTCTTTAAGATTACGTTGGGATCCTGTTGAAGAAAATATCCGCACCTATATGACAGGGGCTGGAACGGGGCAACGGATAACACTAAAGCAGTTTGTTGAGACATATTGCCAGACGTTTAAAGCTCGATCATTACGATTCAACGTTCGTAAAGAGCTTTGTTGTAATGTGCTGTGCTCCTCGTATGCCGATGTCGCAGATGAGCTTGTACTGAAGTCGGTAACGATCGATTTGTCCATTGGTGGATGTTTTCTGTTTTCGACTCAGCGACATTCCACTGGATCAATCCTGTGGTTACGTTTTATTGACCTTATCGATAATGCACCCATTCAGGTTGAAGTTCTTTGGGGGCGTGAATGGGGGAAAACGATGAGTTTACCGGGTGTTGGTGTCCGGTTTTTAACGATAAAGCCTGAGCAGCTTCAAGAGATTAAAGCGATGGTTGGTAATGGGCAGAGTGATTGAGCCGTTTGAATTGTGAAAGATATAAAGATGTGTAGTGATGTGAATATGGCTAAAGCAGTATTTTTAGATCGCGATGGAACGATTAATATCGAACGAGATTACTTGTTTCGTTGTCAAGATTTTGAATTTATTTCTGGTGTCCCTGAGGCGATTAAAAAATTAAATGATGCAGGTTTTGTTGTTGTTGTCGTCACTAATCAGTCCGGTGTCGCGCGTGGCTATTATTCGGAAGCTGATGTTAAGTTGTTGCATGATTTTGTTGAACAACAGTTAGCTTCGCAGGGTGCTCATGTTGACGGCTTCTATTATTGTCCTCATCATCCAGATAAAGGGAATGCCCCATATCGCAAGCTCTGTCGCTGCCGCAAAGGGGAACCCGGAATGTTGCTCGACGCTGCGCGAGATTTAAATATTGATTTGACTCAATCTTTTATTGTTGGTGATAAGTTGGCAGATGTCGAAGCGGGATTGGCGGTTGAAAGCACTCCTGTTTTGGTTCTGACAGGGCATGGCGAGCGTGAAAAAGAGAAAATACCCGCCGCGATTCAGGTGTGTGCGGATCTTTCGGCTGCGGTTGATGTCATTTGTGGTAATTAGTTTATTTTAAAATGTTTGTTGTCACTATGCCAAAGTCCACTTTGGTATTCATGATAATGATTATATGCGAGGTATAAAGATGGAGATCACCTGTTTTAAAGCGTACGATATTCGTGGCCGTTTACCCGATGAACTCAATGATGATATTGCTTACCGTGTTGGTCGAGCATATGCCGATTTTTTACAGCCAAAGCGGGTTGTTGTCGGCCGTGATGTTCGTTTAAGCAGTAGTGAACTCTGTCAATCACTGACTCGTGGTTTGCTTGACGCTGGTGTGGATGTGTACGACATCGGCTTGTGTGGCACCGAAGAGGTTTATTTTGCCACCTTTAGTGAGCAGATGGATGGTGGCATCATGGTGACCGCAAGTCACAACCCCCTCGACTATAATGGCTTGAAACTGGTGCGTGAACAATCCAAACCCATTAGTGCCGATACGGGGTTGCAGCAGATTCGCGCTCTTGCTGAGAAGGGTGATTTTAACTCGTCGCAGCAGATGGGGACTCAGCATACCCTCAATGTGCGTCCTGCTTATATTCAACATCTATTAAGCTATATCGATCCGAGTCAGCTTTCACCTGTTAAGCTGGTGGTTAACGCAGGTAATGGCTGCGCCGGGCCCGTTATTGATCTGTTGCAACAGGCGTTACCTGTCGAATTGATCCCGATCCACCATCAACCTGACGGCACCTTTCCGAATGGAATTCCTAATCCGTTGCTGCCTGAAAATCGGGCTGCAACCGCTGATGCCGTGATCGCTCACCAGGCGGTGGCGGGCATTGCGTGGGACGGTGATTTTGATCGCTGTTTTTTGTTTGATGAAAACGGCCGTTTCATTGAAGGCTATTACATTGTTGGTTTGTTGGCGGCGGCATTTTTGGCCAAGCATCCCGGCGGTAAAATTGTTCATGATCCTCGCTTAGTTTGGAACACTTTTGACGTTGTGCGACAGGCGGGTGGTGAAGCAGTTGAGAGCAAGTCGGGACATTCATTCATCAAAGAAACAATGCGCGAAGTTGATGCGGTGTATGGCGGCGAAATGAGTGCTCATCACTACTTCCGCGATTTTTCGTATTGTGACAGCGGCATGATTCCGTGGTTATTGGTGCTCGAACTCATGGCAACCCGTGGTAAGCCATTGTCGGCCTTGGTTGACGACATGATCGCAGCCTATCCATCCAGTGGTGAGATTAATCGTACTCTGGCCAATGCAACGGGGGCGATGGCAGCCTTAGAACAGCACTATGCTGACATTGCCGAATCCATTGATCATATTGATGGCCTCAGTATGTCCTTTACCTCGTGGCGCTTTAATTTGCGCAGTTCGAATACCGAACCTGTTGTCCGGTTAAATGTCGAATCACGCGGCGATAACCCTTTAATGGAAGAGAAAAC
>LGVF01021240.1_pt1 | contig 15144 bp, 14 predicted proteins | sample 469901 | NCBI WGS metagenome assembly LGVF01 (sample SAMN03893561, study PRJNA290197) | marine sediment metagenome | material: sediment; isolation source: combined push core samples #3730, #5133, and #5579 collected at Hydrate Ridge | place: Pacific Ocean: Hydrate Ridge
TTCATCGGCGACGATGGCGTCGAGATCCTCGTCGTAGATATCCTTCTTCTTGTCGGCCAGGGCCTTGAAGCGGACAAAGGCTTTATTGAGATCTTCCTTGTTCAGTTCGTAGCCGAGTTCCGTCAGCCGCAGGCCGAAAGCATGACGACCGGAATGCTTGCCGAGCACCAGCTTGTTCTGAGTCAAGCCGATGGATTCTGGAGTCATGATCTCGTAAGTCGATTTATCCATCAACATGCCATGCTGATGGATGCCCGCCTCATGGGCAAAGGCATTGGCTCCGACAATGGCCTTGTTGGGCTGCACCACGATACCGGTGATAGTCGACAGCAGCTTGCTGGTGGCATAGATGTGCTCGGTGACCACCTCGGTACGGAAAGGCATAATGTCATGGCGGGTGCGCAGAGCCATGACTATCTCCTCCAGGGAGCAGTTACCCGCCCGCTCGCCGATACCGTTGATGGTGCACTCGACCTGTTCGGCGCCGGCCTGTACTGCGGCCAGAGAATTAGCTACTGCCAGACCAAGATCGTTATGACAATGTACCGACAGGATCGCCTGGTCGATATTGGGCACATGCTCCTTGAGATACTTGATGATATCGAAGTACTCGGAAGGAATGGTATAGCCAACAGTATCGGGAATATTCACCACTTTGGCACCGGCGGCAATGACCTCCTCCACCACCTGTGCGAGGAAGGGCAGACGGGTCCGAACCGCATCCTCGGCGGAGAATTCCACATTAGGCGTATACCCGGCGGCTCGCCGCACGGCAGCCACGGCGGTGTCGATCACCTGCTGTTCACTCATCTTGAGCTTATACTTCAAGTGAATGTCGCTAGTGGCAATGAAAGTATGAATCCGGGCCCGTTCCCCGGCTGGTTTGAGAGCCTTCCAGGCACAATCGATATCCAGGTTGCTGGCGCGGCTGAGGCCGGCGATCTGGCTGTGGCGAGTTGCTTTGGCGACCCGTTTGACGGCCTCAAAATCCCCTTCGGAAGCGATAGGAAAGCCGGCCTCGATGACATCGACATTAAGCTTTTCGAGCTGCGTAGCGATACGCAGTTTCTCGTCGATGTTCATGCTGGCGCCGGGCGACTGTTCGCCGTCGCGTAAAGTGGTATCAAAAATCTTGATAGTTTTGACGTTATCCATGTGACCTCCAGAAGATCTGTTTTGCATCCGATTCGACGGTGCAGGGAGTCCTGTGTCGACTAGCTTGGCAAGTACGGCATATTGGGTGTTGGCTGGGAAGCCCCAGCTCACTCAGGTCCGATTCCACAAGACCACCTCCTTTCCGTGTCATGGTTAAAACTGGCCCTTCGGGTGCCCGCAGACAAAAAAAAGCACCCGCCCATAAACAGGGGCGAGAGCTTCAGCTTCGCGGTACCACCCTGATTCAGCCGCCGCAGCGACCCTTCTTTTACCCGTTACGCGGGCTGACGGCCCTGGCTAACAGCATTTTTAGAACATCCGCTTCACCAGGGCGGCTCCGAGGCGAGTTCAACCTTCCCTGTACCGGCTTGCAGCAACCGCCGGCTCTCTGCAACAGGGGACAGGCCTAATACTCCTCTTCAACGCCTTTCCATTGATCTGAAGCCATTTAAACCAGATCGGCCCAGAAAGTGTCAAGGCCTATCCCATCAAAGACCCCGAAATGTGGTCGATTTTAAGGCAGACAAGACAGTCTTTCAGTAGCCTAAAACTTTTACCCGTCTGACTTCCCTCGGCGCAGGCGACGCAGCAGGGGTAAACGGAATAGGTAGCTGGCAGGCCCAGACAGCAGGTAACAGCTTATCAGGGCAAACAACATGATCTGCGGTTCAGCTACTACCACGATGATCAGAAAGATCAACAATACGAGAAAACCAAAGGGCTGACGTTTGACTAGATCGGGATCCTTAAAGGAGTAGTAGCGCACATTGCTGACCATAAGCAGAGCCAATACATAGATGAGAATCAGCACCGACACCTTGCGGATACTGCCCGAGCCGCCCAAGTGATAAAAGAGCAATACGCAAGTGGCCACCATACTGGCTGCGGCGGGAACCGGCAGACCGAGAAAGCGCTTCGATTCGACGGTATCAACCTGAACATTGAATCGGGCCAGGCGCAAAGCACTGCAGACCACATAAAGAAAGGCCGCCAGCCAGCCGAGCTTACCAAAGGGTTTAAGGGCCCAGGAATACATAAGCAGCCCAGGGGCGACACCAAAAGCAGCCAGATCGGCCAGAGAGTCGTACTCGACACCAAAGCGACTGGTGGTACCGGTCAAACGGGCAACTTTGCCATCCAGTGTATCGAAGATCGCAGAGATAAGGATGAACCAGGCAGCTACATAGTAGCCACCGTTCATGGTCGAGATAATGCCGTAAAAGCCAGCGAATAGGCTACCGGTGGTAAAGAGGTTAGGCAGTAGGTAGACACCCTTGCGCAAGCCCTCCCGGCGATCAAAAGGAGGAGATGAGTCGCTCATTTGAGGTAGCCCAGAATGGTTTCACCGGCCTTGGCCCGATCGCCGACCTTGATCAGCACATCGGAGTCCACCGGAAAGTAGACGTCGACTCGAGAGCCGAAGCGGATCAGACCACAACGCATGCCCCGTTTGAGCAGATCGCCGATTTGCGGATAGACAACGATCCGCCGGGCGATGAGTCCGGCGATCTGTACAAACAACAGTCGTTTACCCGAAGGGTGCTCGACGAGGGTACCGGCCTGTTCGTTCTGCAAACTGGCCTTATCGAGGGCAGCGTTAAAGAACTCGCCCTTATGGTAAAACTTATCAACTACCTTGCCATCGATAGGCGCCCGGTTAACATGCACATCGAATACCGACATGAAGATGCTGACCTTGATCGCCTCGCTCTTAAAATAGCGCTCCTCGGTGACCGGGCCGACGAACACCACCTTACCATCCGCCGGGGACACAACCGCCGACTCTTCGGCCTCCACATGTCGCTCGGGATTACGGAAGAAATAGACCGTAAACAGGGTCAAAGCCAATGCCAGAACGGTCAGCAGCCCCCAACTGAGAAGTGCAAAAACTAGAGTGACAAAAGCAAAAAGAGCGATAAAGGGGTAGCCTTCAGAAGCGACAGGCTGATGCTGGTTTCTCATAGGGAATATCCTTGCCTGAACCATGCCGATGAGCCGAAGGGTCTCTCCTTCGATTCCCAGGCGGCGAGGTTGATTAATGGGTTACTTGGCCGATGTGTCGTCACCAAGAAAGTTCATCATGCCACGGAGGCGACCGCCAACCTCTTCAACAAGATGCTCGGCTCCCTGTCGTCGACGAGCGGTCATGACCGGCAACCCGGCCTGGTTTTCTAGAATAAAATCACGGGCAAAAGTGCCATCCTGAATTTCCCGCAGGATCTCACGCATGGCCTCCTTGGTCTGTTCGGTAACGATGCGGGAACCACGAGTCAAGGCGCCGTATTCGGCGGTATTGGAAATAGCGTGAAGCATCTTCGACAAGCCGCCTTCATAAAGCAGATCAACCACCAGCTTAAGCTCGTGAAGACATTCGAAATAAGCCATCTCCGGAGCATAGCCTGCCTCGACCAAGGTCTCGAATCCGGCTTGAACCAAGGCAGCAGTCCCACCACAGAGCACGGCCTGCTCACCGAACAGGTCGGTTTCGGTCTCTTCACGGAAACTGGTCTCGATGATGCCAGCACGCCCGGCCCCGTTGGCACAAGCGTAAGCCAGGGCCAGTTGGCGACTGTCGCCGGCCGGATCCTGATGAATGGCGATCAGGCTCGGCACACCGCCGCCCCGCTGATATTCCTGGCGGACCATATGTCCTGCGCCCTTGGGCGCGACCATGACGATATTCAGGTCCGGCCGTGGCACGATCTGGCCATAGAGTATGCTGAAGCCATGACCAAAGGCAAGATAGGCGCCCTGTTTCAGATGGGGCTCGATGGACTGGCGATAGATGGCCCCGTGCAGTTCATCAGGAGCCAGCATCATTACCAGATCGGCCTGCTCCACCGCAGCAGCGGTTTCCAGCACCCGCAGCCCGGCTGTCTCGGCCTTGGGCCAGGAGGGGCTACCGGGCCGCAAACCAACCGCCACATCGATACCGCTATCCCGCAGATTATTGGCATGGGCGTGGCCCTGGCTGCCGTAGCCGATAATCGCCACCGTTCTGCCGGCGAGTATGCCCAGATCGGCGTCCTTATCGTAATAGACCTTCATTGCCGAATATCCTCGTTACCCTGTAGGGCGGTTATAGACCGCGGCCCATAACCACCGGACCGGAGCGCACCAATTCCTTGATACCCATAGGCTTGAGAAGATCGATAACTGCGTCGAGCTTGGTCGGCGCACCGGTTACCTCAAGAGTATAGGAGCGCGGCGTCACATCGACTACCTTGGCCCGAAAGATATCAACAATCCGCAGGACCTCGGCGCGGGTCTCCTCCTCGGCAGCTACCTTGATCAGAACCATCTCCCGTTCGACATAGTCCTGACCGGTAAAATCAGTCACCTTGATGGTATCGATCAGCTTATTGAGCTGTTTGTTGATCTGCTCCAGAATCCTATCGTCGCCGCGAGTGACAATGGTCATTCGGGAAACGCTCGGGTCGAGGGTTGGCGCCACAGACAGGCTCTCAATATTGAAGCCGCGCCCGGAAAATAGCCCCGCCACTCGGGTCAAAACGCCAAACTCATTTTCCACTAAAACCGAAATGGTATGTTTCATGGTTTCAAAGCACTCCATCAGATTCGCGCAGGCCGCCGACTAGGAAGCCAGCACCATCTCGTTGATTGCCGCTCCGGCCGGCACCATGGGCATGACGTTTTCTTCCCGGTCGACCTTGAATTCCATAAGCACCGGACCGGGAGTCGCCAGGGCCTTGCGAATCACCTCACTGACCTCTTCGGGGCGAGTAGCGCGAAAGCCGGTGGCGCCATAGGCTTCAGCCAGTTTGACAAAATCGATAGGCAGTTCCATAGTCGTCTGGCTATAGCGGCGATCAAAGAACATCTCCTGCCACTGTCGCACCATACCGAGATAATTATTGTTGAGAATAGCGATCTTCACCGGCAACTTGTACTGCACCAGGGTCGCAAGCTCCTGGGAATTCATCTGAAAGGAGCCGTCCCCGGAGATGTCGATGACCTGCCGCTCAGGAAAGGCCGCCTGGGCACCGACGGCAGCCGGCAAGCCATAGCCCATGGTTCCCAGCCCACCGGAGGTGAGGAAAGTACGAGGCTGACTGAAGGCAAAAAACTGAGCGGTCCACATCTGATGCTGACCGACCTCGGTGGTGATGATGGCATCATCGGCGGTCAACTCCCGCAGCTGCTCGATAACATATTGGGGCTTAATGACGCTCTCACTGGCCTGATAGGCCACGGGATGGCTGCTCTTCCAATCGGCGATCTCCGTCCTCCAGGCTACGGAGCCATCGACCATGGCCGCTAACTCCTCGGGCCTCTCGCCCAGGGCGACGCCGAGCTTATTCAGCACATCCTTAAGATCACCAACGATGGGCAAATCGACCCGCACGTTCTTCTTGATGGAGGTGGGATCGATGTCGATGTGAATGATCTTGGCATGGGGAGCAAAGGAGGCGATCTTACCGGTAACCCGGTCATCAAACCGGGCCCCCACCGCAATGAGCAAATCAGAGTTAGTCACCGCCATGTTGGCATAATAGGTACCGTGCATACCGAGCATGCCCAGGGCTTGAGGATGGCGTTGGGGAAAAGCGGCCATACCCATCAGGGTGGTGGTCACCGGCGCCTGGGTCATCTCGGCAAAGGCCAGCAGATCCTCCGAGGCATCGGCGCCAGTAGCACCGCCACCGACGTAGAGCACCGGCTTGCGAGCGGCCAGAATCATTCGAGCGGCCTTCTCCATCTGGCGCACATTGCCACTGTAGGTCGGCTTGTAGCCGCGCAATTCGACCTTCTCTGGATACTCAAACTTGGCGCTGGCCACTTGGATATCCTTAGGCAGGTCGATCAGCACCGGCCCGGGTCGGCCGGTGCGGGCAATGTAAAAGGCCTGCTTGACGATGCGCGCCAGATCCTTGATGTCCTGCACCAGATAGTTGTGTTTGGTAATGGAGCGGGTGATGCCGATAATGTCGACCTCCTGAAAGGCGTCGTTGCCAATCAGCGGCGTCGGCACCTGACCGGTGATAATTACCATCGGCACCGAGTCCATATAAGCGGTGGCGATACCGGTAACGGTGTTGGTTGCGCCCGGTCCGCTGGTGGCGATGGCAACCCCTACCTTGCCGGTGGTGCGGGCATAGCCGTCAGCAGCATGCACCGCAGCCTGCTCGTGACGAGTCAGAATATGGTGGATAGGATAATCCGCAATATCGTGATAGATGTTGATGACCGTGCCGCCGGGGTAGCCGAAAACAGTATCGACCCCTTCCTGCTGCAGGCATTCCAACAAAATCTGTGATCCGGTTTTTTTCACAAACAGCCTCCTACCGCTTTATGCACATCAACTAAATCAAAAAACGTGTGTCCCTCAGTCCGCCGTACACACGGCGCCGGTATTGGCCGAGGTTACCACAGCAGCGTAACGGGACAGCCAGCCTTTCTTGATTTTCGGATCGGGGCGCACCCAATTAGCCCGCCGCTCGGCCAGCACCATGTCATCAACCAACACCTCCAGGCGCCGCTGGGGGATATTAAGGCGGATCGCATCGCCGTCCTCAACCAGGGCGAGGGGGCCGCCGACCATAGCTTCGGGCGAAATATGCCCAATGCAGGGACCACGGGTTCCTCCGGAGAAGCGACCGTCGGTGATCAGGGCCACACTGTCACCCAGACCGAGGCCCATCAGGGTAGCCGTCGGCGCCAGCATTTCGCGCATACCAGGCCCGCCTTTGGGGCCTTCGTAGCGGATCACCACCACATCACCGGCAACAACCTGGCCACCCATCAACGCTTCCATGGCCTGTTCCTCAGAATTGAAGCAGCGGGCTCGGCCCTCAAACTCCATCATCTTATCCGAGACTCCGGACTGCTTAACCACCGCACCGTCCGGCGCCAGATTGCCGCTAAGAATGGCAATCCCCCCTTCAGCACGGACCGGATCATTCATGGGGCGAATAACTTCCTCGTCAACGGGGGGCACCCCGGAGACAATCTCCTTGACCGATGGGCCGCTCAGAGTCGGATTGTCCAGCACCAGATCGCCAAGTTGGGAGAGAACTCCGGGCACGCCACCGGCAGCATCGAGGTCCTCCATAAAGTGCTTGCCGCCAGGATTCATGGAAGCAATCTGCGGCGTGGTGCGACTCAATTCGTCAAACAATTCAAGAGGCACATCGACTTCCGCCTCGTGGGCAATGGAGAGCAGATGCAGTACCGTATTACTTGAACCACCGAGGGCCAGATCGACGCGGATGGCATTTTCAAAGGCAGCACGAGTCAGAATCTTGCGGGGGGTGATGTCCTGCTTTACCAGATCGACAATCCGCTCGCCAGAGGCAAAGGCCAGACGCCGTTTATGGGAAGAAACAGCCAGTGCCGTGCCACAACCAACCAGACTCATACCGAGGGTTTCGGTGAGAATAGCCATGGTATTAGCGGTGAACAGGCCCTGACAGGACCCGGCTCCAGGGCAGGCATTATCTTCGCACTGGGTCAGTTCTTGTTCGTTGATATCTCCGGCCTTGAAGCGAGCCATAGCCTCAAAGGTGTCGGTGACAAATGAATAGCGTCGCCCTTCCCGTCCGGCACCAGTGAGCATGGGCCCGGCAGTGACCACGATGCAGGGAATATCGAGACGAGCCGCCGCCATGAGCATGCCGGGAGTGATCTTATCGCAATTGGTGAGCAGCACCAGGCCGTCGAGACGATGGGCCTCAGCGATGGATTCCACCATGTCGGCGATCAGTTCCCGGGTGGCCAGGGAATAATGCATGCCTTTATGACCCATGGCGATGCCATCACAGACGCCGGGAATACCAAATAAAAAGGAATAACCGCCGCCGGTATGTACACCCTTTTCAATAAAACGTTCCAGATCGCGCATGCCGATATGGCCCGGGATCAGGTCGGTAAAGGAGGTGGCGATCCCGATCAGGGGCTTGCCCATTTCTGAACGGGGAAGACCGGTGCCGAGCAGCAGGGCCCGATGGGGAGCGCGTTCAAAACCTTGAGTGATTGCATCGCTACGCTTGTTTGTCATACGACCAGAGCCTTTCTAAGTACAAGAATTTTCACAAAAAAATAATTATCAGAATCAAAGCTATTCGGTCTCTCGACCAAGATCAGAAAAACGCGGCTTCAGATTATTGCCACAGGCAACTGTCGGCAGCAGCACCTAAGCCACCCACTATATCGCGGGATGGCATTACCGTACGGACAAAGCCGCTAAACAAAAGTTTGGCCAGAGCAAAATAGAGCCAAATATAGAAAGGGTTCGGGCAACCAGCCCAAACCCTTTCACAACCGGCACCGGGAAAGTTTACTGTGTCCACTCCCGCTTGATGTATTCCATTTCGTCCTTCCCGGCCAACTTTAATTTTTGGATTTTTTTTCGTTCAAGTTCTTCTTCAGGGGTCAAATATGGTTTTTGGTCCAACCTAGACAGCTGTTTTTCCAAGAGCATATGCTCTTCAAAAAGCAGACGGAAACGGGGCTTTTCGTCGCACAGCTGCTGGAGCGAAGCCAGATCCTGTCCTTCCATTCAGCACCTCCCTGCATGGGTTGATAAAGAGCGGAAAACCATCTTTAAAATAGCGAAACGCCCTAACCTTGTCAACCTTCAATCGGGTTGTCCCCTGCTCGCTTGGCCAGCATGATTTCGGCCTCCGAAAGACGAATATAGCGAGGTTCCAGAACTTCCAGGGGAATCGTCTCCTGGTTGCGCAGAGCGGCCAGGGCCAACGCTGCAGCAGAGGAAGCGCGGGGCTGCTGCAGGGGCCAGGGAACAAAGTGGGCACGGGAACCGAGGCGGCGTACAATCAAAGAGCGGTAAGCCAAGGCACCACTACCGACGAATAGCATCTCTCCAGAAACTTCCTCGAGCAATCGCTCCGGTGGGGCGACCCGCTCCTTATCGAGAGCAACCGGAAGCCCCCCCTCCCAGTGATAACGCCCAGCATAGATCTCCTGTTTACGGGCATCGAGCCAAACACTAAGCGGATAGGCCGGATAAGGCGCCTGCAGGGCCAGGGTTTGCAGGGACGAGACTCCAACCACCGGTTTTGCCGTGGCCAGCGCCAGGCCCTTAACAGTGGCGACCCCTACCCGCAAACCGGTGAAGGAACCAGGACCAAGCACGACACCGAAAGCATCCAGTTCATCCAGTTGCAAGTCAGCATCCTGCAACAGCTGTTGCACGGCCGGCAGCAAGCGGTCGCTGTGGGTAGAGCGAAGGTTGAGCAGGACTTCACCGATCAGGTCTTCACCGCGGCTAAGCGCCACACTGCCGGCGGGGGTCGAGGTATCGATAGTCAGAAGACACTCAGCCATCATTGTCCTCCGCTGAAGATTCTCAAGATATCGTTGTAAAAAGCCAGCGCCATGAGCATTACAATGAACAGCAGGCCGACCTGTTGAGCCATTTCGCGCAACCGCAAGGACAAGGGGCGGCGGAAAATCAATTCAAAGACACCGAACAGTAGATGACCGCCATCGAGAATCGGAATCGGAAACAGGTTCAGAATTCCGAGCTGAATGCTGAGAAAGGCCAGGACCGAAAGAATGCTGGCCAAATCGGTCTGGGCGGCCTGGCCGGCCACCTGCACTACAGTGATCGGTCCACCGATATTGCGGGAGGAAACCTTACCGAGCACCATTTTTTTAATAAAAACCAGGGTCAGTTCAATCAGTTCTCGACTACGGGCAACACCGTGGCCCAAGGCTTCCTTGGGAGCGAACCGTTTAAAGACGGTCTCCGTCTGCGGTGCAATCCCGATCAAAAATTCATTTTCCCCATCGCTGCGAACGGGAACAATGGCTACTTCCAGCTGTTGACCGTTCCGCTCCACGAGAAACTGCTGGCTATCCCCTTCGGCCTGCTGAATAAGAACCTTCAGATCGTACCAGGAGGCGACATCCTCACCGTTGATCGCAAGGATGCGATCCCCGACCTGCAGCCCCGCCTGCTGGGCCGGCATACCGGGGGAGAGGGTGCCGACCACGGCTTCCTGAACAGGCGCAAGGCCTAGAGCCTGCAGGCCTTCGGCACTACGGTCAGTGGTGTCAACAGCAATCGAGTGACTGGTCCCTTCCCGCTGCACGGTAAACACCGCCGCCTGTCCTGCCTGGGCAAGCAGAGCCTTGTCAGCGTCGGTCCAGGAATTGATCGATTGCTCACCGACAGCAACAACGCAATCGCCACTACGCAACCCTGCCTCGGCCGCGGGAGACTGAGGCAGCACATAGCCGACACAAGCCGGCTGGTCAAGAAAGGCCGGCAGATTAATGCCGACCATAAAGGCCAAAGGCAATATCACAAAGGGCAAGACCAGATTCATGAAAGGTCCGGCAGCGACGATGGCCAAGCGCCGCCAGACACTCTTTTCGGCAAAGGACCGGCTCCGCTCCTCTTCGCTAAGAGGTTGGTCCTCTTCGCTCCCTTCACCCAGCATCTGCACATAGCCCCCGAGAGGGATGGCGCAGATCATGTATTCCGTCTCGCCCCACTGACGAGAGACGAGCCTCGGGCCGAAACCGAGAGAGAATTTCAACACCTTGACCCCGGCCAGTTTGGCCACGGCAAAATGGCCGAGCTCATGAACAAAGACCAGGATGCCGAGCATGATAATGCCGGCGATGATGGTTAACATAGAGGCCTCCGGTCAGCTCTTTTGCGCGATCATGCGGCGCGCTTCCTGGCGGCCCCATAAATCGGCGCGCAAGGCGTCGTCAATGTGATCGAGAGCGGCGGGAACGTGGCGGTCAAGAACCCCATTGATAATAACCGCAATATCGAGAAACGCGATCTGTTCTTGTAAAAAAGCATCAACGGCCACTTCATTGGCCGCGTTTAATACGGCAGGCGCCGTGCCCCCCGTCGCCAGTGCCCGATAGGCCAGAGCCAAACAGGGAAACTTGTCCAGATCGGGCTCGGCAAAGGAAAGTGTCTGGAGAGCACACAGGTCGAGGGGCGGCAGATCAAGGGGCAAGCGATTGGGATAGGACAAGGCATAGGCAATGGGGGTTTTCATATCCGGGATGCCGAGCTGCGCCATGACGGCACCGTCGACATATTCAACCATGGAATGGACAATGCTCTGCGGATGGATATGAACGGCAATCTGCTCTGCAGGGAGGTCAAACAGCCAGCGCGCTTCGATCACCTCCAGCCCCTTGTTCATCATGGTCGCTGAATCAATGGTGATCTTTCGTCCCATGTTCCAATTGGGATGAGCCAGAGCATCGGCTAGCTTGACCCGTTCCAAATCAGCCGCGGGACAGTCACGAAAAGGACCGCCAGAGGCCGTCAGAATCAGGCGACGAACATCGCCTTTTTGATGTCCTTCCAGAGACTGAAAAATAGCGGAATGCTCGCTGTCCACAGGATAGAGCTGCACCCCCTTCCGGGCTACCGCTGCCATCACCAGGGGACCAGCCGTTACCAGGGTCTCCTTGTTGGCCAGGGCGATATCCTTACCCGCCTCGATGGCCGCCATGGTCGGCACCAGACCGGCCGCACCGACCACGGCCGTCACCACCATATCGATCTGTTCATGACTGGCACAGGCGATCAGACCTTCGACCCCCGAGTAGACCCGCGGACCCTCGTCACCCAATTCAGCCTGCAGCCGAGCCGCCGCCTCAGGGCAGAGCACCGAAACCAGTTGGGGCTGAAAGCGGCGAATCTGTTCCTTGAGGCGCTGCAGATTGTTGCCGGCGGACAGACTGACGATCCGGTATTGATCGGGATGGGCGGCCACAATCTCAAGAGTGCTGACACCGATCGACCCGGTCGAACCGAGAATGCCAAGTCTTTTCATCAATCCAGGTTACCTTTCAAAGGCATTGTATTAAAGCCCAAAGACACGGCGGAAAAGAGGCTCTTAACGACTAAAAAAATACCAACCGTAATAAAACGCCAGAGGGAAGGCAAATAGCAGACTATCCAGGCGATCAAGAATGCCTCCGTGTCCGGGAATCACCCTTCCAGAATCCTTGACCCCGCAAGCTCGTTTGACCATGGATTCAAAAAGATCGCCAAGTTGGGACATAGCCCCCAGCCCCAATCCCAAGGCCAGACAATCAACGGCATCCAGCGCGGGGAAAAAAGTATAACGAGCAATAAATGCTGCGACCAAACCGCCGAGCAATCCGCCGATGGAGCCTTCAACGCTTTTATTGGGGCTGATGGCCGGATAAAGTTTGTGTCGGCCCAGGGTGATACCGCTGAAATAGGCTCCGGTATCAGAGGCCATGACAATCAGCAAGACCAAATAGATCCACTCACGACCAAAAGGTAAAGACCGAAGCAGCACCAAATGGCCCAATAACAGGGGAATATAAATAAACCCGAACAACAGCAGAGCCAACTCCTGAACGACCTGCTGCAGATCATTGAAGCGCCACAGAAAAATAAGGCCAAAAAGAAGCATGGCAAGAACCAGCCCGGCCTGCAGAGCATAAACCTGGGACAGGGTACACAAAGGCACCAGAAGAGCGCCATAGATAATGGCCAGCAGACGCTCCGGCTTTCGCTTATCGGTCAAACTCATCTGATAATACTCATACAAAGCCACGGCCGCTATCAGGCTGGTGAATAGAGTAAACCAGAAGGGACCACTGAACTGAATGATCAGAATCAGTAGGGGCAGAGCAATAATAGCTGTCAGAATCCGTTGTTTGATGGGACGTTACTCCTTTTACTTCAACTGTCGGCTGCACTCTGTGCGGCAGTCAAACCGAAGCGCCGTTGCCTGGCAGAAAATGCTTCCAGGGCCAGGCGCAATTCGTCTGCGGAAAAATCGGGCCATAATACTTCGGTGAAATAAAGTTCTGCGTAAGCCAATTGCCACAGGAGAAAGTTGCTGATGCGCATTTCGCCACTGGTCCGAATCAGCAAGTCCGGGTCGGGCAAGTCGGAGGTATCGAGTGACGCGCTGAATCGCTGCTCATCAATTTCTGAGACGGCAAGTTCACCAACCTCCACCTTAGCGGCCAAATCTTTCACAGCGCGCAGAATCTCATCCCGGGAACCGTAGGATAAAGCAAGGGTCAAAACCAACCTACAGTTGCCGGCAGTGCGCTGAATCGTTCCCTTAAGCACTTGCAACACTTCTGGCGGCAACAAAGCGGTATTGCCGATGACCCGCAGACGAATATCTTCAGCCATCAGGGTCTCAAGCTCCTGGGCCAGAAACAGCCCTAGCAACTCCATCAGTGCAGCCACCTCAGCCGCAGGACGACCCCAATTTTCAGAACTGAATGCGTACAGAGTCAGGTTAGGAATCCCGAGGGCCCGACATTCCTTGACCACCGCCCGAACGGTCTCGACCCCCTGCCGGTGACCAAAAATCCGCGGCAGCTGTCGCTGTTCGGCCCAACGGCCGTTACCGTCCATAATAATCGCAAGATGTTGAGGGATACGCATGGTTTTATGCTACCGCCATAAGCCAGGTCACAGATCAATACAGATTATCACAACCGAAAAATGCCAGCAAGAGTTGAACATTCTTAAAGAAAGCAGGGGCGCCGAGTACGGCGCCCCTGCTCTTGATGCAGGATAAAATCAAGGCCCGCCCAACTAACCAACACAAACCGTTGTCAGATCGGCAGAGGAAAGATCCGATCAGATCTCCATGATCTCCTTTTCCTTATGGTCAACCACCTCGTCGGCCAGTTTAATGAATTGATCAGTGAGATCCTGGATCTCCTTCTCGCCCCGTTTCTGGTCGTCTTCGGAAATTTCCTTATCCTTCTGCAGCTTTTTCAAGGCTTCGTTGCCGTCCCGTCGTGCATTGCGAATCGCCACCTTGGTATCCTCAGCCATGCGCCGCACCAACTTGGCCATCTCTTTACGCCGCTCCTCGGTGAGAGGCGGAAGATTAAGCCGTATCAACAACCCGTCGGAAATAGGGTTCAAACCGAGGTCAGCCTTGAAAATGGCCCTTTCAATCTCCGGGATCAGATTTTTTTCCCAGGGTTGAATAGTGATCAGACGCGCCTCGGGAATAGCCAGAGTACCGACTTGATTCAAGGGCGTTGGAGTGCCGTAGTAATCGACCATGACATCATCAAGCAGCGAAACGGAAGCGCGGCCGGTACGTACCCGCTGCAGCTCCTTTTTCTGAGCTTCGATCGATTTCTCCATCGCCTTCTTGGCTTCATTCATGACAGAGCTGGACATATCAATCACTCTCCTTTGACTATAGTGCCGATTTCCTCACCGAGAACAACCTTCTTGATGTTCCCTCGGCGACTCAGTTGAAAGATGATGATAGGCAGGTCGTTATCCATGCACAGAGAGGTAGCCGTTGCATCCATCACCTGAAGCCCCTTCTTCAGCACATCCAGATAGGTCAACTGAGAATAACGAACCGCATTCTTGTCTTTGACCGGGTCGGCACTGTATACCCCGTCGACCTTAGTCGCCTTGAGAATCACCTCGGCGCCGATTTCCATGGCTCGCAGACTGGCTGCAGTATCGGTGGTAAAATAGGGGTTACCCGTGCCACCACCAAGGATGACCACGCGACCTTTTTCCAAATGACGCAGAGCACGGCGGCGGATGTAGGGCTCGGCCACTTCGCGCATCTCAAGGGCGGTCTGTACCCGGGTCTCAACGCCGATCTGCTCCAGGGCGTCCTGCAGAGCCAGACTGTTCATCACCGTAGCCAGCATGCCCATATGATCAGCCCCGGCACGGTCCATACCGCTGGATGCAGCAGCCATACCTCGGAAAATATTACCGCCGCCAATCACCACAGCCACTTGCACACCGAGTTCCAATACTTCACGGATCTCGATGGCCAGCCCGGCGAGCAATTCAGGATCAATGCCGTAGCCCAGATCCCCGGCCAAAGCCTCGCCGCTCAGTTTAAGAAGAATCCTGCTATAACGCGGTTTCTGGTCAGCCATAGCGCCCTTTCCGTTACTTGGTCATCGCCGCTACTTCGGCGGCAAAATCGTCGGCCCGTTTTTCGACCCCTTCGCCAAGCTGGAAACGCTCATAGCGGG
>LGVF01357063.1_pt1 | contig 15144 bp, 14 predicted proteins | sample 469901 | NCBI WGS metagenome assembly LGVF01 (sample SAMN03893561, study PRJNA290197) | marine sediment metagenome | material: sediment; isolation source: combined push core samples #3730, #5133, and #5579 collected at Hydrate Ridge | place: Pacific Ocean: Hydrate Ridge
AAATTATTAAAACAATCGTTATCAGCGACATCCATAGCGCTAATTTCTTCTCCTTTTTCTCATACCATGATGTATCAACAAGCCGTTTCCAAGATTTTTTATGTAAAAATAGGGGAGAATAATATACTATCATTAAAGGGATAATAAACATCCAAGCGTTGAACAATCCGATCTCGTGCGTTGGTATTATACACATATTTTTTTAATTTAAATCTTTTTATTAATCATTTCAATTAATTACATATAATAAATAAGGTTCCTTTAAAAAATCTTTTATAAAACGAAAAGATTTATTAGGCGAATCTAAATAAATAATATAATTATTAAATTATAAAACCCAAAAGATTTGGAATTATGGAAAATATTGAAAAAGAAAAGAAAGGAAAATTAGATACAAGAGATCTAATCACAATCGGAATCTTTAATGCTATTATTTTTGTTATTTTAAATGCCATTGCTATTTTATCTTATATATTTGGTCCGGTGGGAATTATACTCGCAGGGGCGATAGCGTCAATTGTAAACGGTATGGTTTTTATTCTTCTAGCGTTGAAAGTACGCAAAAAAGGAGTCTTTTTTATCACAGGAATCATCCAAGGTCTGGTGCGGACATTGATGGGTTTTGCCTGGTGGCAATTAATCGCTCTTACTGTTGGTGGATTAATTGCGGATATAATTGCATCTAGAAGTCAATACGATAACAAAAGGGATCTCGCATTGGGTTATTGTATAATTCAATGGCTTGATGCTTTCGCTGCCTGGTTTGTGATTTATGTATTTACGGATTGGCTTGCACAATTGTGGGTAGAATTAGGATTTCATCAAACCTTACAAGATGCATTAGATATGCTTGCTATGTTCACTATTGAGAGTCTGCCACTGGTCATAATCGCAAGTGTAATTGGTCCAATTCTGGGCGCTTATATAGGGCTTAAAGTTAATAAAAAACACTTCGAGAAAGCAGGTATTGTTTAGAATTTAAATTGATGAAATTCAAAAATCTTTGCAAATTAGTGGAACTATAAATAAAGAAAAAAATTTATTTCTATTATTTAATATTATACATATTAATTATTTATTCTAATTGCTAAATATTTTCTTTTTGTTCTAAATTAAGTCAATAAGCTTTTTATTTTATTTCTGATTATTAATTACTAGGTATATCTAAATTATTCTTTTATACTATATCAAATCATACTAATAATTATCACTGTTGTTCATTTCTCTGAAGGTATTAATCATTTAATTAAAATTTTAATAAACAAAATAAAAAAATTAATAAAAATAAATATTGACAATTTTAGAGATAATTTGAATGAAATCTAGAAATCTCAAATATCGTATTAATTGGAAAGAAGCCTGGAAAGCAATGAGAGATGAGAGAATGATAACACCAAGAATAGCCTATGATAATACTTTTTTTATCAAATTTGCTGACGGTTTCTCAAAGCGAGCAAAATTTAACAATTATGAATTCGGTAGAAAATCAATTGAAATACTGAATGAAATTTTAAACGATGATTTAGAGATATTGGAGATTGGATCAGGACCTGGAACAGTAACAATCCCCTTAGCAAAAAAAGTTAAAAATATTTTAAGTATCGAATTCAATAAAACGAATATAAAGTACTTAAAGGAAAATTTAAAGGAAAATAATCTTAAAAACGTAATAATTTGTAATCAAAATTGGAATAAAGTTAATGATGAGGAGATTAAAGAGAAGTTTGACTTAGTATTTTGCTCACATTTCCTTTGGCAAATAGAGGATCTTGAAAATCTTTTGAAAAGAATGGAAAAAACCTCTAAAAAATATTGCGCTTTTATGCAACCGTGCGGAAGAGATGATATTGTAAAGGATATCTTTGAAAAGATAACAGGACAAAAATACACGGGTCAATTCGAACCAGATGCGGATTATTTCGTCTATTTAATTTTACGAGAGTGGGGGCGATTAGTACATCATAGATATTTTAAATATACTTTAGAGATGAATTTAGAGGAATATTTAATGTATATAATGAGTTTTATTGGAAAATTTATAAAAATTGACGATGTAATTAAAGAAAAAATAAAAGGTTATTTATTGGAAAAAGCAATGAATGACAAATTCATTAAAATAAGCGACGCAATTGTGATGTGGTGGACAAAAGCATAACATATTTGCGTTAGTAAATTAAAAAACAAATTAAAAGAGGAAAAAGAAGAGAAAATGAAAAAATATGTGTTTTATATGTTGCTGGGCGTATTATACCCCCTAATTAAATTAATTTTTACGATGTATGGGTTCTTAGGTCTACGTGCTATAATATATGGAATAATTACTGGCGGTGTAACGATCTGTGCGGGAATTTTCGCTACTATAGAATTTAGGAAAAAAGATAATAAAGTGCGTAAACCCGTTGGACATTGGTTGGCTGTTTTATTGCCATTGGTAATTCTTCCCCTTACTCCATTAATTATGATATCTGAGAAAGGATTGGAATGGTTACAAGAAATGGATAAAATGATTATATTCATAATATTTGAAGTTCTTGCAATTGCTCAATTTATTATAGCTATTAGTATGAAAAAAAAATTTATTGAACCATAATAACTAATCATAAAAAGATGTATAGTTTAGGTATCGATATTGGTTATACATCAATTAAATTGGCTTTAATTGATAATAACGACACTCTTATTTATCACAAATATCTCTTGCACCGAGGGGATACTATAAATACGTTAAAGGAAGCTATTCAAGATATATTAAACGCTTTTACAACTAAGGAAATAACATATGGCGCTATAACAGGAAGTGGTTTTAAGTTTTTGGAGATAAAGAAATCCATTGAATTTATAAATAATATTACAGCAATAATAGAAGGAACAATAAAAGTAAATGAAAACGCTGAATCGATTATTGAAATTGGAGGTCAACGCGCTACATTCATAACAGAATTCCGTTCTGCTGATAAGTCAGGTATAAAGATTTCTATGAATGGGAATTGCTCCGCAGGTACAGGATCTTTTTTGGAAGAACAAGTATCTCGATTAAATCTAAGCTTAGAAGATTACTCTACTTATATAGAAAGGGCAAAATCCATACCTAGAATAGCAGGTAGATGTAGTGTTTTTGCTAAGACAGATATTATTCATCATCAACAAGAGGGAAAGTCAATAGAAGATATCCTTCTTGGTCTTTGCTATGCTGTAGTTAGAAATTACAAAAATTCAGTAGTAAAAAACCTTACAATAAAGAAGCCAATTGTTTTTATTGGTGCTGTTGCGAATAATAAGGGGATAATAAAAGCTTTGAATGAAATATTAGAATTAAAGAAGGGAGATTTGATTATCCCCGCCCACTTTGACATCATTGGAGCAATTGGTGCAGCAATAATTTCGCGTAGGAATAAAAAAAAAATCGATCTTGAAAAACTAATTAAAGATATTGATACAAACATTTATAAAAATAATAATACGCTCTCAGAACTATTACCTTTTGGATCTGAGGATAGTAAGGACAAACATATAAATAGTCTCATTCAAAATAAAGCAACACCAGTAAAATGCTATTTAGGTGTAGATGTCGGTTCTACAAGTATTAATCTAGCATTAATTGACGATAGGGATGATATAATTGCTCATAGTTATTTAATGACGTTAGGAAAACCAATTGATGTAGTGAAAGAAGGGCTTAAAGATATTAAGAGACAAATAGGGAATAATGTAGAGGTACTGGGCGTTGGAACAACGGGATCTGGGAGGTACATGATAGGTGATTTTATAGGTTCGGATATAATTATAGACGAGATTACTTCTCAAGCTAAGGCAGCGGTGACTATAGACGATACCGTTGATACCGTATTTGAAATTGGAGGTCAGGACTCTAAATATATCAGAATTAAAGATGGTATAGTCGTTGATTTCGAGATGAACAAAATATGCGCAGCAGGCACAGGCTCCTTTCTTAACGAACAAGCCATAAAGTTGAATATACCCCTTGAAGATTTTGGAAACCTAGCACTGAGTAGTAAGACCCCTTTAGATTTGGGAGAGCGATGTACCGTTTTTATAGAAACAAGCATAGCAGACCATTTAGCAAAAGGGGCTCGTATTGAAGATATTATTGCAGGCCTTTGTTATTCAATAGCAAAGAATTATCTTAATAGAGTCGTTGGAACTAAAGAAATTGGAAAGAATATATTTTTTCAGGGGGGAGTTGCATTTAATCAAGGAGTTATTAATGCCTTTAGAGCTCTCATAGGAGATCGTATTTATATTCCGCCTTTTTTTAGCGTAACAGGGGCATTTGGTTCTGCAATTATAGCAAAGGAAGAAATGCAGAGTAAAACAACCAAATTCAGAGGATTTAATATTGATAATATGAAATATAGCATAAAAGATTTTAGATGCAAACGTTGTTCTAACATGTGTCTGGTAAAAACAATACAATTTGAGGGAGCAACACCTAAATTTTATGGAGCACGATGCGATATATTCGAAAGGGAGCCTAAAGCAGCTATAATCGAAAAGGGTCGTAAAAAAGATATTTTCGAAGCTATTAATGAACTATACTTACAAGGTTATGTAGAAAAGCTCGATTATAATAAAAAAACTATTGGCATTCCCAGAGTTCTTTTTATGCATAACCTATTTCCTATGTTTAACACATTTTTTAAAGAATTGGGATTTAATGTCGTTTTATCAAAATCTACCGATGAAGAGATTATTGAATTAAGCCAGCAATATACAATGGACGAAACTTGTTTTCCTATTAAAATAATTAATGGACATGTAGCGTGGTTGATTAGTAAGGGAATAGATTATTTATTTCTACCGAGTTTATATTCAATCAAACACGATATTTCTAAAACTAGAGAGAATTATGCTTGTTGTTATATGCAATCAGTATCTCAAATTATTAGTAATGTAATGGATCTGGAAAAAAAGGGCATTAAACTTTTAGCGCCTGTTCTATCATTTAAGTCCGGAAAATACAAAATGCTTAAAACAATATTAAAATTGGGTAGAACTCTAGGTAAAAGCCGAGCTAAATCAATTAAATCACTTCTTAAAGGAATAAAACGTTTAATGGCATTTGATAAAGAAGTTTCAAAACTCGGAGAAGAAATTGTTCAATCGTTAAAACCTGAGGAAAAGGCTTTTGTAATCATTACTAGACCATATGGAACTGTTGATATGGGTTTAAATATGAGAATACCGCAAATTTTAATGGAGAAAGGGTATAAAGTAATACCTTTATCCGCATTACCGGCACATAAACACGATTTATTTAAAGAATATCCGAACATGTATTGGCCTTTTGGGCAAAAAATTATTTCAGGAGCGCAAATAGTTAAAAAGCATCCGAATTTGTATGCAATTTATATAACTAATCACGGATGCGGTCCTGATACAGCTCTAGCCCATTTTTTTAGAGAAGAAATGAATGGGAAACCTTATTTACATATAGAAGCAGACGAGCATTCCTCTAAGGTTGGAGTTATTACAAAGATTGAAGCCTTCATTAATAGTTTAAAACAAAAATCCATTAGTAAAGAAAGAGTAAAATCGTTAGAAGATTATTCTAAAAGCGTTATTCATAAAAAAGTAAATATTCAGCGCGATTTATTTGCTTTAGAGAAGAATTTTACGTTATATTTGCCTAATTTATATCCATACTCCCAGATTTTTGCAGCTATATTACTAAAAGAAAATATTAATACAAAAATATTGCCAACGACAGATAATTTGTCTATAGATATAGGTAGAAGAATTACTCTTTCCATGGAATATATCTCATTAACCGCATTGTTGGGGGATATTTTTAAAGAATTAAAAACAGGGAAAGGACACGGGAATGATTTGGGGTTATTCATTCCTACATGTGAGGGATCAGATGTATATGGGCAATATAGCCGCTTATTAAGAACTAAGTTCGATATAAATGGTCATAAGGATATGAATATAATTTCACCTTTTATTGAAGATTTTTTATTATATGAGGAAAAATTTGTAGAAAAATTACTATTAGGGTTATTAGCGGGAGATATTATTATGATAGATGATGTTGAAAAAAGATCTCATCATTTAACAACTATTATAAAGGCAATTGAGAAAAATTATTTTAATTTGGATCTTTTGGAAGAAATAACTTTAAATTTATATAAAGAATCTACTTGTAATCGCAAAAATAATGTGATTGCTGTAATTAGTGAGCCATTGATATTATTTAATGATTTTATTAATAACTTTATTCTAAGAAAAATCGAAAAAGAAGGATTTCAAGTATTAATAGAACCTTTAAGTGAAGTTATGTGGTTTACCTGGAATGAGACGTTGGAAAATGTTAAAAAAAAAAAAAAGTATAAGAATAAAAATCATCTTATATTAAATTTAGAAAAAAGACTTAATGGTTTTAGAAATACAATTCACTATATTTCCGATATTCTGCAAGAAATTAGTCCATTTGAATCAGATTTGGAACTTCTAGTTAAAAAAGCAGATAAACATTTAAATTATTATTCGGGAGGATTTGGAAGGTATAGAATTGGAAAATTGTTTTGTATTTCTAAAAGAGAAAGAGTAGATGGTATAGTAATGGTTTCTTCCTTGTATGAGAATACAAGTAATGTATTAAATATTTTAAATAGAGGATTTAAAAACGATGTTTTAAAACCAATTCTTGAATTAGGATTTGATGGGAAGCAAAATGAAATTGACGATATTAAACTTCAATCTTTTTTATACTATTTATAAATAAAAATGAGAAAACATAATAGCCTTTACAGCACCTTTTGAATTATGTTGGTTAAATTTATGGATCTGCTCTGCTTTGATATTTATTCTATCCGCATTGATTAGTTTATTTATTCGTGGTGATTGGAAACAGGTAATTACTGCCCCAAAATTATTTGGTAAGGAAAAAATGTCAATAAATTACTTTAAAGCTCTCTTAATTTTATTTAATAATTTCTCATATATACTTATAAATTGTAAATATTGTATAATAACTGTATAAATGGTATCATATCCAAGTTCCTTATTTAAGAATGCTTCATTTTGTTCTAAATCGTTTTTTATTTCAAGAAGGCTTGGTTTCCATTTTAATATATGTTCATAAGGAGTTAAAATAATTTGGTCCAATGTAGGCTTTATTTTATAAATAAATTGTCCAGATTTCAGAACATCCACTTTATAAATGAGATCTATTTCAGTTAAATCTTTCAAAACTCGGGTAATTGTACTGGCAGATAATCCTGTTAATTCCATAATAGAATCTCGAGTAAGTGTTTCACGGATCACAAAATATCCTACTATTACAATTTTCGCACGATTCTGTCCTAAAACAAAATTCGAATTTAAAAACATCGATAAATGATCTCGTTCGATGGACTCCAGATCGTTATATTTTTGTTTGATGGGTAAAGGATTTCTGGCATTCGATTCTTGTATTGACATCCATTGTTCTTCTAATAAAGGATGAATAGAAAGGACACATTTTTCGTAAATTTGAAATCTATTAAGGAAAAATTCAACCTTACTAGAATATTTTTCAAAATATTCATCTTTCTGTATTTTTAGAGACTTAATTTTTTCTAATAAGGCTTCAAAAAAGTTTTTATGAAGATTTATTCTTTTAAGCATTTCAAAAGGCGAGCTTGTAAATTCTAGAATTGAACCGTTCAACATATATACAAATATATGGGTTCCTGGTATCGGTTCCTCTTTTTTTATTAATTTTCCCATTTCTATTAACATAACCAATTTTCGGGATAATGTGCTTGCCGGAAGATTTGTAAGTTCTTTTAATTGGCTTTGTGTTAGTTGTCTATGGATTATGAAATACGCCATTATCAAGGAAATCTTTTTATTTTGAAACCTGATGTTTGGAGTATCTGAGAGGATTTCTACGAGTTTTTGTTCATATTTCCTCATTTTTTCCCCATAACAATGATTTTTAAAATTAATCATTGAATTCACTCACGGTTAGCTTTAAAGATATTAATTTATAAAAAGTTTATGTTCATAAAATGGAAATTTAATAAATTAATTTTAATTGACTTAAATACTTTATTATCAGAAAACCAAGGGAAAGATTCATCAATATCATAAAAATTGAAATTCCAGAAGCATAACATTTATTAGAAATGCCTAATTTTTCTTAATAAAAATTAATTTCTTTATGTCTGCATTAATTATCTAATTGATTTTTCATGAAATTGATGAATAAATATTCAAATAATTATGATTAATGACTCAAAAAGCTAAGAATTAAACGGAGGTTGAAATTATGGAAAAAATTGAAAAAGAAAAGAAAGGAAAATTAGATACAAGAGATTTAGTCACAATCGGAATATTTAGTGCTATTTATATTGTTATCCATTTTATTGTAGGGCTTGGTCTCAGTATGCTTGGACCAATTCCCACATTCATATCTATTGGAATTGTATCGATTGTTAACGGAACGGTTGTAATTCTTTTAGCCTTAAAAGTGCAAAAAACAGGCGTTTTTTTAATTCTAGCGATTATTCTTGGGTTAGTGATGATGATGATGGGTACTTGGTGGAATGTATTAATTTATATAGTTTTCGGGTTAGTTGCGGAACTGATTGCATCTAAAGGTCAATATAATAGTAAAAAAAATCTTGCATTAGCCTTTTGTATTTTTCAATGGGGAGTTGTTTTTGCCGCTTATTTTCTTTTTTATCTTTTTAGGGAAAGTTACTGCCAAATGATAGTTGATCAGGGATTTGTTTCAACTTTACAAGAAGCACAGCAGTACGTAGCGATTTTCACCCCTGAAGCTCTGATAATCGTTATAATTTCAAATATAATTGGTGCAATTCTTGGCGCCTATATAGGGCTTAAAGTTAATAAAAAACACTTCGAGAAAGCAGGAATGATATAAAATATTAAAAAAGTGGTTAGAAGAATATGGATAAATATCTTAATATTGATCTTAATTCATCTATTCATTCAAAAATAAAACTAATGTTTAATAATGAAAAAAATGAGAAATAAGATAAGAAAAAATTGGCTTAAATACATGAAGTGGTGCCGTCCATTAACAGAGAAGATGATCGGTAAGGAAAATTACGACTATTTTTACAAAAAAGTACTGGAAGAATTTGAAAATTTATTACCAGAAGTGCCCGTATTTATACAAAAACAAAATAATGTAAATTTCCATCGAGGGCCCTTTACTCTATCTCAATACAGAGTTTTATTAAATGAATTCAGCTACGATAAAGAAAAAGCCTTTGAAATACTCGACGCCATTGTAAGTGAGCAATGTAAACAAGAGCTGGATCATTCGTGGACGATGCGATTTATTTTAGGAAGATTGAATAAATGGCCAAAGATAGTTGAAAAAATGAAAAAACGCATGAACACCACTGAAGAAAAGGGTTGGTTAGGAGAATTAATAAAAGATGAAGAGACAGTTATGTCTTTTAACTGTACTCAATGTGGGTTAACAATTTGGTTAGAAAACCAAAGCGCTCCTGAAATTTGCCCTGCTTTTTGTAATACAGATTATGTCACAGCATCTTATATGAAAGGGCTTAAATTGATAAGAACAAAAACCATAGGATATGGAGACGATATATGTGATTTTCGTTATTATCTTGAAGATAAAAAAATTGATGAAAATATAAAATTAAAATAATTTAAATAGAGGTGTAAAAATATGTGTATAATACCAACTCATGAAATTGGATTGTTAAATGTATGGCTATTTTATGTTCCCTTCATCATATCATGGTTTATTCCATATGTAGTTTGCAAAGAAGCTGCAAAACGGATGAGTGATGTGTCGTGGATGGGTTCAAAAGAAAAGAAATTGTTCGGATGTTCGTCGCTATTAATATATGGGTCTATAATTTATTCGATCTGGGTTCCCCTACAGGTGGAAACTGTGTGGTTCTATGTCGGCTTGGTGATTTTTATCATTGGATTTATTGGTGAGATAATTGCCTTTATAAGTTATGCGACTACGCCTTTAGATAAGCCAGTTGTAAATGGATTATATAAAAAATCTCGAAATCCAGCTTATATATTTACTTACTTTGTACTAATCGGAGGGATTATAGCTTCATTATCTTGGATATTGCTATTGTTAATGATTTTATATATAATTATATTCCACCAAATAATTTTATCCGAAGAACGGCACCTACTTGAAACTTACGGCGAGTCTTATCGAAAATATAAAGAAAAAGTTCCAAGATATTTTTTATTCTTTTAAATTCCATGAGAGTGGTGCAAAATGACAATAATAGAAACATTTAGGAATCATCTTGAGTTATATAATAACGCAATCTTTCCCATGCAAATAATTACAATGATTGTAGCAGCAGTGCTGACTTGTTATTTGTTTATTAAACCTAGTAGCACGATAAACAAATTAATAAAGGCATATCTAGCATTTACTTATACCTGGATTGCAGTGGTATTCAACCTCATACTTTTATTTCCTGAGCCAGGACCAGCTTTATTATCTGGAGTATTCCAAATCATAATTTCAATACTCTTTGTTGTAGATATATTTGCAGGGAAAATTGAGTTTAAACTTCCCGAAACTAAATGGAAAAAATACCTCACTCTCTTTTGGGTTGTCTTTGCATTTGCCCTTTATCCCTTGATTGAATGGTTTTTAGGGCACCCCTATCCAGAAGTTCCACTACTCGGTTTACTGTTTTGTCCAACAACCATATTTTCTATTGCATTACTTACAGGGGCAATTCCAAAGGTAGATAAGAAGGTCTTTATTCTACTCATAATTCTAGCAATATTTGTCGGGATTTCTGCACCAATAACGCTTGGCGTCTATGTAGATTTAATGCTCCTTCTATGTGGTATATATGGTTTAGTTATGTTGATTAAAAATTATAAAGTAATAGGTATTGAAAAAAGTAAAACTGAGGAAATGTGATAGCCTTTACAGCACCTTTTGAAATAGGTTGGTTGAATTTATGGATATGCTCTGCGTTGATATTTATTCTATCTTCAATGATTACTTTATTTAGTCGTGGATGTTGGAGACGGGCAGTTACTGCCCCAAAATTATTTGGTAAGGAAAAAATTATATACTATACTTGGATTTTAATAAATTTTTTTGTCTTTTTTTACTCNNNCTTATAATGAATCTCAAAGCAGGATATGATTATAGGGCAACACCTAAAGATCAATTGATAACAAAGGGAATCTATAAAATTAGTCGTAATCCCGATTATTTTAGCACTTTTCTAATGTATATGGGAATGGGTTTAATAGGAACCGCTTGGCCAATGTTAATACTCGCAATCTTACATTTATTATTATACCAGATCACTACCAAGTACGAAGAGCGTATGTGTGTCGAAATATGGGGGGAAGAATTTAAAAAATATAAGAAAGAAGTAGTAAAAAACTTTTTATTTTTTTAATTTCGTTTTAAAAGGGGCTTCTAAATGTAAAAGCTATTTTAAATGATAAATCATTTTATTGTTAAAAAAATATTATCTATGAAAAATTGGTTGAAAAAAAATGGAAGAATCTGAAGAGCAGATTTTAAAAAAAGCTTTCGAACTAGGACAAAAATATGAAAGCGAATGTACTGGCTGCGCTCAAACCGTCATTGCCGCTATTTTTGAAGCTTTAGGAATTTGGAACGATGATATTTTCAAATCTGCAAGTGGTTTAGCTGATGGATTGGGATTAACGGGAGATGGATCTTGCGGAGCCCTTGTCGGTGCATCAATGGTAATAGGCTATCTATTTGGTAGAGAGCGTAAAGATTTTAAAGATGTTTTTAAACCATTCAAGTCATACGAACTTGTCAAAAATCTACATTCTCAACATGTTGAGCAATATGGTTCCTGTCGATGCCATGACGTTCAAAAATCTATTATGGGGCGGTCATGGAATCTTTGGGATTCAAATGAATTGGTTGAAGCCTTTGAATTTGGCATGATGGATTATTGTTCAAAAGTCGTAGGTAATGTTGCCAAGTCCGCAATAAAAATCATCTTGGCAGAAGGCTTTAAACCAGAGATATAAAAATTGATTCATCTTAAATGAAATTTTTACTAAAATTTTTGTGTATTCAAATGTTTATTATTTTAATTTCCATAATCTAAATTAAGTATTAAATCGATGTTGGCGTTAATAACATTATTTATCTCATTTTAAATCCCTATCTCCTTTCGATCTTGAAAAACCAAACATCCTCGCTATGCTCCTCATAGCTGAAATGATCTTGAAATTTCAGGGTCATAATGTATAGAGCCTATAGGTTCTATTCCTTTTTCATATTTCTTAACTTTAATAACTTTCGCAGTTCTTTATTTTAAGATTTGTTTTCCCATCTCTGTTAGCTCCCAAAAATAAATATTGCTTAACTTATTTCCGAAGTTTTTACTGTTATTTAAACAGCTGATGTTACAACTCCCGCACTTACTTGTATTATGAGAGGATCTCATACTTTTAAAATCGGATTTTATAATAAAGCCCATCCGTTCTAAACTTTCTAATATTTGCTTCAAAAAGCGTTCTGTTATACCCAATTCTTCCGATAAATATGTAATTGTATTTGTGGTCCTCTTTGATAAAATTGAAAGCACTTTCATCAACATAATGTAATCATTCCTCTCAATTTTTAAATAAAAAAAAGGATATATATATTTTTAACGACTATTTAAACGAATATTAGGTTACCTATATTAAAGCCAATAGCCCCCCATAAAAAAGAACTCAAGAGATAATATGAAGTAAAACCAATAGTCCATTTTAACGATTTTGATTCACCGTATATCATACCTATAGTGCTAAGACATGGTATGGAGAAGAATATAGCAAATACAAATCCTAAAGCGCTTGCTGGGCTAATCTCTGCTAATAAAGTTGCCCCGAAAACCGTTCCTGAAAAATGGGTACCAAATAGATCAGGAATTGAACTAGCCATTGCATTACCGATACCATAAATTACTGCCATTGCACTAAGAGCCCCCTCTTTGGAAAAGATTGCTACTAATAAACATATCATAAGTCTCCAATCCATTCCCATGAATGATCCAATAGGTTCAAGCACTTGACCGATTGTTGCGAGAAAGCTTGTTTCAATTTGGCCGTTAGGGAAATAGGAAAGCGTCCAAATAACAAAAAGTACGACCGCTATTATTGTCCCACCACGCTTCAAGAAAGCTTTTCCGTGTGTCCAGGCGTAAGTCCAAATAATTTTCCAGTTGGGTTTGTGATATGGTGGAAGTTCCATAATAATTCCTGTACTTTCACCTTTTATTACAGTCCTTCTCAAGATTAACGATGTCAAGAAGAGATGCAAAAACATTGCAATAAACAAGAATAAAATTACTATCGGTGCAAAAGCTCCAAAAAAAAGTATAGTGATAAAGGGAATAATTGACCATAATGCCATACAGGGGATGATAGGTGCTAAAAAGAGGGTAGTAAGCCTTTGTTTTGAGTTGTCCTCCACCCGAGAGCCCATAACGCCTACCATGTTGCATGAAAGACTCATAAAGAGCGGCATAAAGGACTTTCCGTGAAGACCCATTTTTGACATCACACGGTCCATAAGATATGCTAACCTTGGCAAGTACCCACGATCCTCAAGATAACCTATTACCAAGAACGATGCCAATAAAAAGAAAAATACTGCAAAAGAAATACCAATACCAGGAATAAGACCATCGGTAAGCATTGAATTCAGCCAATCTGGAGCGCCGACCAATGCAACTTTCAGGAGATTTGATATCATTGCAAAAATCATATAAGTAATCATAGAGAGAGGAAAGCCTATGCCCATAATCGCAATCATAGAGAGCAGAAGAATCCCAATAGCAATAAAGGGACCAATAATAGGATGAGTAGCTTTTTTATCGAATTTGTTCCTAAATCTTACTTTTCCTTTCTTTTCGGGAAGAACAACTGAGGTGGAAACTACTTGTTGAATCCATTCATAACGAGAACTAGCTGCAATTAATGGACCTTTAGAGTTCCGATTAATCACTTGCTCTAATTTGTTCCAATGAACAGGTTCCATTTCATTTTTAATAAGTTCAATAATGTTTTTATCTTTTTCCAGAAGTTTTATTGCCACCCAATCTTCGTGATAAGGAACAGGAACTTTGTGAGAAATCAATTTTTGCACATTTTCAAGATCTGAGCGATAATCCTGACCAATCTGTGGTTTAGAAGGTGAATAATTCTTTCTATTTGATATAACTTCTTGAATTGCATTTAATAACTCTAAAAATCCTTCTCTTTTTGAGGCGATCATAGGTATTACCTTGATACCCAAGGCTTTTTCCATCTCTTTAGGATCTATCTTTCGACCTTCCTCCTTAGCCACATCCATCATATTCAATGCAAGGATTATGGGAGCAGGTAATACTATCGCTTCAGCCGCTAGGTAAAGCGTACGTTCAAGTTGGGAAGCGTCTACCATTATGATTACAACATCAGGTTTTTCCTTTATAACGAAATCTCGGGCAATAACTTCTTCTAAAGAACTAGCAGTGAGACTATAAGTACCTGGTAAATCTACCAGTTGATAATTAACTCCTTTATCTTTGAAATAACCTATTTTTTGTTCAACTGTTTTACCTGGCCAATTGCCAACATGCTGTTTCGAGCCTGTGAGACCATTGAACACCGTAGATTTACCCGTGTTAGGTTGCCCAGCAATAGCAAGGGTAAAAGTACACTCTTCCATTACCGCTTTTTGAGCGCTCATTAATCTCTTCTCCTAATATCTATTTTTTTAGCTTGATTACGATCGATTATAATTTCCGAATCGCGTAAATACACAATAAGTGGGGCTTTTTTATGATTTTGCACCATTGCAACTTCCACATTAGGAGTAAAACCCATTGAAGAAACCTTACTAAGAAATTCATCGCCACCATTAATATCTAGAACCACACCTAACTGACCTGTTTTTAATATATCTAAGCTTATCATTTTGCTTTCTTTTTTTCATAAAAATTTTTTAAGAATTAAATAATATCCTTTTTATTTTAAAGAGTTTTTTTAATATTTTAGGAATACCTAATTTAATCGTTAATTAGTTTTAAAGATTTTGAAATATTAACTGTACACTCGAGAATCAAAAAAACTGACATGGTTTATATTTCGGTCTTCCATTATTTATAAAAATTT